>Ga0209536_100006774_pt1 | contig 17446 bp, 11 predicted proteins | sample DeeMarSeWOR28_12_FD_187461 | JGI IMG/M metagenome (GOLD analysis project Ga0209536, IMG submission 187461) | Marine sediment microbial communities from White Oak River estuary, North Carolina - WOR-2-8_12 (SPAdes) (version 2) | ecosystem: Environmental > Aquatic > Marine > Intertidal zone >... | reverse complement strand
GACTGCGATTTCTTTTGATCCTCTTAAAAGTATCCCACATTCCCCCGCATACCGGATGGGAACTGTTATCAGATCATCATTCTTCTCCCTGGCCTGGGTTCCATCCCGTAAGATCACAGGGACAGATTTTGCCACAGGTTCACCCGTAAATCGCCAGTCTGCTATCAAGGTAAAATCCTCAAATTCCGGGGATGACCACAACACACCGTTCGCCAGACCGGTTGAATCACCCGGGGTGATCAGCTTCCAGTCATCTGCACGCCAACTATCTTCTGCCGGGTCTTCCATCCAACCCCTCAAATCCAATCCGTTGTATAAAGACGTATATCCACGGTCTTGAACAGCGATTTGTTCAGCAAAGAGGTCGGTATCAGGCAATTCCTTGATCCTGATGTTCTTGAAATACACCTCGCTACCCTCAGATTCCAGGCATATATATCCTTTTGCCGGATTAACATGAAAAGCCCTGGATACTACAGCTCCGTTTACGGCCAGGGTCAGGATGCCATCCCGGCTTTCCACCCGGTAATGGTTCCACTGTCCTGCCGGATTCGCCCGTTCTTCCTTTGGAAAGGTACGCATCCATCCTACCCGGTAAAAGGGATCCTCATTGTCCCTGGTCATGCTCGCACCGTGGATGGCAAACACATCCCCATGATTCCCGTCCATGATCTGGCATTCGATGGATCTTGAAAAAGGCTGGCCCGGTGCAGTGACGTCGTCTGAGTGGATGAACAATCCGGCATTTCCCCCTTCATGCAAATGCATCCATTCCAGTTCCAATATGAAATTCTGGTATTGTTTCACGGTACGAAGAATGCCCGTTGGAATGCCAGTACAGACGATCATCCCATCCCGGACGGTAAAGGTTTCCGGGGCACAATTTACATTCACCCAGCCTTCCAGACCTTTTCCGTTAAATAAAGGTTTAAAATCATCCTCTGCTTGTGAATTGTAATTACAATTATTTAAGAGGACACTACAAATACTGAGTGCAAACAATGTGAAATATTTAATCATGCGATTCAATTTAAAAAGTCTTCCATTTTTTTAGTGGTACTATCCTTTAATCCTTCCAATCAACCTCATCCCTGGTGATAACCCACGGATCCTCCAATAATTCTTTTGCATTCAAATTACTGGTCATGGAAACATAATGATCCGGCCAGTCATGCCAGGTAGTCCAGTAGAGAATATCTTGAGCGTGGTCTTTAACAGCTTTAAGCATCAGCGTATTATCGAACGAGCCATCCATTTTATTATGATCAGGTCCACATTCAGTGAGGGCTATCGGTTTTCCTATAGCTTTAAGGGCATCATAGTCACAAATATGAAAACCTTCACTTTCATAAACATTAATACCCACGATGTCAACGTAGGGATCACCGGGATAATGAAACTCGGGGCTTTTGGAATAATCCGCTCCACAATGGGCCGCGACAGAGTAAACCCAAATCAGGTTGTTAAGTTTTTTTTCATAAGTGAAATAATTGAACATATCCTGGTATACTTTTTTAAAATGTTCTGGATCGTCAGGACTGGATTTCCATCCCCACCAGAACCACCCGCCATTCATTTCCTGCATTGGACGCCATAGAACGACCACGCCTGCTTTCTGCAGTTCATCCAAGCCTAAAGCAATCCTGTCCCATTCGGCATGCCACTTTACATAAACAGGACTGTCCTTTTTGTAGAGTTCTTCCAATTTGACTTCATTTAAATCACGTGTGCCATTATCTGTCCAAGGATTATGCGGAGCCCAGTTAATGGTGATCAATCCCCCCTTGTTCCAGTAATCGATTAGGAACCGATTGCATTCACTGAGCTGAGCGGGAGTAAATCGATTGGTATATTCATAATCCACTCCGATCATACCGGGCCAATATTCTGTTTCATTGTATAATTCTTCTACAAAAGCACCGTAACACCGGGTAATTTCATTACCATGACAACAGTTTTGCCCGGAGATGATCTTATTTTCTGACTTTCCATTTAGGGAAGATAAATATTTAAGTATTTTGTTTACATCCTCACTGGCATGTTGATTTACAGAATACCGATCAGTATTATTATGGTTGTCACTTTTAGTGCATCCGGTCTGAATTAATAAAAAAATACCGATAGTCAGGTATAAATTAAAACCTTTCATATTGAGAAAATTCAAGTTAAAGAGCACACTAATATAGTTCAGTAATCCCGGGAATTGGGACAGGTCTTCTTTCCATTGTGCCAAACTCCATTTTCTCCGGGCTCAGATCCAGATTTGAATCCATCATGGCCCATTCCCAGTCCACCGACTGACCGGTATACGCACTCATCCGGCCCATAATTGCAGTCATCGTACTTTCAGCGATCTGTTTGCCTTCATTCAAGGCCTTTCCCTTCCTGATGCTGTCGATCATTTCTTTGTATTGCAATACGGATGGATTGGGTGATTCTCCTTCGAAGGTAAACGGATCACTGCCTGTGATCGTTCCTTTCCTGAAATCCAGGACGGCTGATCCTTTTGTTCCCGATACCCTCTGGTTGCTCCGGTAAGGATAGTTGTCTATCTGCGTTCCCATATATTCAATACGCACATCCCCCGGGTATTCATATTCTACCGAAAAATGGTCATACGCATTACCATATTCCAGGCCCATACGCGCCTGTCGTCCCCCAACACCGATACAGCCCACGGGGTGGGCATTCATGATCCAATTCATCACATCCAGGTTGTGTACATGCATCTCAACGATAAAATCACCCGATAGCCAGGTCCAGAACAACCATCTCCTGATCTGGTATTCCATTTCAGACCATTCATTCTTTTTCACCCTTTCTGCGGTATTCCAACTCCTCATTGCACTTCCTGAGCGGAAACACTGCCCACCTACGATATCTCCGATAGCCCCGTCATGAATTCTTTTAATGGTCTCCTGGTTGGACAAGAGCCGCCGCATCTGCGTCCCCGACACCAGGGTAAGTCCTTTTTCCTTCGCCAATCTCGAACTTTCCAGTACGGAACGCACACCAGGTGGATCCACCGCGATTGGTTTCTCCATGAACACATGCTTACCGGCTTCTACTGCGGCCCTCAGATGCATCGGCCTGAAATTGGGCGGTGTGGTCAATATGACCATATCCACATCACTTTCGATCACCTTTTTGTAGGCATCAAATCCTACGAAGGTAGTCTCCGGTGTCACTTTATAAATGTCATTCACCGGAAGGTTTCGCTCCTCCAGGTTTCTTCTTATCTGATCCGGAGCACCATCAATATGGTCCTGGAACAGATCCCCCATGGCAACCAGTTCTATGCCTGGTGAAGATTCAGCGCAGTCAATGATCCCTGCTCCGATCCCACGCCCCCCGGTGCCGATCAATCCTACCCTGATGGTATCCGTCGCAGCGGCAAAGACATAGGAATTTGAGGCAAGAAATGTTGCCGTGCCTGCCCCGAGCTTAATGGTTCTTTTCACGAATTTTCTTCGAGATAGCTTGCTGGTATTGGAGTTCATGGCGTTATTCATACTATTTTTGTTTTGATATACTTAGCTTATTTGGAGCTTAACCTGCCTGGAGCATAAGTTAATAAAAATTGCCCGGATTGTAATAATAGGATAGCCTAATAGAACACTATTTACCCATTATTTGACATCAGCACTGAAAAAAGCCATTGGCCATCCTCTCCTTTCTTCAAAATATGGACATACTTACGTTTCCCTAAAAATCTTTCATCGGATGGTTCGATTTCAAGCTCCTGAGTGCCGATCTCATAGGCCAGTGCTCCATTGCCTTCAATCAAAACGGGGGATAATTTCAGGTATATGACGTGCACCATTTTTAAAATCTCTGCTTCATGGTCCCTTAGTGCTTTTTTGCCTGTAATCAGAGGGGTATCCGGGTGTAAAAGCTGTACATCATCCGTACAAAGGTCAGCAATATGGTCGGCGTTGCCATTGATAATGGCCTTTTCAATTTCAAATCTTAATGATTCAATGGCCTGAAGATCTGATTTTGAGAGTTCCATAGGATTTCAATATTTAAAAGAAATCCCTCACCACGTGTAGTGAAGGATTTGCTAAACGTTTAGCGCGCCACATAACTCGAACACTCAATAATATAACATTTTTAAAAGGAATAAAGTTCCTTGGAGAATTGGCAGTTTGGTCGTTTTACGCCTGACAATTACCACCTTATTCAGTGATTCCTACCAAAATACATTCCCTTATTCAAAGCCGCTAGAAACTTAAATTAATTACAACCAGCTAAAACCCGCCATTTGGATAATTTTGTCAATTATTATTATATTGAGTTGGTCATAGACATTATGATCTCATTTTTTACCAAATACTAAAACTAAATATCACCGGAGAAAAATGTGGCAGATGCCGATAATCTCCAATAAGAAAAACCAATCATTCCCTAGTGCATATTCCAAATATGAGAACCATGAAAAATCTCCTCCTGCCTTCGTTTCTTATACTTATTTTAGGTTGCCGGCCAGATACTACTTTTGAAAAACCGCCACTTGCAGCGGTACAGGTAGTTACGGACAACTACTTTGGCGTAGAAATCGAAGATCCCTATCGATATATGGAAAACCTGGAGGATACTTCCGTACAGGCCTGGCTCAGGGCCCAGACAGATCATGCCAGGAACATACTGGACAATATCCCGGGCCGGAAGGAGCTGATCGATAAGATGGCCGAACTCGAAAAGCGGAATGTCGAATCCGTCACTTTATCGGCAGTGAGTGACAAAGATCAATACATCTACCTGAAGAACAAGTCTGGCGATAAAACAGCGAAACTGTATTCCCGGGATACATACGTTGGGGAAGAAATCCTGCTGTTTGATCCCGGAACTTTTGGAGAAGATACATCGAAAACTTTTGTTATATCCTATTTTTATATTTCCCAGGATGGTTCAAAAATCGCCATTTCCCTGATGGCAGAAGGATTAGAGATCCCAAGGACGGTGTTCATGGACCTGGAAACCAGAACTTTGTACCCTGAAGTTATTCAGAGAACCTATAATTTCTGCTGGCTGCCAGGGGATACCCATTGTATTTACCAGAGACTTAATGCCGACAGCCCCAGCGATCCTTCGACATTTCTGGATACAAAGCTTTATATCCACGAAATAGGTAAAGATCCCGCCCTGGACAGGGAATTATTTTCGCGAGAGAAATACCCGGAACTGGGCTTGGTACCAGAGGATTTCAGCTATCCCAGGAATTATAAAGGCTGTCCCTATGTATTTATCATAGTAGCTACTTCCGACCGCCGAATGAATGTGTATTATACCCATATTGACGATATTGAAAAGAACACTGCTGCCTGGAAAAGGTTATTCAAGCCAGAGGACGACGTCTACAGCTTCAGGATCACGGATAAAGATCTATATTTCCGATCACCAAAAAATGCACCCAATTTTCAGATTTTCAGGACCTCGCTGGAGAATCCAGACCTCCAGAACGCGGAATTAATAGTTCCCGAGTATCCGGAGGGTTCCATTTCCAATTTCACGGTAACGAAAGATGGCCTCTATTTTACTCTGTCTGTCAATGGCGTACAGGAAAAACTGCATTACATCTCACTGGCTGATAAGAAAGTAAAGGAACTCGATCTGCCCATTCCTGCAGGATCCATATATATTCAATCCAAAGGATTTGGCTCAGAGGATCTATGGGCTACCATTACCGGTTGGACCAGCGATTACAGGCGATTCAGGTACAACAGGGAGGCAGATGAATTCATCCCTGAGGATCTGGCCGCTACCGGTGATTTCCCCGAGTTCGCTAACCTGGTGGTGGAAGAACGTATGGTCGAATCCCACGACGGAGAACAGGTCCCCATATCCCTGATATACAAAAAAGGGACTGAGATGGATGGTAATAATCCCGTATATCTGTATGGCTATGGCGCGTATGGTTACTCACTGAATCCTGGGTTTGACCCGGAATCATTACTGTGGGCACTGGAAGGAGGCATCTACGCTGTTGCACACGTAAGAGGTGGTGGCGAACTGGGGGATCATTGGTACAGGGGCGGGTTGAAGACCACCAAGCCCAACACCTGGAAAGATCTGATTGCATGCGCCGAATACCTGGTGGAAAAAGAATACACTTCAAAAGGAAAGATTGCCATTTATGGAATGAGTGCAGGCGGTATCATGATCGGTCGTGCGATGACCGAACGGCCCGACCTTTTTGCAGTGGCCATTCCTTCGGTAGGTGTTATGAATGCGATCCGTGGCGAGGAAACGCCCAGCGGCCCCCAGAATGTGCCAGAGTTCGGGACGGTGAAAGATTCTATTGAGTGCATGGCCTTGTTGGAAATGGATGCTTACCATCATCTTGAAGAGGGAGTGGAATATCCAGCCACATTGATCACGGCGGGCATGAACGATACCCGGGTGATCGTATGGCAGCCGGCTAAATTTGCGGCCAGACTTCAGGCCTTGAATGCATCAGATGCCCCTGTCCTACTCCATGTGAACTATGGAGCAGGTCATGGGATTGGAGACACTAAAATGATCTACTACGAGGACATGGCCGATAAATTAAGTTTTGCACTCTGGCAAACTGGACATCCCAAATATCAATTCTAACATTTTTATTCATTAAATTGTAGATGATTAGACATACTGGCGTCTTAAAGACATTTTTTGAGGAAATACACAGCATATAACAGGGTAATACCCGATGTATAAACTATTGATTTTTATTGTTCACTATAAACTTTTGATGAGATGAATGTTAGCAGATTACTGGCAATTTTTTTGTTTTTGGCAATTGGAAGTACTTCCACAGCCCAGGATGATGGCTGGATTGACCTTTTTGACGGAGAGACGCTAAATGGCTGGTCGGTACACAGTGGTTTTGCCAAATACCGGGTGGAAGACGGAGCCATCGTTGGAAACGCCGTCCAGGGCAGTCCCAATACTTTTTTATGTACTGACAGAGAATTCGGGGATTTCATCCTGGAATTCGAGGTTTTTCTGGTTGATCCCAAACTCAATTCCGGAGTACAGTTTCGCAGCCTGATCGCCAAGGAAACCCTTTCCCTATGGTTAAGAAACGAAAATGGTGATACCTATCCCAAGATGATCCCCAAAGATCGGGTATATGGCTACCAGGTTGAAATTGCCGGTGCGGAAGTGGGCAGCTCAGGCGGAATTTATGACGAAGCCCGCAGGGCAATGATCAGAGACTGGTGGATTGAAAAAGGAACGGAAGCCAGCAAAGCCTTCAAGGATGGCGAATGGAATAAGTACCGCATCGAATGCAATGGGCAATCTATAAAAACATCGGTAAATGGGATTACAACAGCCGACATCAAGGATGCAATGACTTCCAAAGGCATCATCGGACTGCAAGTTCATGACGTAGGCAATGATACTACCCCCTATGAAGTCAAATGGCGTAACATCAGGATCAAGATATTGGATTAACATCGAGCGTTCTTGTCATGAAAGGGAAATTTTTTCGTTTTACTGCCATAACCATCCTGGTTATGCTCACGGGCATAGTCTCTATGAAGGCGCAGAACCAGTTCGAAGTGCTGGTATTTTCACAATATGACCAGTATCATAAGGAAAGCATACCCGATGGCATGGAAGCTTTCAGGAAACTGGCTGCCGAGCACGTATTCGGGCTTACCTGGACCATGGACCCCAGTGTATTCAAGGAAGAAAGCCTGAACGAATATGCTGTTGTGGTATTCTTCAACGCAAAGGCCGACTTCCTGGTGGAAGAAGAAAAGGAGGGATTGAAGCAATTCATCAACAACGGCGGAGGATTTGTAGGCATACACGCTGCCTCGACTACCGACGGCAGTTGGCCTTGGTACAACCAGCTCGTGGGCAGGATCTTTACCGACCACCCCAGGGAACAAAGTGGCATTCTCGAGGTGAAAGACCGGGATTTTCCGGCTGTTATATCCCTTCCGGAAAAATGGATATGGACGGATGAGTGGTACAATTTCGGTGAGGCACAGTCGGAGCACCTGGTAGATGTGCTCGTTGTGGATGAATCCTCTTACGATACCACCAGGGGATACGGAGACCCGATAGAAGGCATGGGTGAACATCATCCCGTGGCCTGGTACCAGGAATTTGATGGCGGGAGGTCTTTTTACTCCGCACTTGGACACAAACCCGAGGCCTATCACAATGAACGTCATATGGAATTCCTGTACGGTGCCATTTACTGGGCAGCCCGGGGTGAGTGATATAGCTTGACTTATTCGTACCGCAGCGATTTGGAAGGATTCTGTATGGCTGCCACTATGGTATGATAACTTATTGTGAACATCGCCACCAGTACGATGATCCCTGCAGCCAACAGGTATTCCCATGGACTGGAAGCAACCTTGATCTCGGCCGGATCCATGTATTTGTTAATGGCACCCAAAGGCAAAGCAATGACGTTGGCAATGACCAGCAGAATAATGAATTCCCTGGCCAGCAACCTGAAGATCTGTCCGGGACTTGCGCCATGGATCTTCCGGATACCGATCTCTTTGGTCCTCCTCTTGGTGGAATACGCCACCAGTCCCAACAATCCTACCACACCGATGCCTATGGTGATCAGTGAAAAGAACCCTATGGTATTGGCCATCCCTTTGTAGACCTTCAAGGATTCATAATCCATGTTGTCTTTTAGCAAATGCAGGTCGATTAGCAGGTCAGGGTAAAATTCCCTGAAAACGGATTGTATGGCGCCCATTTTTTCAGACAGGTTATCCCCTTCAGAAATCTTGAAGGAATACACCTGATTACCTGTTGTACATCCATCGTGCAGCAACATCATGGCCGGTGGGATCTTAAGGATGGTGGTATACAGATGATGGTCGTTCACCATGCCTATCACTTCGTATTCCCTGCCATCTATATCCTGGACCTTCTTCCCGATGGGATCATCCCAGCCGAAACTTTTTGCTGCGGTCTCATTGATAATGCAGGCATTGATCCTGTCAGACACAATATCCTTTGAAAAATTCCGGCCTTTCAGGATCTTCAGGTCAAAAATGTCTATGTATTCATAGTCGATCCAGCTTCTCCGGATGTTCAACTGCTCCCCCTCAAAAGCCCCTTCCCAGCTCACTATGGTACCGGACGTACCATTGAAAGGTATCGCCGAAGAAATACTCGCCTGTTTAATAAAAGGTTCTGAAAGGAGTCTTTCCCGGATCAACTGAAAATCCTTTTCTCCTTCTTCTTCATTTATTGTAATCCAGGAAAACAGGATATTATCCCTGGTAAATCCCAATTCCTTCTTTTCATGATAGGCAAATTGCCGGTAAATCATGATGGTGGTCAGGATCAGGAAAGTAGCCACCACAAATTGGATAACCACAAGTGATTTTCTAAGATAAGACCTTCCCCCTTTCCCTGAATTCGAAAATCCCAGGAACCGTACCGGCTGGAAGGCCGACATGTAAAGTGCCGGGTAAATACCTGCCAGGAATCCGATGGTCATTGCTACGCCCACAATAAACGCAATGAATCCTATATTCTGGATATACTGGATATCCAAATGTCGGTCGACAATCCGGTTGAATAAGGGCAGGGCGATTTCGGATAGCAGAAAAGCAATGAACACTGAAATTAGCGCCAGGGCAATTGATTCGGTGATGAACTGGAAGAAAAGTGTGGACCGCTTACCTCCCACTGCCTTTTTGATGCCGATCTCCTTACCCCGTGTTTCTGCATACGCGGTAATGAGGTTGATAAAATTGATGGCGGCGATACAGAGGGCCAATCCTGCCACCATAGAGTACAATGCCACAAGGAGGTACATTCCGCCAAGATTGGAAGGCCTCAGATGTATGATGGAAAAGGGACGAAGCATCATGGTACCCCTGGTGTTCTTGTCCTTGTCCAGCATGTAACCGGATATCTTGGATTCGAAAGCTGCCTCATTGCTTCCTTCATGCAAAAGCAGATAGGTATAATAACTGTAATTGTTCCAATTATCTTCCAACTCAGTCCCATCCATGGTTTCCAGTGCCCTTATACTACATATATAACTGGGTTGTAATGTGGAATTGTCGGGCGTCTTCTTTACTATTCCGGTCACCTTGAAAGGGAACCGGTTGCGGATTGTGATCATTTTCCCAAACGGATTCTCATCGGGAAAATACTTTTCTGCCAGCTCGTCGGTCAGCACAATAGCGTTGGGCTCCTTTAATGCGCTACCCAGGTCTCCTTCAATCCACTCAAACGTGAAAAGATGGAACAAAGCCTGCGAGGCATATAATCCATCCGGTTCAAAGAAGGTCAATTCCTCGGACGATGACAGGTAATCACCCCAAACCGGGCGGGTGACCACAGCGTCCTCCACTTCGGGAAATTCATTTTTGAAGTTATCGGCAATTGAAAAGCAGGTCTGGCTCCAGAACTGGTCGCCATCCGCCATATGCGCCATTTCCTCCACCCTGTATATCCTGTCCAGGTTCTCATGGAAGGTATCAAAACTGTATTCATATTGCACCAGTGAGGCGATCAGGATGAAGGTTGTCAGTCCAATGGATAAACCACTGATGTTAAAAATGGCATATATCTTTTGCCTGTGAAGATTTCTAAAGAATATGGTAATAAAGTGCCTGATCATGACCCGGATACGGAATTCTTCTGATAGATCAAGGTACAAGAGAAATGCCAAAAAATAAATAATTGATTATCAATTATTTGCGATAGATTTATCTTGAATACTGTTGGAAATATCGACACTTGTGTGTCTGATTTCAATTTTGTCAATACCATATACCCTACTGATAAGATATCCTCCGGAGCCGGATCATTATTGATTTCCTTTTACAATTTTATTTGTAACTTAGGCGATTCACTAAACCTAAAACCATGAATAACCATCAGTTAGGAAGCGTTTTATCCATCACGCTAGGATTATTGTTATTCATTTCCTGTCAGCAGGAAGTGCACTACCAGGACCTGGGCGATGAAGCCCTGTCAGACATCAACCGCAATGCCGACTGGCTCGCTTATGGGCGCACCCACTATGAACGAAGGTTCAGTCCACTGAAAGATATTCATACCGAAAATGTCAACAACCTGAAGGTGGACTGGTTCCTGGATCTGCCCAACGATATAGGCCTGGTGTCGACCCCCCTTGTAGTGGATGGCATTTTGTATTTTACCGGGACCATGAACATCGTAAGGGCGGTGGATGCCGTCACGGGTAATATGATATGGGAGTATGACCCCAAGGTAGGCGAAGCCATAGGAAACACCCGCCAGGTGGGCTGGAAGCACAACCGCGGGTTGTCTTTTTCCAAAGGAAAGATCTTCGCAGCGACCTGGGATGGAAGGTTGATCGCGCTGGAAGCAAAGACTGGAGAAGAAATATGGACTACACGTACTTTCAGCCGGGAGCGGTCACTGTACATCACCGGGGCGCCCAAAGCCTTCAAAGATAAGGTAATTATCGGTAATGGAGGTACTGAGAATGGTCCAACAAGGGGTTTTATTACGGCCTATGATGCCGAGACCGGTGAGGAAGCCTGGAAATTCTATATTGTACCGGGAAATCCCGCAGATGGCTTCGAGAATGAAGCGATGGAAATGGCCGCAAAGACCTGGACAGGTGAGTGGTGGAAACATGGTGGCGGGGGTAACGCTTGGCATGGATTTACCTATGATCCGGAGTTTGATGCATTGTACATCGGCACCGGCAACGGATCTCCCTGGAACCGGAAGATCAGAAGCCCCGAAGGTGGGGACAACCTTTTCCTTTGCTCCATTCTTGCACTTGATCCGGATACCGGCGAATACCTCTGGCATTATCAGACGACGCCCGGAGAATCCTGGGATTATAATTCCAATATGGATATAGTACTGGCCGATCTCAGCATAGAAGGGAAGGAAGTAAAAGCATTATTGCATGCCCCGAAGAACGGGTTTTTCTATGTGATCGACAGGGCAACGGGTAAACTGGTATCCGCTGAACCCTTTGTTGAAACTACCTGGGCATCGCATATTGATATGGCAACGGGCAAACCGGTTGAGATCCCCGGAGCCAGATATGAGAACGGCCCGGTCGATATTATGCCAAATCCCTGGGGTGCCCACAGCTGGCAATCCATGTCATACAATCCTCAGTCGGGATTGGTCTATATACCCACCCTGCACCAGGCCGTGAAATTTTCCGATGAGGGCATTGACCTGGAATCCTGGCAGGCTGAAGAATTCAGCGGAGGCATAGGGGTATCCATGCTCGCCGCAGACCGTCAACCCAGGGATTATCCTGCCTCCCTGATCGCCTGGGACCCGGTAAAACAAAAGATGGCCTGGACGGTACCGCAGGATCATTTCTGGAATGCAGGAACGTTGACAACAGGCGGGAACCTGGTATTCCAGGGCAGGTCTGACGGTAAGTTTCTGGCGTATGATGCCGGCACTGGGGATGCATTATGGATTTTTAATGCCGGATTAGGAATATCCGCACCCCCCATCACCTACAAGATCGATGGCAAGCAGTACATCGCCTTGCTGGTAGGTTTCGGTGGCGGATATGCCCGCGGTGGATGGGAAGCCCATGCATTGGGCTGGTCCTATCGCATGCACACCCGGCGCCTGATCGTATTTTCACTGGAGGGGAATGCTGACATGTCCCCTTTGCCGCCTCCCCATTATCCCCGGCCAATTGTAGATCCCAATTTTACCATAGACGAAGAACTGGCCGTGGCAGGCGGTCAATTGTATTGGAGCTGTTTCAACTGCCACGGTGGTGGCATGTTTGGCGGAGGGATGGCGCCCGATCTGAGGGCATCGGCCATAGCCCTGGACAAATCGGCATTTACCTCGGTGGTCCGGGATGGCTCCAGGATCAATATGGGCATGCCTTCCTATGCCGACATGTCCGACCAGGAGTTGGAAGCATTGATGCATTTCATACGGCTCAGGGCAAAAGAGACCCTCCCGGCCTATGAATCCCTGGTTAATCAGGCCGGATCGGAAAATGATCAGGCCGAAGAAGAAATGGGTCATTGATTGGCGAGAATCATTAATTTAAGTTAATATAGAGGGTTTTTCGGATACTTTATAAAACCAAGCAGTATGCAGCATATTACAAACCATCAATGGTGCCTGGCAGCCAGGCCGGTAGGCATGATCAAAACTTCTGATTTTACGTGGGAAGAAAAGCAACTGGAAAAACCAGGTGAAGGCCAGGTACTCGTGCGTATAATATATTTGTCGATCGACCCTACCAACCGGGGCTGGGTCAAGGAAACAGCCACTTACCTGCCTTCCGTGCAGATTGGGGAAGTCATGCGTGGCATAGCCCTGGGGAGGGTAGTAGAGTCCAAACATCCTGGTTTTAAAGCGGGCGACCTGGTAAGTGGCATGCTGGGCTGGCAGGAATATGTCGTTAAGAAGGGGGAGGAACTGACCTTGTTGCCTGAGAACCTGCCTGTTCCCCTGACGGCCCATTTTGGGTTGCTCGGGCATATAGGGTTGAGTGCCTACTTCGGGCTTCTGGATATTGGAAAACCAAAACCTGGCGAGACGCTTGTGGTTTCTGCAGCAGCTGGCGCAGTGGGCTCACTGGTAGGCCAGATTGGGAAGATCATGGGCTGCAGGGTAGTTGGCATCGCCGGAACGGACGATAAGTGCGCATGGCTCACCAGCGAACTTGGCTTTGATGCGGCGATAAACTATAAAAAAGAATCCGTTTTCAGAAAATTACGGGAATATTGTCCGGATGGCATTGACGTGTATTTTGATAATGTAGGCGGAAAGATCCTGGATACTGTACTTGCACTGATCAACCTGAAGGCAAGGATCGTTGTTTGTGGAATGATCTCCCAGTACAATGCAGAAAAACCAGTACCCGGTCCCTACAATTTAGGAAATATCCTCGTAAAAAGGGCCAGGATGGAAGGCTTTATCGTACTTGATTATTTTGACCGTGCAGGAGAAGCAGTGTCAAAATTGGCGCAATGGTACAGCGAGGGAAAGCTTCAGTATCGCCTGGACGTGATCGAAGGCCTGGAGAAAGCACCTGAAACCGTGAACAGGCTGTTTGACGGATCGCATACCGGGAAGTTGATCGTAAAGGTTTCGGAAGAGGATTGATTGATGACCGATATTGGACTAACACAATTAAAAACTCCATGATTTCGCGTTTCATTCGAAATGTTTCCTATTTTAGATACTGAATAATTAAGCATTTTTTGAAAATCATATAACCTATTCATTATGATCAGGCGAGAATTCATAAAACGATCATCCATGGCGGGATTGGCGCTTTCACAACCTGCTGGTAGTTTTTTTATTCCTTCACAAAGCAAAAAATACCGTACCGTGATCATCGGTGCCGGCTGGTGGGGGAATAACATATTGGGGGAAGCTATGGCTTCCGGCGCATGCGAAATTGTTGGGGTATGCGATGTGGATGAGCAGTTTATTGATCAAACGGCTGAGAGGGTGGAAAAAACCACCGGTGACCAGCCGAAAAAGTATGTGGATTACCACGACCTCCTGCATGAGGCAAAAGCCGATATTGCCATCATTGCTACACCGGAACACTGGCATGCTCTTCAGACCATCGATGCGCTGAAGGCCGGTTGTCATGTTTATGTAGAAAAACCCATCGCCCATACCATCAATGAAGGGAAAGCCATCGTTGCAGCAAAGAAAAAATATGGTAAAGTGATTCAGGTGGGTCTGCATCGCCGGACCTCCCCACATTGTATCACAGGACAGGAAATGCTTCGTTCGGGAGAAGTAGGAGATGTCAAAATGGTCAAAGCCTGTGTTTACAGTCCTACTGCCGAAGGGACCGTTGGCCCAGGAATTGATCCTCCCAAGCACCTGCATTGGGATCTTTACCTTGGGCCGGCAGCCTACCAGGCCTACGAGCCGACAGTTCATCCCCGCGGATTCCGCAAATACCTGAACATGACCAACGGAACCATAGGGGACTGGGGTGTACACTGGATGGACCAGATCCTGTGGTGGTCAGATGAAAAGTTTCCCAAGAAGGTCTATTCCACAGGGGGCATGGTCAACCCGGATTGTGGATACGATGCCCCGGATTACCAGACGGCTACCTTCGAATTTGACAATTTCATCGTGGAGTGGGAACACCGGAGACTGGGTGGACCGAGATCCGAAAGATCATCTGTCGGCACCTATTTCTATGGCACCAAGGGCGTGCTTTTCCTCGGTTTCTTTGACGGAGCCACCTTTTATCCAAACGACAGGAATAAAGAAGTGGTGCATATCGAGCATGGTATGCATGATCCTGACGGACAGAATATCCGTGAATTGTGGCAGGATTTCCTGGAGGCTATAGAAGGCAAGAAATCACCGGTAGCAGGCATTGAATCTTCACACCGGTCCACGACCATGAGCCTGCTTGCCATGATATCCTACAAGACCGGCAGGCAGTTGCAATGGGATGGCGAGTCAGAAATGATCCTGAATGATCCGGAGGCACAGTCCCTCATGCAACGGACGTACCGGGAACCCTGGGAATACCCTACCATAGATCTGTAGAGTCCGTGATCTCCTGGTAAAAAGACTATCATCCTTCTCAAAAGAGTTACTTCCTGCTTTAAAAAAAGCCACGGGATTGGTAAATTATGATCAGTTGAAGAATCTAAAGCAAAAACAATAAAATAATGAGGTCACGATACCGGTCAATTTACAATACCTGGCTTTTCCCAATAATCCTATGGATGATCATTTACTATATGTATTTTATTTCCATTTGGGGTATAATGGACCTAATGACTGAGAGTCCGTTGAAAGATTACCTGGGATCCTGGTATGCCCACCTTGAGCTGCTGATGGGGGCTGTTCTTTTTGGTACTTTCTTTTCCCTAATCAACCTGATCACCGACAAGACCCGAATCCGTAGAAAATCTTTTGGCGTAATCATCCTGTTTAAGACTTTCCTGTACCTCATCATGGCCTTCATCGTATTCGCTATGATTTATGGTACATTCTATATTTTCGAACTGGGTCCCTTTGAGCATACTGAGCATCCTGAGAATATCTTTGAATCACTTACACCACCTTTCTTTATCTCCTGGTTCGTTTACTTTTTCTATACCATTCTTTTGCTGAATTTCATCGTGCAACTCAACCACAAACTCGGTCCGGGAAATCTCCGGAATATGATCACCGGAAAATACCGCAGACCCAGGGATGAGTACCGGATATTCCTTTTCCTGGATCTTAAAGGCTCCACAACCATCGCTGAAAACCTGGGTCACGATACCTATAGCAGGCTGCTCAGGAACTGCTACCACGACCTTACAGATGTAGTTGTGAAATACAATGCCGACATCTACCAATATGTGGGTGATGAAGTGGTGTTGAGTTGGAAGATCCGGGATGATAACCAGACCCTGAATTCAGTTGGCATGTATTTCGCCTACAAACAACAGCTCGAAAAGCGCGGAGGATATTACAGGAAGCGATATGATATTGTTCCCGAGTTCAAAGGGGGCATGGACCTGGGGGTGGTAACGGCCGCCGAGATCGGAGATATCAAACGGGAAATTGCCTATCATGGTGATGTGTTGAATACGGCCGCCAGGATACAGGAAAAATGCAAGGTGTGGGATAAGGATCTGCTGGTGTCCGAGCGCGTGGAGCAAAAACTGGTATCCCTGAACGGATTCAGGAAGGAATTTATGGGTGATGTCAACCTTCGGGGTAAGGGAAGGAAGTTGAAAATATACAGTGTGGATCAGGATTAGAAGTCAAAATCGGACTCTTAAAAGCCCATCAAATTCAATTCTCAGAAACTAAACATCCCAAAACATGATTTTTATCATATAATTTCTCATATAATATGCACATATTACCTTGCCGACATTTTTTGACATTTTTTTGATGCTGAGAAAATATACCATCGAAACGAAATTCATCACAATATATCGTTCACTAAAAACTAACTTATGAGCACCTTCGAAAAGGGGCATCCAACAACGGATGTCAACAGAAACAATTTAACGTTCTATGAAGAAATGCAAAGTAAGGGGGTTTCGAGAAGGAATTTTATGAAGTTCTGCACATTGATGGCAGCCATGATGGGATTGGAAAGCAGCGGGGTTGGTAAAGTTGCCCGTGCATTGGAAACAAAGAAAAGGCCCCCGGTTCTGTGGATGCACTTCCAGGAATGTACCTGTTGCAGTGAGTCATTCATTCGAACCACCCATCCAATCGTATCAGATATCGTTCTGGATCTGATCTCCTTGGATTACACAGAGACATTGATGGCCCCTTCGGGTCATATGGCTGAGAAATCCCTGCACGATACCATGACGCAGCATAAGGGAGAATACATCCTTCTCGTGGAAGGATCTGTTGCCATGGCCAATCCGGGATACTGCACCATAGGGGGAAAATCCTCTGTTCAGATCCTCGAGGAAGTCGCTGAAGGCGCCCAGGCTATCATCGCGTCGGGAAGTTGTGCTTCAAA
>Ga0209536_100006773_pt1 | contig 17447 bp, 15 predicted proteins | sample DeeMarSeWOR28_12_FD_187461 | JGI IMG/M metagenome (GOLD analysis project Ga0209536, IMG submission 187461) | Marine sediment microbial communities from White Oak River estuary, North Carolina - WOR-2-8_12 (SPAdes) (version 2) | ecosystem: Environmental > Aquatic > Marine > Intertidal zone >... | reverse complement strand
CGATCACGCGACCTTCGCGGCCGACGAGCTGGCTGGCCAGATAGCAGATCTTCCCGGCGCCCGAGCCCAGGTCGAGCACGACGTCGCCCGGCCGCGCAAAGCGGCTGGGGTCGCCGCAGCCATAGTCGCGCTCGATGATTTCCTGCGGCAGCATGGCCAATAGCCCGCTGTCATAATCCACGGGACAGCACAGGGCCTCCTGCCTTTCCCGCGCACCTTCCGAGTATCTTTCGGTTACCGTAACTTCTATATCAATCGTCATTCCTTACTCCAGAGGTTCGCAAGGGTCAGGTTTCAAGGGCGCCGCTACAGCTGGATCCCTGGCCGGCAGTGCAGCCGTAACAGTGATCGGCCACCCGAATCGCCGCGTCTGCAAGGTCTGCAGCGGTGATGCTGGTGATGTGTGGCCGGCCGTGGCCGCCGGGCTGCAGGGGTATATCCAGCATCTGGTTGAAGTCGCAGTCGTACAGATAGCCTTTCCAGTCGACGCTCAGCAGGGTGCGGCACATGACGTCGGCAAGATTGGTTTCCTTGTGGCTGGAGCGCAGCAGATCCATGTATTCCGCGAAGCGGCCCTGGCTGACCAGGGTGCTGCCGAAACGCTTGATCGGCATGTTGGTCAGGGTCCGCAGCTTGTTGAAGTGGATGCCGTACTGCGTATCGAGGTGCTGTCGGTAGTCCTGTTCCAGTGCCTGCTGCGGTGGTGGCAGCACCGCTCCCTGGGGGTTGTAGACCAGGTCGAGTTCCAGCCCGGATCCCGCCTTGCCATAGCCGAGATGATTCAGGCGCTGCAGGGCCTCGATGCTGCCGGTAAACGTGCCGTCACCACGCTGTGCGTCTACATTATCCTTTATATAACAGGGTAGTGAGGCGACTATCTTAACCTGATTCTCGGCCAGGAAGCGGTCGGTGCCCGCCTGCTCCGGTTGCAGCAGGATGGTGAGGTTGCAGCGGTCGATGACCGTGATACCCAGTGCCCGTGCGGCACGTACCAGGCGCCGGAAGGCCGGGTTGAGCTCCGGCGCCCCGCCTGTCAGGTCAAGGATGCTGACTGGTGAATTAGCGAGAAAACGGATAACGGCATCCACGATTTCTGCGGACATGACTTCCGTGCGCCTGGGGCCGGCATTGACGTGGCAGTGCAGGCAGGACTGGTTACATTGATAGCCGAGATTGACCTGCAGGGTTTGCAGCGGGCCGCGCCGGATGGCGGGGAAATCAGTTTCAAGCAGGAATGGCAGGGTTGCGTGCATGTCTTTCTGTCAGAGGAGATGATTCAATTCATGGCCGGTTGCAATTGCCACGGGCCGGTCGCGAGACTGATTGTTGGTAATCCGGCGCAATCTGTCCATATGCCGCATGGCAGGTACTTATGGCAGCAGGCGCTGCAGCAGCCAGACCACGGTACGCAGCCTTTTCGACCGCAACAGGTGTGCATAGTTGCTGTTGATGGTGCGCCGGTTAAGCTGGGCATAGGTCGGGTAGGCATGAACCAGTTCGGTGATGTCCCGTGCCTTTGCCTTTACGCGCATGGCCAGCGCCAGTTCGTGGACGAGCTCTCCTGCATGCGGGCCGACCAGGCTGGCGCCCAGGATGCGCCCGCGGCGCAGCAGGATCCTGGCGAAGCCGGTTGTCGCACGGTCGGTGATGGCACGGTCCAGTTCGGCGAGCGGGAAATGCGCGACCTCGTAACGTAAACCCTGAGCTACCGCCTCGCTTTCCGTCAGGCCAACGCTGGCCACCTGGGGATCGCTGTAGACGACCTGGGGTACTACCCGGTAATCGGCTTTTCTGGGTATGCGAAATACGATGTTGGCCAGTGCGATCCCGGCCTGGTATTCAGCCATGTGCGTGAACGGATACGGGCCACAGACATCACCCACCGCGTAGATATGCTTCTGCGAGGTCCGCAGCCGGCGGTCGACGCGGATTCCCTGCACGTTGTATTCCACGCCGGCCGCCTCCAGGCCGAGCCCATGCAGTACCGGGCGGCGGCCGGTTGCCACCAGGACACGGTCTGTCTCCACGGTGCTGTCATCCGCGAGCCGCAGCTGGCGGATATCCCCTTCGCGGTGAATACCGGCGACCATGGCGCCGGTGATGACGTGCAGCCCCTCGCTTTCCAGGGCCTGCTGCAGGGCTGCAGAGACTTGCGGGTCATGGGTGGGCAGCAGGCGGTCTGCCATCTCGATGATGCTGACCCGGCTGCCCAGCCGGGCAAAGGCCTGGGCCAGTTCCACGCCGATGGGACCGCCGCCAATGACGGTGAGGTGCCCGGGACGGTCGCGGCGTTTGAATATGCTGTCGCTGGTCTCGAACCCGGCCTGCTCCAGTAGCGGTATTGGCGGCAGCGCCGGACGCGAGCCGGTGGCGATGACAAAACGCCTGCCCCGGATAATTTCATCACCTACGGAGATGCTGTCGGGACTGACAAACTGTGCCCTGCCGAAACGCACATCACAGCCGTAGCCGCGGAATCGCTCCGGATCATCATATGCCTGAATCGTGGCGATGGCCTGTTCCACCTGCACAATCGCCTGCTCGAAATCGATGCCCGGCATTGTCGACAACAGACCTTCGCTGGCGCCGGTACGTGCTGCATGTGCCGTATGTGCCGCGTGGATCAGTGCCTTGCTGGGTACGCAGCCGGTATGCAGGCAATCGCCGCCGAGGCGATCCGATTTTTCCACCAGCGTGACCTTGAGGCCGGCCTGTGCGGCCACGCTGGCGACGACCAGCCCCCCCGGACCACCGCCGATGACGACAAGGTCACGCTTGCCCGTCATGGCCTGTCTGCTGGTTGCTACGGGCCTGGTGACGCTGCACCAGCAGCCGGGACATGAATGCCACGATCGCGATTGCAGCCAGTGCCAGCAGTGCCTTGCGCACGACATCCTCGCCAGCCCCGGCCAGTTCACGACCGGCGTAGCCAAGGTAGGTATAGGCGGCGCCGGCGGGCGCCATAAAGATAAAGGTGGTAACGATGTAATGTGACAGCCGGATGCGTGTCAGTCCGAGCGCATAGTTGAGCAGGTTGAACGGGAACAGCGGCACCAGGCGCACGAACGCGACGAAGCGCCAGCCTTCACGTTCGACGCCGGTGACCAGTTGCTGTACGCGTCTGCCGGCACGCCGTGCGACCCAGTCGTGGGCGAGGTAGCGTGCCATGAGGAATGCCAGGGTGGCGCCCAGGGTAGCGCCGCTGAGGTTGTACAGCGTGCCGTAAACCGGTCCGAACAGGGCGCCACCGGCCAGGGTGAAAACCAGTCCGGGCAGGAAGAATACGGTGGCGGTGGCATAACCGGCGATGAATGCCAGCGGGGCGATCCAGCCGGCTTGCGCTACCCAGGCTGTCAGGTTCTCTATCGAAATGCTGTCACGCCAGAAAACGGCTGCAGCGATGCCGGCACACAGGACACAAAGCACCAGCATGCGGCGCACCGTGTCAGTTGTCATCGCGGGTGCCCCAGCGGCGGTTGATGGCGTAGTCCGTTATTTTTCCGGTAAACGGCATGAACAGGAGCCCGGATAGCTTCACGCACACGGCCGGATCGCGGAAGGTGTCGATGCCAATCACCATGTCCGTATGGCCCGCGGCAGGCTGGGCGCGATAGGTGCCGAAGATACGGTCCCAGACGGACAGGTTGAAGCCGAAGTTGCTGTTGGTTTCATCCGCCAGGTGTGAATGGTGAACGCGGTGCATGTCCGGTGTAACGATCAGCCGGCGCAATACGCCGTCCAGCGCCAGCGGCATGCGCACGTTGCTGTGATTGAACATCGCCATGGCGTTCAGGAGCACCTCGAAAATCACCACGGCAGCCAGCGGCGGTCCCAGCAGCACGATCACGGCAAACTTGATCAGCATGGACAGCAGGATCTCGACGGGGTGAAAACGGGCGCCCGTGGTGACATCAAAATCAAGGTCGGCATGGTGTACGCGGTGCAGGCGCCACAGCAAGGGTACGGCATGGAACATCACGTGCTGCAGGTAGATCGCCGCGTCCAGCACGATGACGGATACCAGCAGGGCAATGGCGGGATGCACCTCGAACAGGTTGAACAGGCCCCACTGCATCAGCTGTGCATACTCAGCAACACCGATGGCGGCCATCGGGAAGACTACGCGCAGCAGTGACGTATTGAACACCACCAGCCCGATATTGTTCAGCCAGCGGCTCCCCTTGGGCTGCGTGAGCTTGCGGCGCGGTGCCAGTATTTCCCAGAATGCCATGAGGGCGAAGACCCCGAGAAAACTCGCGAGCCTGATAGTGGCTTCATGATTGGCAATCAGTTCATCCATGCTGTTGATAGTAACCTGTTGTGGTCTCAATCTCCCGTGCGACCCGGGTGGTGTTTTCCAGTGCCTCGACAACGACCTCGCAGCCCGCTCCTGCGCTGACGGCATGCGTGCTCAGGTGGCGCCGCCAGTGACGCGCGCCAGGCATCCCCTGGAACAGCCCGAGCATGTGCCGGGCAATATGTTTGAGCGGTGTGCCGGCATTCAGTTCCCTCTCGATATACGGCAGCATCTGCCGGACGATTTCCCCGCGCCCGGGGATTGCACGTGTTGCTTCGAAAAACCGCCGGTCGACGCCTGCCAGCAGGTAAGGGTTGTGGTAGACCGCCCTTCCCAGCATGACCCCGTCTACCTGTGCCAGGTGGGCGGCGGCGCTATCCAGGTCGGTAATGCCGCCGTTGAGCACGATTTCCAGCTGCGGAAACTGCTGCTTGATGCTGTATGCGTAGTCGTATTTCAGCGGCGGTATGCTGCGGTTTTCTTTCGGGCTGAGTCCCTGCAGGTAGGCCTTGCGTGCATGGATAATGAAGGTTTCACAACCGGCGTCCATGACAGTCTCGATAAAGCCGGCCAGTGATTCATAGCTGTCAGAGTTGTCGATCCCGATGCGGGTCTTGACTGTCACGGGGATGGCCACAGTGTTGCGCATCGCCGCCACACACTCTGCAACCAGTTCCGGTTCCGCCAACAGGCAGGCACCGAAGCGGCCCGACTGTACCCGGTCGCTGGGGCAGCCGATGTTCAGATTGATTTCGTCGTAACCGCAGTCCGCGCCGATGTGCGCACATTCGGCCAGCGCGGCCGGATCGCTGCCGCCGAGTTGCAGCGCGACGGGATGCTCGCTGTCGTCATAGGCGAGAAACCTTGTCCGGTCACCTCGCAGGATGGCTCCGGTGGTAACCATTTCCGTATACAGCAAGGCGTGGCGCGAAATCAGGCGCAGCAAATAGCGGCAGTGCCGGTCCGTCCAGTCCAGCATCGGCGCGACCGCAAAACGATGTGTAAGATGATTGCTGATAAGGGTGCCTCGGGCTTTGCCGGTTTCAGGGAACGTGCGTTTCAGCCGATACGCTGTATTGCAAGCTGCGTTCCAGTGAAAGTCGTCACATTACATGATTTATTGCTTTAGTATTCAACGGCTGGGTGCTATAGTCGCAGTCAGGAAAATGATTGAATTTCGCATATTTACCAAGGAGTTAGCTATGGATAGTATCCGCTCTCTAGTGCTCGTCATTAGCCTTGCCCTGCTGGGCGGCAGCCCGGTACTTGCCGACGTGCTGTTGATGGAGGGTATCCAGTCCGCCCCGGCAGTCAATACACCGCGCAACGGTATCACTATGGGGCAGGTACGTCAGCAATACGGCAATCCGGTTACCGAACACCCCGCTGTTGGCGAGCCGCCAATAACCCGCTGGGACTATGCAGGTTACTCGGTTTTCTTCGAGCACGATCTGGTGCTGCACTCCGTGGTGCACCACCAGGCACAAAACTGACCTGAACTACCAGACTTGTTACACCCTGACCCGGCTTCCGGGGAGGCCGCTACCGGCCTTCCCCTGCTGATACCTGAATTCGCTCCTCAATCCGGTGTCATCCTTACCTGGCCACATCCCGGCACCGACTGGCACTCCCGCCTCGCTGATATAGAAAAGCTGTATGTCGAGATCGCCGCCAGCATAACCCGCCACGAGCGCCTGCTGATTATTTGTCGCGATAGCCGGCACCGGCAACATGTCAGCCGCCTGCTGGAACACGCTAATGTAGCGCTGCAGGCCGTCCGCTTCGCCATCACCAGCACCAATGATACCTGGGTGCGTGACTATGGACCCATTACTGTTTCACGTGATGGCCGACTGGTGCTGCATGATTTCACCTTCGATGGCTGGGGCGGGAAATATACGGCCACGCTCGACAACCGGGTAAACCGCAGCCTGTTTGACGAGGGCTTTTTCGGCGGCAGTGAACTGCTGCAGCAGCACCTGGTGCTCGAAGGAGGCAGCATCGACAGTGACGGCTGCGGTACCCTGCTGACAACAAGTCGCTGCCTGCTCGAGTCGGGCAGGAACCCCGGCTATGATCGTGCCCGGGTGGAGGCACGCCTGCGTGAACTGCTCGGCATCGAGCGCGTCCTCTGGCTGGAGCATGGTGAACTGGCCGGCGATGACACCGATGCACACGTCGACATGCTGGCCCGCTTCTGCAGCCCGGGGGTCATTGCCTACAGCAGTTGCAATGACCCGCAAGATGAACATTTCGCCCCGCTGGCTGCCATGGAACAGGAACTGCGGAGCTTTCGTACCCGCGCAGGCACGCCCTATGAACTGGTCCCCCTGCCACTGCCACAACCCGTCCTGGATGCAAGTGGCCGGCGCCTCCCGGCCAGCTACGCCAACTTTCTCATCATCAACGGGGCTGTACTGGTACCTGTTTATGCTGATCCTGCCGATGCGGTCGCCGTAGCAGCACTGGCCGGCTGTTTTCCCGGGCGCCGGGTGGAGCCGCTGAACTGCCTGTCGCTGGTACAGCAAAATGGCAGCCTGCATTGCGCTACAATGCAACTTCCCGCGGGGGTACTGAAACAAGACGAGGTTGCAGAGTGAGTGGCAGGAATCTGAAGGTTGGACTGGTGCAGCAGACGTGCTGTGCCGATACCGGCGCCAATCTTGAAGCGAGTATTGCCGGCATTGAGGATGCGGCCAGCCAGGGAGCACAACTGGTGTTGTTGCAGGAATTGCACAGCAGCCTGTATTTCTGCCAGACAGAGGACAGCGCGAATTTCAGTCTTGCGGAACCCGTGCCGGGTGCGCTTACCGGGACGCTTGGAGAAGTGGCGGCGGACCTCGGTGTAGTTATCGTGGCCTCGGTATTCGAGAGGCGTGCCAGCGGGCTGTATCACAATACCGCGGTGGTGCTCGATGCCGACGGCACCATTGCCGGACGCTACCGCAAGATGCACATCCCGGATGACCCGGGTTTCTACGAAAAATTCTATTTCACTCCCGGCGATCTCGGCTTTACCCCGATCGATACAGCCGTCGGCAAGCTGGGCGTGCTGGTCTGCTGGGACCAGTGGTATCCGGAGGCTGCACGCCTGATGGCACTGGCCGGCGCCGAGCTGCTGCTCTACCCCACCGCGATTGGCTGGGACAGGCGGGATGATAGCCGGGAGCAGGCGCGCCAGCAGGATGCCTGGCTTACGGTGCAACGCGGTCACGCGGTCGCCAACTGCCTGCCGGTGCTGATCTGCAACCGTACCGGTTACGAACCGGATCCATCGGGGCAGGCCGACGGGATCCAGTTCTGGGGTAGCAGTGCCATCGTCGGACCCCAGGGCGAGATGCTGGCTCGTGCCAGCAGTGACAATGACGAGGTAGTGACGGCGTCGCTGGACCTTGACCGCTGTGAAAAACTGCGGCAAATGTGGCCGTTCCTGCGCGACCGGCGTATCGACGCCTACCAGGACCTGCAGCGGCGCTTCCGTGACTGAGTGGCAACTTGCGTTCCACTATCGAACCATCCTGTACAGGTCAATCCCGGCCAGCAATGAAGTGAACCTGGACTCCCGGTCATGATACTTATACTTAAGGAAGATACTGACAACAGCAGCGACGAATACCGGCAGCTGTTGGATTTTCTCTCCAACCTGAAGAACGTCGAATCACGGGTGCACCATGAAAGAGGCACCGAGAAAATCCTGACTGAAATCTATCTCGTCGGCGATACATCCTCACTGCAAGTCGAGGACATGGAGAGTTTTACCTGCGTCGATCGTGTAGTTCGGGTGTCCGAGGAATACCGGGTTCTCGGGCGCCATCACGATGACAAGCGGCCGACGCATTTCGACTATAACGGTGTCCGCTTCGGACAGGACAACCTCAATGTCTTTGCCGGCCTGTGCGCCGTCGACACACCCGGGCATGTCGAGATCATGCTGCGGGCGCTGCATGAACATGGCCAGGTCTGTACCCGGATGGGTGCCTACAAGCCGCGCACCAACCCCTACTCTTTCCAGGGACATGGCAAGCAATGTCTGCCCTACGTGTTCGAACTGGCCGGGAAATACGGCATCAAGGTCATCGCCATCGAGGTCACCCACGACACCCACATCCTGGAAATCCGGCAAGCGCTGGAACAGACCGGCTGGCCCACAGGTGTCATGCTGCAGATCGGCACCCGCAACACCCAGAATTTTGAACTGCTGAAGGCCACGGGCCGACAGGTAGACTTTCCGGTATTGCTGAAGCGCGGTTTCGGCATCACCCTGGAAGAATCGCTGAATGCAGCCGAGTATCTTGCCAGTGAAGGAAACCGCCATGTTGTGTTCGGCCTGCGCGGCATGAAGACCAATATGGGCGATCCGCACCGGAATTTCATTGATTTCGCGCACGTGCCGGTCGTTCACCGGCTGACACGCATGCCGGTCTGCATTGATCCGTCACATTCCGTCGGTTCGCGTGAGGCGACTCCTGACGGTATCATGGACATATTCCATGTGACTGCACAGGGTGTGATAGCTGGCGCCAACATGGTTCTGGTTGACTTCCATCCGGTACCGAGCAAGGCACTGGTGGATGGTCCGCAAGCGCTGCACATGGATGAACTGGGGTATTTTCTGGAAGACATACAAATTGCCAGGCATGCCTACGAACAGCGAGTGACGCTGGTGCAGGCGCATCTCGCAGCGAAAACCCGCATGGCATGACCCGGTAAGCAGGTCTGCCTGCTTCTACAATAATTGCGACACAAGGAGTCACACTGGATATGAGATATTTTTTGGTCATACTGTTCATGCTCTCCGGCCTGGCAGGTCACTGTTTTGCGGCTGAGGAACAGCCGGCGGACAGCGGCGATTCCACGACCCAGCCAGCTGCTCCTGCTCCCGAAGATGGCAAGGACAAGCAGAAGCCTGCAGAGGAAGGGGCAGAACCCGATTGTGAATAACTGCTGACTGGCGTCCCGGTCCTTGACTCATACCGGGCAACATTGACATAAAGAGGAGATGACAATAGTGAAAACTGTAAAAAGACTGATCGCAACATCCATGATTTCTGCTGCAATCCTGATGCCGGCCAGTGCCTTTTCCGCTGACGACGTCGCGGTGAAGATTACACCTGACATCGCTTCCGTCGAGGTTACGCACAATGGCAAGAAGACCACTATCACGCGCAACCAGGACGAGAAGAACACGGTCAATGCAGCCTTTGCCAAGACCTCGCGCAAGTGTCCGCCCTTCTGCATCCAGCCAGCCACCCTGGCGCCGGGTGTAGAGACCATAGGTGAAGTCGAGGTGCTGGACTACCTGGCAAAAATGAATGCCGGCGACAGCAGCATTATCGTCATCGACTCGCGTACACCCGACTGGGTCAAGAAAGGCACGATCCCGGGTGCGGTCAACATACCCTGGACCAGCCTCAACCCGGCCAAGGGTGCCGACCCGATGTCAATCTCCGATATCATGGAAGGCCAGTTCAATGTCAAGCAGCTGGAAGGCCTCTGGGATTTTTCCAATGCAAAGACGCTGGTACTGTTCTGCAACGGCATGTGGTGCGGCCAGTCCCCGAACAATATCCTCAACCTGCTGAAATTCGGCTACCCCGCGGACAAGATCAAGTGGTACCGCGGCGGCATGCAGGACTGGGAGATCCTCGGCCTGTCAACGGTGCCGGGTGAATGAGTCTCGGTACCTGAACAAAAAAGGGCGGCCTTGCCGCCCTTTTTTTATGTCCCCGGCAAATGTCCCGGCATCGACTATAGTGTTTCAAGGGCGGAATGAATAACGGCAGGCCGGGAACTTGCCGCGCCGCAGGCAGCCCGGAAGGAGGAGACTATCCCGATGATTTCAAGACATCTGCTTGCAGGCATGCTGGTGCTGCTGACATGCGCAGTCGCAACCGCAGAGGAACGGGTATCCCGTGCGGTGCAGACACCCTATGGCGAACAAAAGGTCGTGTATGACTTTTTCTTTGATGACCCGGCGAAAATCAACAGTGCCCTTTACTGGATCCGGTCTCTCATCAACCCGCTGATGGATGAACCCTACGGGATCGCTCCCGAATTCCTGGATATCAAGGTGGTCATCCACGGCACCGAAATCGTTAGCGTGGCGCGCAGGAATTACGAACAATACCAGGATGCCGTCGAGCGCATGCGGTATTACGCAAGCCTGGGCGTGGAATTCAAGGTCTGTGGCATCGCTGCACATGACTACGGCTACGCGATCGACGACTTCCATGAATTCATCGAGGTTGTCCCTTCAGCCATCACCGAGCTGGCCCACTGGCAGCTGCAGGGATATGCCCTGCTGACGCCGGTCGTCATGGAAAAACGCTATACGCTTGATGAAATCCGCTGACGCAGCAGAATCCCTGTCTCGATTATTGCAATGATTTCCTGTAGGAGCGGCTTGCAGCCGCGATTTGCGCACGCCGCAATTCAAATAAGTCCGTAGGTTGGGCAGAGCCTGCGAAGCCCATCGAGCACAAGGCAGGCAGATTCCGTTGTGTTGGGCTTCACGTCGTGCAGCCCAACCTACGACTGATCGTTGTAATACGCTTGCTGTAGGAGCGCCCTTGCAGGCGCGAATCGCGGCTGCAGGCCGTTTATGCCCTTCAGGGTTCTGCTACTTGTCCACCTTCATCAACAACGGCGGCAGGAAGATAAAATCGGCCAGCAGGGCGAGCCCGATGATCATGGCGGTCAGGAATCCCATGTCGGCATTCAGCTTGAAGGCGGACTGCGCCAGCACCATGAAGCCCGCGATCAGCACCAGGGAGGTCACCACCAGTGCGATGCCGACCGTGTGGAAGGCGTAGCGCACGGCCGCCTGCGGATCCAGGCCCTGCTCGCGGCGCGCCCGCAGGTATTTGCTGAGGAAATGCACGGTATCGTCGACAACGATGCCCAGCGTCATTCCCATCACGACGGAAAGCCCCAGTCCGACCTGGCCAGACAGCAGGCCCCAGAGGCCGAACCCCATGGCGGCAGGTGCCAGGTTCGGAATCAGGCTGACCAGGCCCAGCTTCAGCGAGCGCAGCGCAAAGATCAGGATCAGCGATATCAGTACCAGTGCGATGCTGGTTCCGGTCAGCATGCTGTGAATGTTGCGCTGGCCGATATAGGCGAACATCACCGACGGGCTGGCCCCGTCCGACTGCATGTGGGGTGCATTATCCGCCAGCCACTGCTGGGCGCGCTTCTCCATGCCCAGCATTTCGGTGCTGGAAATGCTTTCCAGCGACACCGTCATGCGGGTTGCAGATTTGCTGATATCGACCTGGTTATTCAGGTCGAGTCCGTACGGCAGCGACATTTCGTAGAGCAGCAGGTACTGTGCCGCCAGGTCGCGCTCCCCGGGCAGGCGGTACCATGCCGGGTCGTCGCCGTGCATGTTCTTGTTCAGGCGGCGCATGATGTCGGTCAGCGAATTCACGTGCAGCACGTTTGGCTGCTGCCGGTACCAGTCTGCAAAGCGATCCACATCGCGGAGAAACTCCGGGTCACTGATGCCACCCGTTTCTCCATTACCCAGGGAATATTCAATGGTGTAGAGCCCGGTCAGGTGGGTGGTTGCGAACTCCGTGTCACTTCTGAAATCGATCGACTTGTCAAAGTACTTGATGAATTCGTCATTCAGTTCGTTACGGGGTATCAGGACGACCAGTGCCACAACCAGCAGGCCCATGCCCCAGAACAGCGGGTTACGCCGGGCAATGACGAATTCCGCAAAGCGGTCAACCAGCAGTGTGTGTTCCGAGGTTGCGGCCCTGGCCCGGACCGGCAGTACCAGCATCAGCGCGGGCAGGAAGGTGACCGAGAAAATGAATGCTGCCGTGACGCCCATGGCAACGATGTTGCCAAGATCGCGGAATGGTGGTGCATCGCTGAAATTCATGCTCATGAAACCGATCACGGTGGTCAGCGAGGTCAGGAAAATCGGCTGCAGGTTGATCCGCAGGCTGTCGACGATGGCACTGGTCTTGTCATGGCCGCGGCGCATGGCATGCAGGAAACTCACCAGGACGTGTACACAGTCCGCCACCGCCAGTGTCAGGATGATCGTCGGCGACGAGGCGGAAGGAGGCGTCAGGGCGACGCCCATCCAGCCGGTCAGGCCCATGGCGGTGACGATTGAAAACAGGATCACCAGGAAAGTGGCCAGGGTTGCCGTCGCCGAGCGCAGCAGCAGCACCAGGGTGAGTATGACCACGCCGAACATCAGCGGCACCAGCGTTTGCTGGTCATGGACAATCACCTCAGGAAAGGAGTTGTTCAACATCACCATGCCGGTGAGGTAGACATCCAGGTTCGGATTGGCCGCCTCGACCTGCGCTACCAGGTCGCGGGCAAAGGCGGCGATTTCCGGTACCTCCTTGCCGCTGCCCTCATCCGGCAGCTGGATGGTGACATTGACGCCGGTGACCGCACCGTTCGGGGAAACCAGGCGGTTGACCAGCAGGGGTTCGTTTACGGCAATGTCATGAATGCGCTGCAGATCGGCCGGACCGAGGTTCTCCGGGGCCTCGACCAGGTCAGCGACGATCAGGTCATCTTCTTCAGCTTCCGTGTGCTGGTAGTTGCTGATGGAGTCGACTCGAATCGAGAAGGGTATCTGCCAGCTCGCCTCTGTCAGCTGGATGACGCTGGCAAGCGTTTCCGGCGTGAAGACATTGCCATCGCGGGGCGCAAGTACGAACAGTACGTTGTCCGACTTGGTATAGGTGTTCTGCAGCTGCTCGAAGGCACGCAACTGCGGGTTCTCGCTGCTGAAAAAGACGCGGTAATCCGTCTTGAAGGTGAGGAACTGTGCCCCGCTGGCCGCGGCCACGACAACCACCAGGCTGAGCAGCAATACCAGGTAGCGCCAGCGAACCAGCCATTCTGCATAAGTCTTGCCCATGAGATACCCTTGTTGTTATTTCATTACCTGAATACTGGCCGGTATTGCGGCGGATGGCAGGTGTGATCCTGGCCTGCTACATTATGCCTCCATGCACGAGCAGGCTGCGATCGGCATGGTTGCATGGCAACCTCGGGCGAAACACGAGGCGCGCGCAAATCATACAGGAGAATTTTTACATGAGTGCAATCAGAATGCTGTTTATCTTCATGGCGGCCTTTATCTCCCTGGGCATCTGGCTGACCGGCGTCAACCAGGTCCACTGGCTACTCTACATTCCTCCCGTCGCCCTGCTGTTCGCGGGCGTGACCGGGATCTGTCCAGGCTACGTGATCTTCCGCAAACTGGGCTTCAGGGGTGAAATAACCGGCGGCAAACTCTGAATCCGTGACGCGCATGCAGCAGTGCATGCGCGCTTCTCCCCGGCGTTAGCGGTGACTGATTTTCGTCACCGGGCATAACGGAGCCGTGATTGTGTGATAATACCCGCCGCACCTGGCACACTCCGTAGCACAAATCTTTCATGACCCGCACCGCAAGTACACCAGATCTCGCGTCCCCGCTTCCCAGCGTGCTGTCTCCCGGCCTGCCGGGCCGTGGAGAACGACTGCTGTGGACCGGGCTGGGTGGTGACAGCCAGGCACTGGCGATCGCCAATGCCGTGCAGGCCGCGGCCGGACCGCTGCTGGTCGTTACGCCGGACATGCAGACGGCCGAGCAGTTGCAGGAGCAGGTCGCGTTCTTCGCCGGCATGGAGGCGCTTGCGGTCATCACCTTCCCCGACTGGGAAACCCTGCCCTACGACAGCTTTTCTCCGCACCAGGACATCATCTCGGGACGCCTGGCGACCCTGTCCCGCCTGTCGGATTTGCAGGACGGTCTGCTGATCGTGTCGGTGGCCACGCTGCTGCAACGTCTGCCGCCTGCAGACTTCATCTATAAAAACAGTCTTATCCTTAACACCGGCGAGCGACTCGTTCTCGAGGAGATCCGCTCGCGTCTCGACAGCAGCGGTTACCGCTGTGTCGCGCAGGTGATGGAACACGGGGAATTCGCCGTGCGCGGTTCCCTGCTGGACCTGTATCCCATGGGCAGCGAGCTGCCCTATCGAATCGACCTGTTTGACGAGGAGATCGAGTCCATCCGGACCTTCGACCCGGAGACGCAGCGTTCGCTGGAGCGGCAGGACTCCATCAGGCTGTTGCCGGCCCGGGAATTCCCGCTGGACGAAGCCGGGATTCGCCACTTCCGGCGGCAGTACCGCATCACCTTCGAGGGTGACCCGCAGGCCAGCAGCATTTATCGCGATGTCAGCCAGGGCATCGCCCCGCCCGGTATCGAGTATTTCCTCCCCCTGTTTTTCGAGCAGACCAGTACGCTGTTCGACTACCTGCCGGATAACACCTGCATCGTGGAACTGGACGGCATTGAAAAGGCCTGCGAGCAGTTCTGTGTGCAACTGCAGGAGCGCTATGAGGCCAGGCGGCACGACATCGAGCGCCCGATCCTGCCGCCGCCGGACCTGTACCTGGACACGGGTGACCTGCAGCACAGGTTTACCGGGTACGCCCGGGTTTCCATCAGCCTGTTCAACCCCCCCGCCCCGGCTGTACCGTCTATTGATTACGCCGCCCGCGTACCGGGAGATGTGCGGATCAGGCCGCGGCTGGAACGCCCGACAGGTGCGCTGGAGAAGTTCCTGGGCGATTTTGCCGGCCGCGTCCTCATCAGCGTCGAATCCACCGGCCGGCGCGAGACCCTGCTGGACCAGTTACATGGTTTCGGCCTGCGGCCGCAGGTACTGCCCGACTGGCAGGCCTTCAGCGACGCTGACGCGACACTGGCCATCACGGTGGCGCCACTGGAACAGGGGCTGCTGATTCCGCGGCCCGAACTGGCGATCATCACCGAGACCGCCCTGTTCGGCGAGCATGCCCGGCAGACGCGGCGCAGCAAGCCCGCCCGTGATCCGGCCGGCATTATCCGCAACCTGACCGACCTGGAACTGCATGCCCCGGTCGTGCACGAGGAACATGGCGTGGGTCGCTACCTGGGGCTGGAAATCCTCAAGGTCGGTGAATACGAGGCGGAATATCTCGCGCTGGAATATGCCGGTGGCGACAAGCTTTACGTGCCGGTCGCTTCGCTGGCGCTGGTGAGTCGCTACACCGGCGCCTCCCCCGAGAACGCGCCGCTGCACAAGCTTGGCTCGGAACAGTGGGCGCGCGCACGCCACAAGGCAGGCAAGCGCATTCGCGATGCAGCAGCGGAACTGCTGGACGTATACGCACGGCGCGCTGCCCGCAGGGGGCATGCCTTTGGCACCCCCCAGGACGACTACGCCGCCTTTGCCGCGGCCTTCCCCTTCGAGGAGACACCCGACCAGGAGCAGGCCATACATATGGTCATTGCCGACATGCAGTCCGAGCAGCCCATGGACCGGCTGATATGCGGCGATGTCGGTTTTGGCAAGACGGAAGTCGCCATGCGCGCCGCGTTCCTCGCGGTGCAGGACGGCAGGCAGGTCGCGCTGTTGGTGCCGACCACCCTGCTGGCGCAGCAGCACTACCAGAACTTCTGCGACCGCTTCTCCGACTGGCCGGTGCGCATCGAGGTATTGTCCCGCTTCCGTTCAGGCAAGCAGCAGGACACCACCCTGCAGGCACTGCAGGACGGCAAGATCGATATCGTGGTCGGCACCCACAAGCTGTTGCAGCCGTCGGTGAAATTCAAGCGCCTTGGCCTGCTGATCATCGACGAGGAACACCGCTTCGGTGTGCGCCAGAAGGAAACCATCAAGAAGCTGCGTACCGAGGTGGATATCCTCACCCTGACCGCCACGCCCATCCCGCGCACGCTCAACATGTCGCTGTCGGGGATGCGCGACCTGTCCATCATCAGCACCCCGCCGCCGCACCGGCTGGCGGTGAAGACCTTCATCTGCGAGTGGGACAAGGCCATTATCCGCGAGGCCTGCCAGCGCGAAATCAAGCGCGGCGGCCAGGTGTATTTCCTGCACAACGAGGTGGAGAGCATCGAGCGCGTGGCCGCGGAGCTTGGCAGCATCATGCCGGAGGCCAGTATTCGCATTGCGCACGGCCAGATGCGTGAGCGCGACCTGGAAGCGGTGATGCTGGACTTCTATCACCGTCGTTTCAACGTCCTGGTGTGCAGCACCATAATCGAGAGCGGCATCGATGTGCCCACGGCGAACACCATCATCATGAACCGTGCAGACAAGCTGGGTCTGGCTCAGCTGCACCAGCTGCGCGGCCGGGTGGGACGCTCCCACCACCGTGCCTATGCCTACCTGATCACCCCGCCACGGCGCGCCATGAGCGCCGATGCAGAGAAGCGGCTGGCGGCGATCGCCTCGATGGAAGAACTGGGCGCCGGGTTCTCGCTGGCGACCCATGATCTGGAGATTCGCGGCGCCGGCGAGCTGCTGGGCGAGGACCAGAGCGGGCAGATCCACGAGATCGGCTTCTCTCTGTACATGGACCTGCTGGAACGTGCGGTGGCGGCACTGAAGGCCGGTCGTGTGCCGGACCTCGACCAGCCCCTGCACGAGGGTCCGGAAATCGACCTGCTGCTGCCGGCACTGTTCCCCTCGGACTATATCCCCGACGTGCATACCCGCCTGGTGCTGTACAAGCGCGTCGCCGGTTGCGAGGATGCGCAGGCGTTGCGCGAGCTGCAGGTCGAGCTGATCGACCGCTTTGGCCTGTTGCCGGAGCCTGCAAAGAACCTGTTCGGAATCGCCGCGCTGAAGCTCGACGCGGCCCCGCTGGGCATCAGAAAAATCGAGATCGGTGCCAGCGAAGGCCGTATACTCTTCAGCGAAACACCGGATATCGATACCGGCAGACTGATTACCCTCGTCCAGACGCGGCCGCGGGAATACCGTTTCGAGGGTGGCGACAAGTTGCGCCTGTACGGGGATTTCCCGACAGCTGCGGCACGATTCGGGGTTGTCCGGAAACTGCTGGCACTGCTGGCTGGCGAGGATGTCAATCTGGACAGTGAATAGTTAATAGTGACAGTGAAAAGTGAATTGTGAACAGTTAAAAGTTAATAGTGAAAAGTGAAAAGTGAATTGTGAACAGTGGATACCATGACGACTAGCAAACACAACCTGCTGACAACCGCCCGGCTGTTGATTGCTGCGCTGCTGGTCGCTTGCAACCCGGTGGCAGTTGCCGGCCCGCCGGTCTACGATGTCGAAATCATCATTTTTCGCCACAACGTCATGTC
>Ga0209536_100006772_pt1 | contig 17447 bp, 9 predicted proteins | sample DeeMarSeWOR28_12_FD_187461 | JGI IMG/M metagenome (GOLD analysis project Ga0209536, IMG submission 187461) | Marine sediment microbial communities from White Oak River estuary, North Carolina - WOR-2-8_12 (SPAdes) (version 2) | ecosystem: Environmental > Aquatic > Marine > Intertidal zone >... | reverse complement strand
TCGGTGTTGCTGATCCCCATCCGTTTGTAAAATATCACCGACAGGGTCATCACGATCACATACGGTATCCCTTCAGCGAAATAGAGGGTGGGCACCCATACCCATGGTCCCTTTTTCATGCTTTCCGGTTTATCAAGCTGTTCTCTGTTACTCATATCTGGTCTCAAGATTAGCACCCACAAAATAGTGTTTCAGGATCCCGCGGTAGGAGTAACCGCGGTGGGCCATTACGGCAGCACCGATCTGGCAGAGCCCCACTCCGTGGCCCCAGCCGGCACCATGCAGGGTAAATTGGCTCGGAATCCCATCAGGCCCCTTTTCTTTCTCCACAACGAACGCCGAACTGTAGAGATGCGAATGACTCAATAAGCGCCTGATTTCCAATTCTTTTCCCGTCACCAGGGTCTTTTTTTCTCCTATGATCTTCATTTTGATCAGCCTGGAAGAGGCACCCCGTTCCAAAGGAACCAGGTCCAGGATCGCTCCAAAATCGATTCCTGATCGCTCCCGGATCAGTGCACTGATTTCCTCCTGGCTGTATCTGACCTTCCACCTGTAGAAATCCGGCGACGCCTGGTCGTAATCATTCAGCACCTGGCGAAGGAGCGTGGGGTCCGAAGTATTACAAAATGCATCCGGTGTATCCCGGATAAAAGCCTCCGCGTTGGCTTCCAGTGATAGGTCGTTCACGTTCACCGGATGCTCTGCCGGATTATCATCCACCCTCTGAAGGTAAGGGTGGTGAACCGGTTCCCAGCACGATTCGAAGAGCTCTGTCACACCTCCGCAGCATTTCGAGTACCTGGCATCACATATGGCACCCCCATGCACCAGCACCTGACCTGAGGTATCCCTGACCGCCTGCTCCACCTGCGGGTTAAATGCCCTTGAAATACCCTGATACCGCTGGCAATGATCATCGGCACACACATGAAAACCGATGTGGTCCTCCCGGTCGTACCACCTGATGTACTCACCTTCTCCCTCCTGAACATGATCGTATGGTCTCCCCGAATCCAGAAAAGATCGCTGCTTTTCAACCTGGGCAAGCAGCCAGCTTCTCGATATGACCGTATGCGCCTTCAGCAGCTCGGGGGAACTGTCACCCCGCATTTCAGAGGATATCACACTCACCAGGTAATCCTCCAGCGGCACCACATTCACTGCCTGGATCTGGCTGCCTTCCCCAACAAGCTTCAGCATACCCGGGAATTCCTGGTCCTCCTTCTGCTCCCAGTGAAATCCGATCCCTATGGTTACATCGTGTAAAAGGAAATGGTTCCGGGCCGATTCTGCGGGAGCGATAAGAATTTCATTGCCTGTGGTTAAGCTCTGGTTTTTAAGGGAAACGGTAACGATCCCATCCCTAACAGTGGCTTCGAAAGATCCACTCTTCAGCTCCTGATCTGCTGCGGATGGTTCTCTACACTGCAGACGAAACTCCCCGATCAGCCGGAATCTGATCGTATCACTGCGCATGATGCCCACCTCAATGGAGGGTGACGTATTAAGTTCCATGGACGTTCAGTTTTGATTCCACCAAACGGGAAAGTTCGTGAAAATGCTCCCCGGAACAGGTAACCTGACTGAAAATATCTTCGATATCCTCAGCAGAAATTGAAACAAAATCCTTTTCAAGGGGTGTGATCAGGGTTCCTCCCATATCCACTGCTGCAGGACTCAGCAGGATGTTCTTCTCGCCTTCTTCGAAATATTGCCAGGGCCGGTGTTTTTCACGGGGAAAGAGGAAGAGCTGCCAACCGTCCTGAAAATAACACAGCAGGTTGATCATAGGCTCCGCACCCTGATATGCTGCAATGTGGTTAAACAGCAGGGAATAGGCACGCTCCAGGGATTCTTTCGAGGTTGATTCGAGGAGAAAAAACCTTCGCAACCCGTCCTCAATTGCATCGATCCTGAGGTTCTCCGTTTGGACCAGCTCTGTCCCATACTGCATCCTGAGTGACGCTGTCTCCGCCTCAATGGGCATCAATCCCCGGTTCCCGGCCTGAAAATGCATGTGATCGGGAGCCGATGCGCCGCATGCCGGTGCATTGTAAAAGACCACCAGGTTATGCAGCCCCCTGGATAGATCCAGGTAGCTGGAAAACTCGGGAAGGATCACCTGGGGGGTATGATCCCTGGTGGCAATGGTGAAGTGCTCCCGGAAGATCGGGAATGGATTGCAAAGGATCTCGTACGCTTCTCCGAACGGTACACTGGTCTGCTCGGGGGGACGGTTCTCCTGGCAGAGAAAACAGCTTCTTTTTTCAATGGATGCCTGATCCACCCTGGCTGCCGAAGAGCGTATCCTTTCCGGGTTGAACTGCACCCTGATGCTGTATCCGTCAAACTGAAATTCCCTGTTCCTTACCTGGTCCAGCAATCCCCAGTTGGTGGTGAGCAGCGGCCAGGCTTTTTTCTGCTCCTCCAACAAACGGCTGGCTTTATCCCGGAGCCCCGCCATCACGTCCGGTTCAGTTTGATCCTCGCCTTCAGTTCGAAGCTCCTCAACCGGTCCTTGTACTGGTTGTGCCTGTTGAGTGCTTCAACGCTCAATGCTGCATCGGAGTTATCCTCCCACCTGCGGCATAGATAAATGGGTTCATAGATCCGCCCGATCCTGAAGTGCCTGCTGATCATCAGCCCCACACCGTAGTCCTCACCATAACTCACATTGGGAATCCGGATGCGCCTGAGCAAGGGTGTGTAAAAGGCCCTTGGAGCCCCGAGTCCATTGATCCTCAATGCATTGTTCCGGCCATTGTCGGGGGTCCACTCCCGGTGGTCGATCACACCCGGAGGGATCTCCTCCAGTTTAAAATTGGTCATCCGGTAGGTACCCACCACCATGGCGCACTGTTGCTTAAAGAATGTTTGAACGATCCGCTCCAGGGTATCGTCGCCCGAATAGAGGTCATCGCTGTCCAGCTGAACAGCGAACTTTCCGCACCGGGGATGATGGACCCCCACGTTCCAGCAGCCACCAATTCCCAGGTCCCTGCGGTCCGGGATCACATGGATCAGGTTGGGATAGTTTTGTGCCAGCTCCTTCACCAGGTCGGTGGTTCCGTCCGTGGAGTGGTTGTCCACCAGGATCAGGTTGAAATAGAAACTGGTTTTCTGGGCCATCACCGATTCAATGGCGTCACGAATGGTGCGTATCCGGTTGAGTACCGGTATAATCACCGAGGCCTCGGTTTCAAACACCTCTTCGTCGAACCGTATCTCGCTGAAGCGGGGTTCAAGGTAGGCCCCCACCTCCTTCAGGTGGGTGGTTACCGCTCTTTCCATTTCCATCTGGACCTCCCTGTTCTTCGGATCCACATAATCGAACATCTTCTTTCCGGAAGTCCGGATGTCCACCGGCTCTGACGAATAGAGATACTCCTGGATCCTCAGAGGCAGCAGCTCCTGGCTCAGTTTTAAGCGAATCTGGTAAAGCCCTGCGTACTGGAATTCTTCTCCCACGGAATCAGAGGCATGGCTCAGCGCCTGACTATTCAAGAACAGCACCGGGCCGAATTCAAAATCATCCCTCAGGCTTCCAGCCTGGTAATCGGTGACAGGGTGAGCCGATCTTACTCCATCCCGGAGCTCAAAGTAGTCTGAATAAACCAGTCCCGCCCCGGTCTCCTCAGCCACCTGCACGAACCTTTCCAGTGCGAACAATCCAAGGGTTATCCGCGACTCCCGGGTTATCAGCAGGGTAAAGTCCGCCTCTCCCGCAGATCCGGCAATCTTCCGGATGGTTCCGGTGCTGAACCTGCCATCTGTACTTACAGCCTTACAGCCCTCGGGCAGAGGGTCCGGCGGCTCCTTTCCGAAGAGGTAAACGGACCTGACCAGCGGATTGGCTGTCAAATCCCCGATCAGTTCCTCCCAGAGCGACGGGTCACTGCATGGTAAAAAGCAATCAATCGCCTTCATCTTCTTCATCCTCCAATAAAAAGTGTAAGATTCTGCGCATGATCCGGTTCCTCTCCGCCTCCCCTATGATGGTTTCGAAAGGGAACCCCAGTGCCACCAACCTGTAATTTTTCCGGTATGCCACGCCGGCGCTCATGTTGTTCTCACTGTAGCGGATCAGGGTGGTTGCCATTGAATCCGCAGGCTCCAGGGCATCGGCTCCTTCTACGGTATAGATCACCGGATCGATGCCGGTATTAAATGTAAACTTTTCCCCGGTTCGGGCGAATTCCGGATCCATGAAATAAAAGGACCCCAACCTGGAGGCATTGCTGGTTCTCCAACTGTATTTCAGCACCGAGGAAACAATGGAATCCTGGCCCAGCAGGTGCATATCAGAGGCAATATGTGCCCCGGTAATCAGCAGGCTGCCACCGTCCTCCAGGTATTCCTTCAGGATCCGGAGCGTTCCGCCCGGGAATACGGAAAAACGGGCCGCTGTATCGTTCTTTGGCAGGTAGCCGGTTCGCTCCTCCCCTGCCAGGTAATCCACCGCCGGATAGGTGGAAAGATCGATCCCCCCTTTCCCGAATACCTCGTCGCTCACCGTCACAAATGAATACCCCGCATGAAAGATGGAGCTGCCATGTATCCTGCCGAAATCAAAAGTGTTTCCCGGTATCACTACCGATTCCAGGTCGGCATAGGAGGCACCGTGTCCGGGTGAATCGTCATCGAGCCAGGGTGAGCTTCTGACAAAATCGTACTGGGATCCCACCTTGTGGAGATCGACCATGTAGGGGACGCCCTGGTCGACCATGTCGAGGAACCCTGCATGTTCTGTATCCTCAAACCAGGCGGGTCCCCCGGTCCGGTCAAATGCATTCACTACCAGGACAGTGCCTCTCGAATTTTTTGACATGCAGGCGGATACCTCTTCTGATGGAAAGCTTTCTCCTCCCCCGTTGACGGCTGTGATCCTGAAAGAATAGATGGAGTCGTGATCTGGGTTTTCCAGCATAAATACCGTATCGGAAACCGTGGTTCCGTTGTCGAAGCCCCCTCCGTTGATCCGCATGTACACCCTGTACGATTCGGCTTCTGCAGTGGGCTCGAGGGGATCCAGGACCGGTTGCCAGGTGATTTTGATACCTGTGGAATCAACTATTTCTGAAGAGAGATGATCCACGGGTAACGGCTGAACGGTTTCATCGATCCCGTAATGGGTGTGCAGGAACCTGAGTATCCCCTTGTAGACGGATCTGCTCACATCGAACCGGAATTCCGGTTCCTGCCCGAAACGCATATCGATGAAGTTCTGATGTGAAAAGAGTTCCAGCAGCATGGATGGCGTATTGGGGCGGAACGCCTCACTGTATCCCCTGTCCCACATCCCCCTCCGGGTCCAGTCCGGATCGTACCTTGCCCTCAGGTCCTCCACGATCTGAGACTGAACCAGGTCGGTCAGGTCCCGGGAGGCCATCCTGGAGAGTCCCCCGGGGAGGACACCCCCGGTACGGTTGGTGCTGTAGATGCCCAGCGTTCCGATGACCGTATCGTTGTTCGTAATTCCGGCATCGGTATGAAATGCGAGGGAGAGATCCACCGGGATCCCCAGTCCCTCAGCGTTCCGGTCGGCCATAGGCCCTGCCGGTGCACCGATCAGATAATTGACCCACTCTCCCCTGGACTGGTAGTCATCGTTGTAATCATTCTCGGGATTGAGTTTCCAGACGAGCGTATCGGGAAATCCCGCATACTGCAGGTAGTACCTGGCAGCCTCCTGGTAACGGGGCCTGTTGCCGGTCAGCCCGTTCCTGGATATGTTTCCCATTCCACCCCCGAACCGCACGGCATCGGCCGTGATTCTTTTTGAACGCCTGCTGTCGTACATGTTGGAGAGTACTACCTTTCCGTGGTCCGGATGGATCCCTTTCCTGAACCGGAATTTGCCCAGGAAGATCCAGGTTCCGCCGCCCATCTGCTGATTGACCGCGAATTCGGTGATCCCGCCATCATGATGCACCGTATACCTCACATCCTCTGCATTCTCAGCGGAGCCATCATAGGAGATATAGACCGCATATTCCCCGGTCTCCGGGATCTCCGGAATATAGTGGATGAAGCTACCCGGCTCCCGTTCAGATTCCATCTCAAGATAGGATCCCAACCTGAAAGGGTTTTCATCCACGTAGGGCGGATTTCCCAATCCGAATCCCGCACTGTCCGGTCCCCCGGACATCATTCCCGAAGCCAGAAACATACTGCGGCCGCTGCTCCCGTTGTTATCCACGATCACCTCGTTTACCTGCCAGTCACGTTCCCTCGGCACAAACACATGAGCCCCGGCATTTTCCAGCATCGGGATCAGCATGGGAAGGGTGTACGACATGGGGTAGATGTCCTCCACGGTCTGAAATATCCTGGCCCTCTGCCACTCCCAGCGGTTCAGTTCGGGTTCATAATACCAGCCATGGCTGTGCCACAGTGCAATGTTGATGTTGTAGAGTACAGACCCGGCTCCCACATCCGAGGAAAGGTTCCGTACAATGGGGGGAGAATTTCTTCTGAGCCTTCCCGGGGATCGGTTTCTGTCCACCGATCTGCGGTTACTCCGGTAATAGTTCGGGACCAGGTCCCTGAGGTTCCTTCTTCCGGCATAGATCTCGATCCGGTAGGAGAGGTAGGGATCCGCGAGACCGGAGCTGATGATCCGTACCATGCTGTCGACCATCTCCTCCCTCACCGGCGCATATGAAAGCTGCGGATGGGCTCTTACTGCGATCGTTTTCGACCTGGGGTTCACCTGCACCGTATCGATGGTGGTGGAATCTTCTTTGGCATATCCTGTTTCCCTCATAAACCATTCCCCGTTGAGCAGTGAATCGGCTATGGTCCGCACACGTACCGATACCAGAGAATCGCTCCAGGCTTCCGGTTCCTGTGCATTTGTCTGGAGATGGGGAATGAGAAAGAGGATCAGAAAGAGGGAACTGCTGGCAATCCTGTGCATGGAATGAGGTCTATTTATAGAGGTAATACTGTATTGCGGTTTTCGTAAATGACTCGACCTGGCTGTTCCAGTAGGATTCTGCCCGGGTGAAATCGAAATCATTCATCAGTGAACTCCGCACCAGGTCCGATCCGCACACCTGGTCAAACATCCTGTAGCGGTTTTCGCGTCCTTCAAACGGATCAAAGCCGGGATCCAGTTTATGCGCCTCCTGGAGAAACCAGAACTGAATCTCCGTCAGAGGTGCCCTGGCAGGATCGGTGATATGGATCTGTACCCCCTGCAGCTCCTGGCCCTGCTTCTCCATGTAGTAAGGTTTGAGGTAGATGGGACGAAAAATGATCCCGTCCAGCTCGAGCCCGTTCATGGCATCTGCAAGCAGGTGGGCATCGATGGATCCTGTGACAAGTACCTGGAAGGGCAGGGTATACCCGATCCCGATCATGGAAGGATCGAGCTCCCCGATGATCCCTGTGGCCGGGTAATAAAACGCTGTGCGGTGGTCCGGTATGTGCGGAGAGGTCGGAACCCATGGCAATCCGGTCTGCTCGAACGTCATGGAACGGTCCCATCCTTCCATGGGCACCACATGAAGATTACAGCTGACGCCACCTGCCAGGAGTCCCTCTCCGTTCAGGTAAAGTGCCAGTTCACCACAGGTGAGCCCGTAGACGTAAGGAATGCTGTACTGGCTTACAAATGAATGGAATCCGTCATCCACCAGGGGTCCCTCCACACGGATACCTCCCAGCGGGTTGGGGCGGTCAAGAATCACCACCTCCTTTCCCGTTTCTGCAGCAGCTTCCATCAACAGTCCCATGGTACTGATATAGGTATAGGAGCGTGTACCGATATCCTGTATATCATAGACGATCACATCCACCTGTTCCAGCGCATCTTTGTCCGGTTTCCTGCTGCTGCCATAGAGGGATACCACAGGGATACCGGTGCGATCATCCACCTGGTCACCCACATGATCGCCGGCGCCGAATTCACCCCGAACACCGTGCTCGGGACCAAAAAGCAGGATCAGGTTGACATGGGCATCGAGTATATCGATGGTCGACCTGAGCTGGCTGTCCACACCGGTAGGATTGGTGACCAGTCCCACCCGCTTCCCGGCAAGCAGGTCAAAGTCCCGTTCAACCAGCACCTCAATACCTGTTTTTACCTGACTTTCTGCATTTTGTATCCCCGTGAACAACAGAATGGTCCATCCCAGAAAGACAGTGGCGGGGATCTTTTTCATGAAGGGTCAAATTTGAAATACAAAGATAATATTTAACTTTAGACATGCACGACCTTGCAGCGCAACTGGCCCGGGTCATGGGCGAAGGAGAGGTTTTTACTGACGACCTGACCCTGGTTTCATCGGCCGCTGATGGCAGCTGCTACCGGAAGATCCCCCAAATTGTACTGAAGCCCTCAGGCGAGGAGCGGGTGGTGGAAGCACTCAGGCTGCTCCACCAGCATCAGACTCCCGTGACATTCCGTGCGGCAGGCACCAGCCTTTCCGGCCAGTCCGTCTCCGATTCGGTGCTGCTGCAGGCCAGGGGGGACCAGTGGAACCATTGTGAGGTGCTGGAGAACGGCAAATTTATCCGGACGGGACCGGGGATCACCGGCGCCAGGTTGAACCAGATCCTTGCACCTTATGGCCGGAAGTTCGGGCCCGATCCTGCATCGGTCAATTCTGCCATGGTGGGTGGCATCGTTGCCAACAACGCCAGCGGAATGAGTTGCGGTGTTCATGCAAACAGCTATGCGACCATCGAATCGGCCCGGATCATTTTTGCAGACGGTACCCTGCTGGATACAGCCGACCCCGGGAGCCGCAAGGCGTTCAGGGAAAAGCACACCGGATTGCTGGAGACGATGGTTATGCTGAGGGACAGGATCCGGCTCAAACCGGGGCTCACAGCACGCATCAGGGAGAAATACAGCATCAAGAATACCACCGGTTACGGACTGAACTCGCTGATCGACTATGGCGACCCGTTTGATATCATCCTCCACCTGATGGTGGGATCTGAAGGAACCCTGGGATTCCTCTCTGAAGCGACATTCAGGACCGTTCCTGTGAAACCCTTCCGTGCCTCCTCACTGATCTATTTCAGGGACCTGGGATCTGCCTGCCAAGCCGTTCCGCTGCTTCGTGAAGCTGGCGTTCCTGCGATCGAGATCATGGACCGGGAGGCATTGAGATCGGTGGAAGAGAGTGCGGGGGTCCCCCCCTATATCAAGGATTTTGACAAAGGGGTGACGGCCCTTTTGATCGATCTGGAGGAGGAAACAAAGGAAGCTCTGAAGCAACTGATCCTGACCACCGAAAAAGCGCTCTCAGGATTCGATCTGGTCAGGGAATTTGAGGTAACCGTCGACCCGAAACAGATCTCAGCTTACTGGAACGTTCGGAAAGGGGTTTTCCCTGCCGTGGGCGGTATGCGCAAGCCCGGTACCAGCGTGATCATCGAAGATATTGCCATTCATGCCTCGCAGCTGACCGAGTCGGTGCTGGAGATGCGGGAGATGCTTGATGAACTCGGTTATGCCGATGCCGTGATCTACGGCCATGTGCTGGATGGGAACCTGCATTTTATATTCTCACAGGACTTTCACAATCCGGAGGAAGTGAAGCAATACGAGACCATGATCGGCCGGCTCACCACCATGGTGGTGGAGAAGTACAACGGGTCACTGAAAGCCGAACACGGAACCGGCCTGAACATGGCACCGTTCGTGGAGTTTGAATGGGGAAAGGAACTCTACAGGGTGATGAGGGAGATTAAATCAGCCTTTGATCCCACCGGGATCCTCAACCCGGATGTCATTATCACCGATGATCCCAGGCTCCATCTGAAACATTTTAAACCGATGCCCGTGGTGGATGAATCGGTGGACAGATGTATCGAATGCGGGTTCTGTGAGGTCAATTGCCTTACCACCGGCTATACCCTGTCGGCACGTCAGCGGATTGTGGTCCGGCGGGAGATCAAAATGCTGGCGGAGTCCGGAAAGGACCGGAGAAAGATTCAAGGGCTCAGAAAAGCTTTCACCTACCAGGGAGATGGATCATGTGCAGGAGATGGGTTGTGCGCCGTTAGCTGTCCGCTCTCCATCGATACGGGTGACCTGATCAAGCATATGAGGGAAGCCCGGAATAAAGAACGCGGTTGGGGAAGGCATATGGCGAGGTGGGCATCCAACCACATGATCACCCTGCACCGGGCGGTGGAGCTGGGCCTGGGATCTATGCAGCTGGCCGGCAAATTGCTTCCGGTGAAGAGGTTCCTGTTCTGGGATCGACACATGCCCCGCCCGGTTAGGAAACGGGCTTCCATTCAGTCCGGAAATCTTTCCAGTGACCTGAACGTGGTCTATTTTCCCAGCTGCATCAACCAGAGCATGGGTACATCTGTGAAGGATCCACAGAAGATGCCTCTGATGCAGGCCACCATCGAGGTACTTGAAAAGGCCGGGTACAGTGTGATACTGCCTGCAGGAATGCGGTCACTCTGCTGCGGGACTCCCTGGGAAAGCAAGGGATTCAGCAATATCGCCGATTCCATGTCGGAAAGGCTGGAAAAGGCACTCCTGGAAGCCAGCGAAGAAGGGAAATACCCGGTCCTGTGCGATACCAGTCCATGCATTTACCGGATGAAAAGGGTACTCACGAAAAGGCTCACCCTGTATGAGCCGGTGGAGTTTATCCATGACCACCTGCTCGATAAGCTGGATCTTCATCGCACTGCAAAGGAAATAGCCTTCCATGTAACCTGCAGCAGCACAAAAATGGAGCTGAGGGAGAAGTTTGAACGCGTGGCAAGGGCCTGCACTGATCATCCACGTTTCCCCGAAGAGGTGGGCTGTTGCGGATTTGCAGGAGACAAAGGCATGACCGACCCGGCGCTGAATGGCTGGGCATTGAGAAATCTCGCCCCGGAAGTAAAAGGATTGGATGCGGGCTATTCAAACAGCAGAACCTGCGAAATCGGATTGTCCCGGAACAGCGGAATTGACTACAAATCTGTCATCTACCTGGTGCACCAGTCGATCCGGAAAGGATAGAAACCTATAGCCTCGACATCCGGCGTACGTTCTCTGTACCGTCTGCACTGAGTTTGCAAAAATAGAGCCCCGGGGGCAACGAAGATCCCTCAAGCAGGTAGGTATATGTGCCGGACTGAAGCCTCTCATCCACCAGGGTTTTCACCCTTCTTCCCAGCGCATCATAGAGGCCGAGCGTCACCTGTTGTTCTTCCGGAACCTGAAAAGGTATCGTTGTGGAATGACGGAACGGATTGGGATAATTCTGTCCCAGCTGCTGCTCGCCGGTTTCCGCTGCCTGACGCTCCTCCAGGCCGGTCGGCCACTGCTGGTATACCCGGATGTAATCGAGTATAAGATCCTGCGGGAACTGGGTGGATGCATCGGGGTTTCCCGGCCAGTCCCCCCCCACCGCCAGGTTGATCAGCAGGTGAAAATCACGGTTAAACGGGACCGGGAAGGGACCGGAAGTGGAGTACCAGCCGCTGGATTGGGTCTGGTAGAGGTTACCATCCACATACCAGCGAAATTCACCCTCCTCCCACTCCATGGCAAAGTCATGGAATTCGGAATCGAATGAGGGGCCGTCTGTGGTATACGATTTTCCTTTCCATTGATTTTCGGGCCACTGTCCCCCGAAGTGCAGGGTTCCGTGGACCACGCTGGTTTCGTGCCCCAGGTACTCCATGATATCGATCTCACCGCTGGCAGCCCATCCCCCGTAGAACTCTTCGGTGGGGAGCATCCACACTGCGGCCCAGAGTCCTTTTCCCAGGGGCATCTTTGCCCGGAATTCGATCCGACCATAGGTCCAGTCGCCCTTATTCTTGCTCCGGATCCTTCCCGAGGTGAATTGTCTTCCTCCGATATTTTCCCTTCTGGCGGTAATGGTCAGCATACCGTCGGCCACTGTTACGTTCTCTTCCCTGTAGTATTGCAACTCATTGTTCCCCCACCCCGGAATGCCATACTCGGTCCCATCGCCGATCATGTAGGACCACTTCGCTTCATCCAGCTGGTCCCCCTCAAACTCGTCGGCCCACACCAGGTTCCAGTCCTGCGCAAGGATACCCAGTGGAAGAAGCAGAATTATATATGATTGAATGAATCTCTTTTTCATAATGTTTTGGTCGAATGATACCGCAATATTAGTAAAAAAGTACCGATGCCCATGACCCCGCAGAGGCTGTTAATATTTTAGTAAATTTGATGGGTATCCACTGCTACACTAACTACCAACATGATAACCAAGAAGCCGATTTCACGGATCCCCCCGATCAGGACGGAAACCGGGATCCTCACATTTATTGTTACATCGCCGGCCGTACTGTGGATTTCCCTGTTTCTGGTCCTCTACACGATGATATCCGGATGTGAATCCATGGATGAGGATGAACAGGCACTCCAACTGTCTGACCGGGGATATTTTGAAGCGCGGGGAATCAACTACCTGGTCTTTAACAACTGGTACAGCGGCATGTTCAGCGACTCGAAAATGAGCGGGGTAGAGATCATCCACCACGGAGAACGCATCTCTACCAACGGGGACGTGAGGCTGGAACCAACCCCGGAACAATGGGATGCCATTCCCACCTTCAGGGAGCGCATTGTGGACACGCTGAATCAGACCATTGAGGCCAGGTTATCCTATCCGGCAGAACAGTTTTCCTATGCCATTGTAGCCGAAGCATTCGGATCCTCCCTGAAACTGCGGGTGGTACTGGATGAACCTTTGCCCGCCTCGCTGGAGGGACGGGCCGGCCTCAACATGGAGTTCCTGCCCTCTGCTTTTTTCAGGCATACTTATGTCATGAATGGTTCTTGGATGGTCCTGCCGCTCTATCCCTCCGGTCCGATGAAGACCGGGCTGAACGGGGAGCTGCAACCTCTGCCGATGGCCACGGGATCCACACTCGTGCTCGCTCCCGAAAATCCCGAAAGAAGGATCTCCATCGAGTCCGCCGGTGTGGAAATGGAGTTTTTCGATGGCCGGAATATGGCGCAGAACGGCTGGTTTGTGGTCAGAAGCCTGATCCCGCCCGGAAGAACGGGGACCGTGATCGAATGGACCATCCATGCCACGACACTTCCCGGATGGATGCGAAACCCGGTCATCGGTCACTCCCAGGCGGGTTACCACCCGGCACAGAAAAAGGTGGCGGTCATCGAACTGGATAAAAAAAGCGAGGCCCTTTCCCCTGCCATACTTTACAGGATCGATGAAGACGGAAGCGAGCGGGTGGCCATGCAATCGGAACCTGAGATGTGGGGGGAATACCTGAGGTACCGGTACGTTACATTTGATTTTTCGGAGATCAGAGAAGAAGGTGTCTACCGGATCGCCTACCAGGAGGAACTCACCGAACCGTTCCTGATAGACGGTTCCGTCCTGGAGAACGGCTGGCAGCAGACACTGGATGTCTTTATACCGGTACAGATGGATCACATGCATGTGAACGAGGCCTACCGGGTGTGGCACGGAGCGGCACACCTGGATGATGCCAGGCAGGCACCTGTGAACCACAACCATTTTGACCTCTACGGACAGGGCCCCACCACGGATACTCCCTATCCCCCCGGAGCACACATTCCCGGTCTGGATGTGGGCGGGTGGTGCGATGCCGGGGACTACGATCTCCGGACACAGTCCCAGTATGCCACCATCCTCGGGCTTGTCCAGGTCTGGGAGGAATTTCATATCCGGAGGGACCAGACCACCGTGGATCAGGCCAATCGGTATGTGGATCTGCGTGTGCCTGACGGACAGCCCGATGTGCTTCAGCAAATCGAACACGGGACCCTGGCCCTGATCGCACAGTTCAGGGCAGTGGGTCATGCCATCCCGGGGATCATCGTACCTGATCTGTCGCAATACACCCACCTGGGGGATGCCATGACGATGACCGACAACCAGGTGTTCGATCCATCCCGACCGTGGATGCAGCCTGATGACCGGTGGGCCTTTACCAGCCGATCCACCGCATTGAACTACGGTTCTGCGGCGGCCCTGGCAGCAGCAAGCCGTGCCCTGGCCGAATACAACCCATCGCTGGCCTCGGAATGCCTCCGATGGGCCGAGCAGGTATGGAGGGAGGAACAGTCGCATCCACCCCACACCTTCAGGGTGGGAAACACCACTGGAGGAAACCGGGAATTTGAGGAACTGAAAGCGGCCGTGGAACTTTTAATCACCACCGGCCGGGAGGAGTACAGTGCCGGGATCGACTCGCTTTTCCCCGTGATCGAGAGGAGTTTCGGGAGTGCTGGGGGGATGGCTGTCAGGGTAATCCCCTACAAAGATGAATCTTACAGGGCCCGCCTGGAATCACTGGCTGCCGGCTATAAGCAGGAGATCGATTCGCTGTTTCAGCGTAATCCATACGGAGTGCCCATCAGCACAGGGGGGTGGGCCGGCAGCGGCAGGGTGATCGGATTTACGGTAAACAACTACTACCTCCACAGGGCATTCCCTGAGATCGTCACACCCGAAGATGTTTACAGGGGACTGCATTACATCTACGGTTGCCATCCCGGATCCGATATCTCTTTTGTCTCGGGGGTCGGAACGGTCTCCAAACAGGTGGCATACGGATTCAACCGGGCTGATTTCTCTTTTATTGCCGGGGGTATTGTCCCCGGTGTGCTGATCCTTCCTCCTGATTTTCCTGAAAACAAAGAGGACTGGCCGTTCCTCTGGGGGGAGAACGAATATGTGATCACAGTGGGGCCCATATACATTTTTGCGGTCAATGCAGCCCATACCCTGTTGAATGAATGAAGGATAAATGATACACACCCGATGCATTCCGGCGCTCTTATCCCTTCTACTGCTCCTTTCCTGCAGCCGCCCCGACAGATCCGCAGCAGAAACAGACCCTTCGGAGTCCGTAGGTTTGAGGTGCGAACCTTTCATGCTCGATGAGGTGACATTGCTGGAGGGCCCGTTCATGGAAGCCACCCGGCTCAACGCCCGCTCCCTGCTTCAGTATGACCCCGACCGGCTGCTGGCCAAATTCAGGCACGAAGCAGGTCTGACCCCCCGGGCAGCGCATTACGGAGGATGGGAGGGAATGACCCTGGCAGGCCACAGCCTGGGCCACCACCTGAGCGGCTGCGCCATGATGTACCTCACTACCGGTGATCCGCAGTTCCTGGACCGTGTCAACCATATGGTGAAGGAACTTCAGCTTTGCCAGGAATCGAGTGGACAGGGTTACATCGGTGCCTTCCCCGATGGACAGCGGATCCTGGAAACGGAAGTCGGAAAGGGGAACATCCGGGCTTCTTCCTTTTACCTGAACGGGATCTGGGCACCTTTCTACACCATGCACAAGGTGATGGCCGGACTCAGGGATGCCCACCGGCTTTGCCAGAATGAGATGGCCCTCGAGGTTGAGATCAAACTCGCCGGCTGGCTGGACAGATGTCTGGCCGAACTCACGGAGGAACAGGTACAGGAGATGCTGAAGTGTGAGCACGGCGGGATGAATGAAGTGCTGGCTGACCTCTGGAGCGACACGGGTGATCCGGTATACCTTGAACTCTCCAGGATTTTCCACCACCGGGAGATCCTGGATCCGCTATCCAAGGGGGAGGATATCCTCGCCGGAAAGCATGGGAACACCCAGATACCCAAACTGATCGGCCTTGCCAGGCGTTATGAGCTAACCGGAGATTCCCTAGACCGGTACACCGCAGCGTTTTTCTGGGATCGGGTGGTGAACCACCACTCATACGTAAACGGATCTCACGGGTTCCATGAGTATTTTGGTCCCGCCGACAGCCTCAGCCGGCGACTGGGAAGTTCTACTTCCGAAAGCTGCAATGTCTATAACATGCTGAAGCTGTCCAAACACCTCTTCACCTGGACAGCATCACCGGATGTGGCTGATTTTTATGAAAATGCCCTGATCAATCACATCCTTTCCTCCCAGCACCCCGAAACCGGGGAGGTACTTTATTTTCATTCACTTCAGATGGGAGGGGTCAAAGAGTTTCAGGATCCCTACCATTTTACCTGCTGCATTGGTACGGGCATGGAGAATCACTCAAAATATGGAGAGGCGATCTATTTCAAAGGCGATGGTGAGCTGTTTGTCAACCTGTTCATCGCCTCTGAACTCCACTGGAGTGAAAAAGGGGTGATCCTCCGCCAGGATACCCGCTTTCCGGAAGAGCAGGCCACCCGGCTGAGCTTCCTGAATGAGGAACCTGTCAGACTGACCCTGCAACTGCGCATCCCTGCCTGGGTGGATGACCGGTGCAGGGTATCGGTCAACGGGAGGAAGGTGAGTAAAAGATTGGAACCGGGATCGTTCCTGACATTGAAAAGGAGGTGGAAGGCAGGAGATGAAATCATACTCGAGATGCCGTTCGGTATCCGCCTGGAGCCGATGCCCGATCAACCCCGAAGAGTGGCCTTTTGTTACGGGCCACTGGTGCTGGCCGGATCGTACGGAAACCCGGGTAACGGTCCCGTATGGAACCCCCTGGAGGTTCCGGTATTGGTTCCGGAAGGGAAGAGAGCCCCGGCCGTTACCGATATTGCATGGGAGGAAACTTCAGACTGGCTTGTTCCTGTACCTGATGAACCGAACAGCTTCAGGAACCTGGTGAGCAGGCCGGAGAACATCCTGCTCCAGCCCCTCCACAAATATTCGAACCAGCCCTATACCGTTTACTGGGACCTGCTCTCGGAACAGGAGTGGCAGGCTTTGCTGAAACAGCGCAAGTTCCGGGAAGAAGAGCAGGCCAGGCTGGAACAAATGACCGTGGACCGGGTGATCCCCGCCGGCAGACCCGAGTTGCAGGATCACCAGTTTGATTCCGAGAACCCCGGTTTTTATGATTTTAACGGCTTTCCCAGCATCGAGTCCAGGTATGGCTGGTTTTCCTTCGTGATGGAAGTGGATCCGGGTGCACCGGGCGAACTGATGGTCGATTACTGGGGCGGTTTCCGGGGCCCCAGGGAGTTCCTGGTCAAAGTGAACGGGGTTACCCTGGCCACGGAGGACCTCTCGGGTGTGACCTACAATGAGCCGGACCGGGTCACCTACGAAATTCCTGCAACACTTACACGCACAGGAATGATCAAAGTCACTTTCGAGGCCACGCCGGATCACTATGCCGGTCCGGTATTCGGGATCCGGACCCTCCGGAAGAACGACCCGCCGCTCTGAAGTTGTGAAACCTTACTCCTACCTGAAGAGCAGCGGAGCCAGCTCGGATAAATAGATTCTCCAGTTGCTCCAGGTATGCCCTCCGGTGCTTTCCCTGTAGGTATATTCCATCCCGGCCTCTTCCAGCTTGGATACCAGGTTTTTGGCCGCATCATAGAGAAAATCATCGGTTCCGCAGCCCACCCAGTAGAGTTTGTATCCGGTGGTCTTCAGGCTGTTCAGCCGGGCATCCACATTCTGGAACCAGCTCCTCCCGTCCGGTCCAGGATCGGTGATTCCCATACTCATGACCCCGTAAT
>Ga0209536_100006771_pt1 | contig 17447 bp, 13 predicted proteins | sample DeeMarSeWOR28_12_FD_187461 | JGI IMG/M metagenome (GOLD analysis project Ga0209536, IMG submission 187461) | Marine sediment microbial communities from White Oak River estuary, North Carolina - WOR-2-8_12 (SPAdes) (version 2) | ecosystem: Environmental > Aquatic > Marine > Intertidal zone >... | reverse complement strand
CAGCGGCGATCTCACTCCCGCCATACTGCGTGCCGATCCGGGCCGTTATCGGGGCGCCCTGGTCCGCTGGCGCGTTCAGGTCATCTCGCTACAGAGGGCCGAGCGGGCGCGTACCGACTTCGAGGAGGGTGAGCCCTTTCTGCTCGCCCGCGGCGCCGCCGGTGATGCCGGCTTCGTCTACTTGGCGGTTCCCGACGCTCTCGTCTCCCGGGCGGAGAGCCTGCAGCCGCTGGAATATGTGACGATCGTGGGGCGAGTGCGCACGGGGCGGTCCTCCCAAGTCGGCAGTCCGGTGATTGACATCACCGAGATCGAGTCCGAGGAAGAGCCGAGCTAGGGCGTTGTAAGTAAGCTGGCTTTCGAGTCTGGCACTACCCTGGGGGATCTTCACGGTTTTATTTGTATCGGTGGCCTGTCGGCGGAGGCGGTTCGGGGGCAGCCGATTTAACGAATCTTGCCTGCGCTCTGTCCTACGTGGGGCATGAGTCGGTGTGGCGATAGAATCAGGGGGAAGAATGGCACGGCCTCGTAGGCTTTCTACGGCCTTGTTTCTAATACTGACGGCGGGTATCGCCGCTGCGTGCGGAGATGGCGGTCCGACCGGTCTCGATCCGAATGTCTTCGAGGCAGTCCTAGTCTCGGGAAATGGACAGAGCGGATTGGCGGGCACCGTGCTCGACGAGCCTCTGGTCGTGCAGGTTCGTCGTAAGGATGGCAGCGGGCCCGAAGAAGGGGCGACGGTCCACTGGAACGTGACGAGTGGCAGTGCTGAGACCACGCGTACGGCTTCGGGGACCGACGAGACCGGCAGCGCTTCGACCCTGGTCGTGCTTGGGAACTTCGCGGGTGAAGTCACGATCCGGGCCGAGGTGGCGGGATTGACTCCCGTCACCTTCGCGCCGCTAACCGTGCTACCGGCTCCGTCCATCCGTTCTATCGAACCTCTGACCGCCGACCCGGGCGACACTGTCGAGGTGCAAGTCGACAACTTGCCCGCTGCAATGGTGGCTCAGGTTCTCTTCGACGGTGTCGAGGCGGAGGTCGTTGCTCGCCAGGACGGCAGCCCCGCGAGCCTGCTTGCGGTCGTGCCGGCGCCGGTGGGTGTCTGTGGTCTCGACATGATGGCCGTGGATGTGCGGCTACGAGTCTCTGGGCTTACCTCGAGTCCGGTGGCGGTGACGGTGTCGGTTCCGGCGGACCCGTTCCAGGTCGGGCAGGTCCTGGTGATCGAAGGGACCAGCGACGTCCAGTGCGCTCTTCTCCCTGCAGACAACGGGAACGCCAAGTACCTACTGGTTGCTCTTAGCGCTGAGTTCGAGCAGCCGGGACAGTTTCGAGTCACGCTCGGTTCCAGCGGTGTGGCCTTCTCCGCAGTCGATGGGGAGCGACGTCTTTACGAGTCCGGCTTCGACCTTCGGCTGCGCGCCTTCGAGCGGCAGTTGGCTCTGCTGGGTCTCTCTACGGCGAGTCCGGCGCCCGGCCCGCGGCTTCTGGCTGGTCCAGCGCTGGGTGATACGCGTCAATTCTGGGTGCTCAACGATGTGGAAGCCACGGATGACGGGTCGCTGACGCAGAGCGAGTTTGATCGGATCACAGCGACGCTGGAGTTCATCGGGGGCAATACGCTGCTGTACGTGGACAACGCCGCGCCGCAGGGGGGTCTCACGGCGGCGGATATCGAGTTCCTCGGTGAGACGTACGATCGCCGACTCTACAATGTGGATGTCGACTACTTCGGCGAGCCCACCGACGTCGACGGGAACGAAAAGGTCATCATCCTTCTCACGCCCACGGTGAACGGCTTGACCGAACGCGGTGCGAACGGTGTGGTCGTCGGCTTCTTCTTCGGCCTCGACCTGTTTTCACCGAATGCCTCCGGTTGCTCGGAGTGCGCCTTCTCGAACGGGAGTGAGGTGTTCTACGGGGTGGTGCCGGACCCGAATGGTGATTTCAGCGATCCGCGGACCCGGGAGTATGCGAACCGCGTTCTGCCCGGTGTAATGGTTCATGAAACGCAACACATGATCGATTTCCGCTACCAAATCTTCGAGAACACGCCGCCGACGGTCGAGACCTTGTGGTTGAGCGAGGCGCTGGCGCATGCGGCTGAGGAGTTGGCTGGCGATGCCGTGTACGATGCCGGCGATTTGGATCTGGCGGACGTTCTCTATGGATCCAACTTCGGCCGTGCCGACAATTACCTGGCAGCGCCGGATTCGTTTTCGTTGACCGCCACTACGGGGAACGGCGAGCTCGGTGAGCGCGGTGGCTGGTGGCTATTCCTGCGCTGGGTTGCCGAGCAGTACGGCGATTTCGTCTTCCGCAGTCTGACGCAATCGGCTTCGAACGGCGTGGCGAACGTGGAGGCTCAGACGGGCGAGTCGTTCTTCCGGCTGTTTGCCGACTTCACCGTCGCCATCTGGGCCGACGACCTGAATATTCCGGGGTTGCCGGAGCGCTACGAGGTTCCGAAGTGGATGTTGCGGAGCATCCTGACGGAGGATGGACAGGAAGACGGGCCGTACATTCTGCAGCCGGTGCAGCGGACGTTCGCGACATTCCGGTCGGCGTCGATCACGGAGTTCATGGCCGGGTCGAGCGCCTTCTATGTGGACTTGGATGCGGCGGGCGATGCGACGGACTTGCAGCTCACGCTGAACTCAACGACACGGGCCGGGTTGGCGATACTCAGGTACGAGTAGCTAGAGCTCGTCCAGGACCTCTTTGATCTTCCAGAACTGTTGCTCGATCTCGGGCTTCAGGTCCTGCCGACGTATTCCGAACGCCGGGTGCAGCATCGGTAGGAAGGTGACCTCCCGGTCCCCCACAGCCCCGCGGCGTGGCTTCGCTGCGGCCTCCGTGATCTTCTCTTTCGGGAAGAACCGCTCCAGAGCGACGCGCCCCAACAGCACGATGAGGTCCGGCTTGATCAACGCGAGCTGTCGCTCCAGGTAAGGCTCGCAGTTGTCCATTTCGGCAGTCTTCGGGTTGCGGTTATCAGGCGGCCGGCACTTCACCACGTTGGTGATGAACACCTGGGAGCGATCGAGTCCAATCTTCTCCAGTAGCTCCGTCAGATACGCGCCGGCGTCACCCACGAACGGCTCGCCCTTTTGGTCCTCCCAACGCCCCGGCCCTTCCCCGATGAAGACCACGCGCGCGTCGGTGGGCCCAACGCCCGGAACCGCCTGGCTGCGGTACTCCGCGAGTTCTTCGCACTTCGTGCAGCCACCGATGAGGTCATGCAGTTGGCTTAGAGTCCGGCAGGTGATGATTGGGTCGGGCTCCGCGAACAGGTCGCCCTGGCTGAGGTCTGCAAGATCTGACATGCGGTTAGGGAGTAATTGGTCAGTAGTAATTAGTGATTAGTCGTACAACCATGGAGCCGTCCTACTCCTACCCGTGCTCGTACTCGCCCTCGCAACCGCGGCTACCAACCCAAGCTACGCCGGACCGGCTGGCCCCGAAACCCGCCCCTGCCAAAATCCGTACTCATCCATGTACGGGTCCGACTTGGCCCTCCCGAACGGGAAGGCTAAGATTGGTGAAGGCCCTGACGGTAATCAGGCTCACTGGTCACCGATTACCGATCACTGATTACTGCACCAACTACGGCAGCAACCCATGCGCTCAACGCTCGTACTCCTGACCGGCCTCACAGCCGCATTGACGCTCTCCTGCGACCCGGGTAGCCAAATGAGTGACTTCCAGAATTTCGCCGTTTACAACCAGAGTCCCAACCGGGTGTTCGAGGCCTTGACGGCCGAGCTCGTCGCGCGGGATGCGCTCTCCGGCGATCTGGCATCGGAATTGGGCGGTGGCTTGTTGGACGCGCTCACGGCCGGCGAGCCCACGCAGTTCAACAGCGAGTCGGTCTTGCAGACGCCCGACGAGTTGGCTGCGCTGGTGCCCGAGGAATTTCGTCACTTCATCGGCGATGAGGGTGGGCGCTACGTCCTCGAGTTGAGCATGGAGCCGGGGGCCGATGGAGGCCTTCGTTTGACGGTGACACCGGTCATCATCGCGACCGTGCGTGGCGGTGAAGGTCCGCTGGGCGGCCGTCCGTTGCCGTCCAATGGTCTTTTGGAGAGCTCGATCCTCGAGTCCCTCAACCGACGCCTCGGCGGCTAGCCGGGCGACCGATGTGTAAACCGATGACCGACGCCAGTCTCATGAATTCGTGCGCGGCATGGATGTGCGGAGTAGTGCTCACTTTGCTAGTGGCGGCTTGCGGAGGCGAGCGCGACTCGGCTTTTGGGAACGCGGACCTTCTGGTCAACGACCCTTCGACCGACCGTGGTAACAACACGACACAGAGCGAGACCGCCGTTACTCGATACGAAGATGTCGTAGTCGTCGGCTACAACGACTCCGGCGAGTTCACACGCCGGAACAGCATGACCGGCTACGCCTATTCGCTGGACGGAGGTCAGAGTTTCGTCGATGCCGGAGTGCTGGCGCCCGCCAAAGGCGGTCGCAACCTGGGTGATGCAGCGCTGGCCGCCGACCGGGACGGCAACATCTACTTTGCCACTTTGACCGTAGATGCCCGGGCGCGGTCGTTCATCGGTGTTGCCCGGTCGAAGAAGACGAAGGGCGAGGTGACGTTCGACGCACCGGTGCTCGTCCCCGGGCTCGATCGCAACGGATTCCAGGACAAAGAGCTGATCACCGTCGATAACTCGGGCGGCCGACGCGATGGCTCCGTCTACCTAGTCTGGACCGAGTTCCCTCCCATGGGCCCGTCGCGAATCCTGTTCTCGCGCTCGATCGACGGCGGGAAGACGTACTCGAAGGCGACACAGCTCTCGACAACGGGTACGGGCGTGCAGGCCGCCATGCCGGTGGTAGGGAAGCGCGGCGAGTTGTATGTGGCCTGGGAGGACCGCTCGGGTGAGACTGCGGGTTACATACGACTTCGGCGTTCCGACGATGGTGGTGCGACCTGGGGACCCGAGGTCACAGCTGCCACATTTGCGCGGATGTCAGACGCGAAGGCCACGTCGGCCTGTGGGCGTCCGGCTCTGAACGGCTACATCCGCGCCAGCGAGTTTCCCAGCCTGGATGTCGACCGTAGCGATGGGCCCGGCGAGAACAATCTCTACATCGGTTTCTCGGCCGATCCCGGGCGACAAGGACGAGGCGACAACGCGGACGTGTTCGTCATCCGTTCGGAAGATGGCGGGAGGAACTGGAGCGACCCGGTCAACGTGGTCAAAGGTCGTGCGGTGAAGGTCAACGCCGACGAGACGACCAACGACAACTTCATGCCGGTCCTCACGGTGGGGTCCGAGGGTCAGATCAACGTCTTCTTTTACGACCGACGTCACGATGAAGGCAACCTCAAGCTCGACGTCTACCGCGCGCTTTCTACTGATCAGGGCCGCACCTGGATCGACGAGCGGGTCACCCGAGAGTCGTTCGACGTTCCACCGCTCAATCCGAATTTCGATCCGCTGGTGAAGGCCTGCTACATGGGCGACTACAACGATGCCACGGTGGACGAGTTCGGGTTCTATTTGACCTGGGGTGACAATCGCCGGGTTGTGAAAAATGCCCGTTTTCCTCGTGGCCGCCCCGATCCGGACGTCCGTTTCCGCGCTCTGGGCTTAGAGCCCTAGTGCCGGGTGGCCCCGGCACGAGATCCCCCCTTGGCCGAGGGGGAAATCTCCTCTACATTCGGTCCCTCAATACCTGATCGTTGCACGTGATTGTGCTACATAATCGCGAAACCGCTTAATGGCTTGCGGTGCCACTGTATGTCAAAGGGGTGACCTATGCCACGAGGAATCTGTCTTAGCCTTGGCGTGATACTGCTACTGGCCTGGTCTCCTGCGATTGCGCCGGCCCAGCAGGTCGTGACACTCTCGAACGGCGACCAACTTACCGGGACACTGGTGGGAATCGATGGGACGACGTGGACCTTCAATTACAACGGCCAGGATGTGCAGGTGGCGGCCGCGGAAGTGACGGCGTTCACGGCTGCAGATCCGATCGGGATCCGTCTGAACGATGGGTCAATCTTCGCGGCGAGCGTGACCACTGCCGCCGCGGGCCTGCGCCTGGACCTGGCCGACGGCACGTCCCGGGTCGTGTCGGCCGCCGATCTCGCTGCTGTCGGTTCGCCCGATGAACTGGATAAGCTGAGGCCGGTCCGCATCGGTCTGTTCAGCCCGTTCTTCAAGTTCTGGGGGACGACGATCAGTCTCGGGTCGACGATCAAGGACGGGAACACGAACTCGAATATCAGTACACTATTCTTCGATCTTCGCCGCGAGACTGGACGGGATCGTTTGGGCCTGACTGTTCAGGCGAACCGGGAGTCAGATCGACTACCGGACGGCGGGAGTGTTACAACGGCGGAGAATTGGCTCGCCAATTTGCGGGCGGACATCTTCGTGAGCAGTCGGTTGTTCACCTATGGGTTAACACGCCAGAGCGGCGACAAGTTCAAGGGTATCAATCTACGGTCGGTGTATCAGGTGGGGGGCGGCTATCAGTTCATCGAGAACGACAATACGGACCTACGCGCCTCGCTGGGAGGCGGCGCAAGGTATGAGGAATTCGCCGACGACGGCAGCGAGACCGTCGGGATCCTGTCCTTGAACGGAAGCTTCCGTCAGAAAATCGGGCCCTTCGTTTACGAGCTTGCAGCCGACGGTTCGCCGGCCCTCGATGACTTCGAGAACTTCCAGGTATTAGCGCTTACCAGCCTGACCGCGACGATCATCAAGGGCTTCGGATTCCGCATCGGCCTGTTGGTCGACTACAACAACAGGCCTCCGGAGGGTCGTGAGAAGCACGACATGGAGCTGACCACGGCGCTGTCGTACTCGATAGGCAGGTAGCGCGAAACACACGTGGCCGTCGGAAGGCGGCGATTAACAGCGGAGAGAATGTAATGCGTTCTCTGATTCGCTTCTTCGCATTTCCAATGGTGTTAGGGCTACTCGTGGTACAGGGCTGCAAGGTGGGCCCGGACTACGTCGAGCCCGAAGTCGAGATCACCGACGAATGGCTTACCGCGGTCGAGGCGGAGATGTCGGCGGAGGAGCCGGACATCGAGAAATGGTGGGAGAGCCTCGGGGATTCGGCCTTGACGGAGCTCATTCGCCGCTCCGAGCTGGCCAATCTGAACCTGCAGATCGCGGTAGCGCGGGTCGCCGAGGCGCGAGCGCTTCGCGGGATCGCGAAAGGCGACCTCTTTCCCGACCTCGTCCTCGAGGGCGCCTACTCGTACACCAAGCTCAGCGAGAACAGCCCCACAGGGCAGATCATCGTCGGATCGGGCGGCGACGTCGAACCGGGGGAGCTGTGGCAGACCAGCGCCAGCTCGTTTTGGGAGATCGACCTGTTCGGCCGCATCCGCCGCCGCACCGAGGCCGCCACCGCCCAGTTCGAAGCGACGATCGAAGATTATCGTGACGTGCTGGTCTCGCTCTACGCCGAGGTGGCCCTGAACTACGTGGACGTGCGCTCGTTCCAGGTGCGTCTCCAATTCGCACGCGACAACGTGGGCGCCCAGCGCGAAAGTCTCGAGATCACGCGCGACCGATTCGAGGCCGGCTTGACATCGGCCCTGGACGTCGCGCAGGCCGAGCAGAATCTGGCCCAGACCGAGTCCTCGATCCCGGCTTTAGAGTCGGCATTGAACGCCGCGCTCAACCGCCTCGCCGTGCTGCTGGGCGAGCAGCCCGGAGCGCTGCACGATCGGTTGACGACGGACGGCTTGACGATCCCGGAGCCCCCCGCCGACATCATGACCGGCGTACCCGCAGACATCCTGCGACGCCGGCCGGATATCCGCCGGGCCGAGCGTCTGCTGGCCGCCCAGACGGCGCGCATCGGCGTGGCGAAAGCGGACCTTTACCCCACCTTCTCAATCGCCGGTTTCGTGGAGGCGGTGGCCGGCAGCTTCTCCGGCGTGTTCGATGGCGGCGAGAGCATTGGCTGGGGCGTCATCCCGGGCTTTCGCTGGGACATCTTCCAAGGCGGTAAGATCCGCAACAACATTCGCGCCGAGGAGGCCCGGACCCAGCAAGCGTTGCTCGGCTACCAGCAGGCAATCCTTCTGGCCTTGGAAGAGGTCGAAAACGCGCTGGTCGCCTACGACCGGGAGCAGGTCCGCCGCGAGCGTCTGCGCGAGGCCGTCCAGGCCAGCCAACGTGCGGTCGATCTGGTACGCACTCAGTACATCTCCGGCCTCACCAACTTCCAGAACCTGCTGGACAGCCAGCGTTCCCTGTTCAACCAGCAAGACGAGCTGGCGGACAGCGAGGGTCAGGTCGTGCAGAGTTTGATCGTCTTGAACCGGGCGCTGGGAGGCGGCTGGTCGTTGGAGCCCGAAGCGCCCGATCGCATGACATACTCGCCAGCCGCGAGGAACGGGGAGAGCGGACTGGACAACGATACACAGTCGAGTGCACAACGTAACGAAAATTAAGGACTCGAGAGATGAAGCAGAGGTACGAATTGAGCGCTGCGTTGCTGATGGCCACGGCCATCAGCGGCTGTGGAGGCGGTGGCGACGCGGGTCCGCCACCTCCGCAGGTGACCGTGACCCAACCCGAGCGGCGTGACGTGCAGATGTTCCAGGAGTACACCGGGAATACCCGAGCCATCGAGCATGCGGAGATCCGAGCACGGGTCCCAGGGACGCTGGATGAGATGCACTTCACGCCCAGTTCCTTCGTGAACGCGGGCGATCTCCTCTTCGTCATTGAGCCCGAACCCTACCAGGCGGCGTTCGACGAGGCACAAGCGGCGCTCGCCAGCGCCAGAAGCGAGCTAGCCCGAGCCGAGTCCGACCTCGAGCGAATCCAGCAAGCCATCCAGACGAACGCCGTCAGCCGGCAGGATCTGGACCGGGCCCAAGCGACCCGCGACCAGGCGGAAGCGGCGGTGCTCGGCGCTCGAGCACGTCTCGACAACGCCCGCGTCAACCTCGGGTATACGCGCGTGGCCACTCCGGTTTCCGGGCAGGTGAGCCGAAACTTCCCTGACATTGGGAATCTGGTCGGTGCCGGGGAACCCACGCTGCTGACGACCGTGACTCGCATCGATCCCATCTTCGTCTATTTCGATGCACCTGAGCAGGCCGTACTGGCCTTCATAGCGGCGCAGCGCGACACGACGCTCAGTGATGCGGAAGTCTCACAAGTCGGCCGGGTGTTCGTAGCCACCGCAACGGATACGGACTACCCCCACGAGGGTGAAATCGACTTCATCGACAACACGGTGAACCCTGCCACGGGAACCCTCGAGCTACGGGCGGTCGTTCAGAACCCTCAGAACATCCTCTTTCCCGGCCTGTTCGTCCGCGTCCGCGTGCTGGGCCGAGTCGCGCCCGACGCCGTCCTGGTTCACGAGCGCGCGATCGGGACCGATCTGGGCGGTAAGTACGTGCTGGTGGTCGGCGAAGACAACTTCGTCGAGCAGCGCTACGTGACCCTGGGGCCGATCCAGGATGACGGTACGGTCGTCATCGAGGACGGCCTCGATGGCAGTGAGAGTTACATCGTGAACGGCATGCTACGGGCGCGGCCCGGTTTCCCCATCACGCCACAAACGGAAGCGGAGCTCGCCGCCCAGCAGGCAAACGCCGGCGCGGAGGGGAACTAGACGATGGGTGCGTTCAGCTCGATGTTCATCAACCGGCCTATTATGGCGATGGTCATCGCCATCGTCATCGTGCTGATGGGAGTGCTCTCGGTTCCACTCCTCCCGGTGGCGAGCATGCCGGACATCACGCCGCCCACGGTGAAGGTCTCGACCAGCTACCCGGGCGCCAACGCCACCGTGGTGGAAGAGACGGTGACGGCGCCGATCGAGCAGGAGGTGAACGGTGTCGAGAACATGCTCTACATGGCCTCGAAGAGCGGGAGCGATGGGAGCATGGACCTGACGGTCACCTTCGCCATCGGCACTGATCCCGATATGGCGGCGGTGCTCACCCAGAACCGGGTGAACATCGCCAACCCCAAGCTTCCCGAGGACGTGAAGCGCCAGGGCGTCAAGGTGGAGAAGCAGTCGACCTCCATGGTGATGGTCGTCGCACTCACCTCGCCGGACGGCCGCTACGACGACGTCTACCTCAGCAACTACGCCACGACTCAGGTGAAGGACGCGCTGGCCCGGCTGAACGGTGTGGGCAGTGTCACGGTCTTCGGCGCCAAGGACTTCGGCATGCGGATCTGGATCGATCCCGGCCGGCTGAAGGCCCGTGACCTGACGTCGGACGAGGTGATCGGCGCGCTGCGCGAACAGAACGTCCAGGTGGCGGCTGGCCAGATCGGTGCGCCGCCCACGGAGACGGGGCAGAACTTCCAGTACACCATCACCACGCTAGGGCGGCTGGCCGACGTTCAGCAGTTCGAGAACATCATCGTCAAGGTCGGCACAGACGGACAGCTGGTTCGCCTGCGTGACGTGGCACGCATCGAGCTCGGCGCTCAGAACTACACCTGGTACGCCCAGATGGACGCGGCGCCCGCCAGCATCCTGGGGATCTACCAGCTGCCCGGCTCCAACGCCGTGGACGTGGCCAACCAGGTGACGGCGACGATGGACCAGCTTTCGAGCCGCTTTCCCCAGGGGCTGGAGTACTCGGTACCTTACGACACGACGCGCTACATCAAGCAGTCCATCAAGGAAGTGGTGGTCACCCTGCTACAAGCGCTGGCGCTGGTCATCCTGGTGGTGTTCATCTTCCTGCAGGACTTCCGGACCACGCTGATTCCCTCCATCGCCATCCCCGTATCGCTGATCGGCACGTTTTCGGTGATGCTGTTCGCCGGGCTGTCGATCAACAACCTGAGCCTGTTCGGCCTGATCCTGGCCATCGGCGTCGTGGTGGACGACGCCATCATGGTGACGGAGAACACGACGCGGATCATGGCGGACGAGGGGTTGCCGCCCAAGGAGGCCGCCAGCAAGACGATGTACGAGGTCGGCGGCGCCGTCGTGGCAACGACGCTGGTGCTGCTCGCCGTCTTCATACCCACGATGGTGATGCCGGGACTGACCGGGCGCCTCTACCGGCAGTTCGCCACCACGATCTCGGTGGCAACCGTCTTTTCCTCGATCAACGCGCTGACGCTGACGCCGGCGCTGTGCGGAATGCTGCTACGGCCGCCGACGGAAGAGAAGAAAGCCGGCAGATTCCTCGCCCGGTTGCTCGACAAGTTCTTCGGCTGGTACAACCAGTGGTTCGACCGTGGGAGTGCCGCCTACATGCGCGTCGTTAACAGCATGCTGCGCAAGGGCGTAGCCATGATGGCCGTCTTCGCGGTCATGTTGGTGCTGATGGTCACAGGCTTCGGCGCCGTGCCCGCCGGCTTCGTGCCCGGCGAAGATGAAGGCTACTTCTTCGTCAATGCAGAGCTGCCGGCCGGCGCCTCGCTGGAGCGCAGCGCCGACGTCATGGACCGGGTCAACGAAATCCTGATGGGGACTCCAGGCGTCCAGAACGTCATCACGGTCGGCGGCTACTCGCTGTTGAACGGCGTCGCCTCGGTCAACACCGGTTTTGCCATCGCCACGCTGGACCACTGGGACGATCGCCCGGGGCTGGAGCTGAGCCTCTGGGGACTGCTGCGACGGGTGCAGCCGCAGTTCGCCCAGATCAGGGAGGGAATCGTCTTCGGCTTCCCGCCGCCGCCCATCCAGGGGCTGGGAGCCGCCGGAGGCTTCGAGATGCAGCTGCAGGACCGCGGCGGCGTAGGGCTTCTCCAGATGGAGACCTTCGCCAACGATCTGGTTGCCGCGGCGAACGCGAGCCCGGTAATCACCCGCGCCAACCAGAACTTCCGGGCCAGCGTACCGCAGCTCTACGCCGAGGTAGACCGCGAGAAGGTGAAATCGCTGGGGATACCGCTGCAAAGCGTGTTCAACACGCTGCAGGCCAACTTGGGCTCGGCCTACGTCAACGACTTCAACCTGTTCGGCCGCACCTGGCGGGTCATGGTTCAGGCGGACCAGCAGTACCGGGCCCGCGCCGCCGACATCCGGCGCCTAGAGGTTCGCAACGCCCGGGGCGACATGATCCCCATCGGCGCGCTGGCCTCCGTGCGCGATACCGTGGGTCCGCAGACGGTCAACCGCTTCAACCTCTTCCGCTCCGCCACGCTCACGGGCGGTCCGGCTTCCGGCTACTCCGAGGGGCAAGCGACCGACGAGATCGAGCGGCTGGCCCGGCAGACCCTACCGGTGCAGATGGACCACGAGTGGTCGGGCGTGACCTACCAGCAGAAGGAGGCGGGCAACCTGGCGCCGCTCATCTTCTCGCTGGCTATCATCTTCGCCTTCCTCTTCCTGGCGGCCCAATACGAGAGTTGGGCGAACCCGCTGTCGGTGATGCTCTCGGTGCCCATGGCGATTCTCGGAGCCGTTGTCTTCGTGCTCTTGCGCGGCTTCATCCAGCCGATGGAAAACAACGTCTACATGCAGATCGGAATCGTGTTGCTGATCGCGCTCTCGGCCAAGACGGCGATCCTCATCGTAGAGTTCGCCAAGCAGCAGCACGAAGGCGAAGGGAAGGGCTATATCGAAGCGGCGTCCGAAGCGGCTCGGCTGCGCTTCCGGCCGATCCTGATGACGGCTTTCTCGTTCATCCTCGGCGTGATCCCGCTGGTCCTGGCCAGCGGTGCGGGAGCGCGTAGCCGCGTTTCGCTGGGGACGGCGGTCTTCGGTGGGATGCTGATCTACACCATACTCGGGGTGTTCTTCATCCCGGTGCTCTACGTAGTGGTGGAACAAGTGTGGACGAAGTTGTTCCGTGGGAAGAAGGCGGCGGAAGGCACCTTGGTTGCGCCGGTGGAAGGGTAGAGACGTTGAGCGTCCTGCGGGTCATGAAAGCCAAGGCCGGTGCAATGTCAATCATGGTGTTCCCGATTCTACTTCTTCTTGCCTCTGTGGGTTTCGGCCAAGAACTGGATGAGCATCTGCACGTGCTGCGACCATTCACAGAAATGACGTGGGTGGGACATTATGTGGAATCGTCGGATTCAGGATTGGTCCATGTAGTCCGCTGGGAGCCCATACTGAACGGAAGCGTCATAAGGTCTACCAAGGAAGTGACGGCCCTCAGCTTCAGAATGGAGACGCTGTATTTCTGGGATTGGGAGAAGGAGACGATCGCGTTTCTTCAGCTGACCAACAGAGGAACATTCAGCAGGGGTACTGCTGAGCTCGTCGAGAACAGAGTGACGCTTTTTGGGAGAGGAATACAACCCAATAGCGTATCCGAGTTCAAACAGACGTTTGAGATCCAACCAGACGGGACACTTCACGACCACTTCTATCGCAGAGAGGACGGTGAGTGGGTGCAGGGACATAAGATCGTCTATACCGGAGAGAAGGGCATTGCCAAGTAGAATAGCCGTCCAAGAGCGACAAGCCTTCTAGTCTTTGCAGTTTAATCCCACCAGCCGTGCCAGAACCAGCCGCGGCGGCGCGGGTCGTAGAACACCCACAAAAGGTCACCTTTTGTCGTGCTCACCCTGTAGTACTCCCGCCGAAAATGATCCTCCCACCACTCTCCGGACAACCGCTCGGGACCCTGGAGCGAATGCACCGCTCGCCAGTCGCCGTCCACATCTACCGCGCCAGGTTGCCCCGCCTCGATCCGCACGTCCAACGGTTGAGGTCGCGACCACAGCCGAAGTACTAGCGCAGGCGATTCCATAGACGCCGAGTCATCTCCGTTGCCATCCACCAGTCCAAAAGGAGCACGTGACGCGAGGCTCGAACGGACATCCTGCGGGGACAGGGAGGGCACAACGGGGGTCCCGTCGCGGACATTTGGAGCGCGATGGCCCGTCCGATGCCCTTGCCCGTGCCGCGCGACATGAAGCGAGCGACCCCCACCGTGCCCGACCGCCCCACGCGATGCCGGCGTCCGAACGAGCTCCGACATGAGCTCCACCGGTTCCCAGCGTCCCGCCTTTTCGGGCCGGTGACTGTCGGCGGCTGCCGGACGCACCACCGACTCCGGCCCCCAGCGGCCCTGAAGTCGGGTGAGCGCGTTGGCCAAAGCATCGGGATCGGGTCGGGGAGGCTCGAACAGGTCCGCCTGCTCGGCTACTGCGGGGACCACTTCCTCCGCTTCGATGCGGAGCCCCAGGGCTCGACCGGAGAGTCGCAGGTCTTCGAGAGCCGTCCGACACAGCTTCAGCAGCAGTGATACCTGTCGCGTCGGTCGGGCCGGGCGGATCGCCTGCTGGGCGGGACCGTCCTCCGTTTCGATGGTGAGTGCGAACCCGCGCAAGCAGAGCCCCTTTGCGGCGAGGGCGTCGGAGAGGTTGTCGAGGCAAGACTTCAACAGGAAGAGCAGCGGCTCGATGCGTTCGATGGGACCGGGGAACTCCACCTCGGCGCTCCAGTCGGAGGGGGGTCGACCTCCGAAGGGTCCTTCCTTACCGTCGTCGAGTCCGCGGGCCCAGCGGTGCGCCTGCACACCCTCGGCGCCCAGCCGCGCCTCCACTTCGCCCGCCTCCAAATCCGCCAGCTCGCCCACCGTCTCGATCCCCAGCGCCGCCAAAAGTTCCAGCAATTCTTCAGAGATGGACAGGACATGGAGAGGAAGTGTTGCCAGAAAGCGGGCATCGTGGCCCGACTCGATCTGTTGAACTGCGCTACCTCGCAGCCGGGTCGCTGCCCGGGCGGCGGCGGCAGTGTCGGCGATGCCGATGCGGGCCTCGGGATAGCCCGCCGCCAGCGCCGCCGAACGCGCCGCTTCGATGAAGGCCCCTTCGCCGCCCATGCGGTCCCAACCGCCGGCGTCCAGCCAGAACGCGCCGGGCCCCGCCCGGCTCACCCTGGGCGATGCGGCGAGGAGCGTGGCGGCCAGTTCGGTTTGCACTTCGTCGTAGAGGGTGGGGGACCACTCCCATTCTCGAAGTCCGGGATGCTGGGCCCGGGCATCCGCCGCCCTCATCCCCAACTCGATCCCACCCGAACGCGCTATCTCCGATGCTGCTGCCACTACCGCATTCTTGCCTTCTCCTCGAACCACGATCATGGGGAGAAGGCCCGGCAGCTCGACGGCGCTTTCAGCCCGCAAATGCGCGGCGATCGGGAAGTCCGGGATTCTTAAACAGGCAACCCGCCCCATGCTTGCCTAACCACCCCTACTCGTGCTCATAATCGTGATCGTACTCCTGCTCGTACTCGTACTCGTACTCGTGATCATTCCAGGACCGGGGGATCAACTCGGTTTTTTGGGGACCCGGCGGTCGGGAAGGCCGGAGTCCTCGGGGAGCCGGTAGGGAAGGTCGTTAGCATACGAGACCTCTCGGTGCAGGCCGCGATCCCGGATCTGGATACGGTACGAGCGGGAGTGGGGATCGGACGAGAACTGAACCCGGAAGCCCGCCAACGGCACGCAACCCGGCTGGTCCACCACCGCGATCAACGCCGCCCCCGTCTCGCGGGCCAGCCGCTGAAGCCGGATCACAGGGGTTCGGGACCAGTCGGCGCCCTCGGCGATCACCAGCCCAAAGGCGCCGCTCTTGAAAAGCTCCTCCGTCGCCGGCAGCACTCCAGCGGGTTCCGGCGGCCGTACCACCCAGAAGGGCGGGGCTCCGCCCGGCCCCAACCGCCCCCGAACCCAGGGTGCCGGGGTCAGCGTCCTCGTCCCATCGACGTAGGCCGCCCCGGCGCCGGTCTCCTGGACCGAGCGAACCAACTGCCGCAGCACCGCCGTCTTTCCCGCCGAACGGGGGCCTGCCCACTCAGTGACCTGGCCCCGGGGCACGCCGTTGGGGAGGGCTGCATCGAGCTCCGGCGAACCCAGGGGCCAGGCCAGAGCCTGCAGTCCGGCCCGCAGCTCGCTGGCCCGGGTGAGAGACCCGAGCTGCTCGAGTGAGAGGGCTGAAACCGCGCTGGAACGGGACATAGTCGTGGCTCGTGATCCGGGAAAAGCAGTGAACCTGGGGTACCGAAGATAACCCGAAGATAGACGGAACGCAAGGATTTTGATGAAGCCAGGTACTGCGCTCGCGTGACCGGGCATTCATCGCAGCAACATCACTGTGGCATCGCGGCTACGAGGTGGCGGTTTGGAGGATGGGCGATGTCCGAGAATCGGCGCGCGCGCGCGGTACCGATCCTGCATCCGTAGGAAGCAAAGGCCGGGGCACACACTCTTACCTGGTCACCGGATGGACGTCGCCGATGCAAATACTCTATACGTCTCAACTAGCTAGCGAGCACCTCGAGGAGTTGCAGGAGCTGATGTTCTTCAATCAGAACCAGCACCAAGTCGTGTCGGGCATCGTGTCGTCCATCGAACAGTTCGGGGAGCCGGTGGTCAAGAGCGACGGCAAGACGCTGAGGATACACACCAGTCTCCTCGGTGAGGTCCAGTCGCTTTTTGCCGTGGAAGAGAACGCTGAGCAGACTCGTCCAATCGGTGTCATGGTTCACGCACGGAGCGCCCCGGACACCCTGACGCTGCTGCACATCGGTGTGGACGAGGACTACGCCGCCGACGGGCCGTACGCCGACGAAATGGTCACGATGAAGCTGATACAACGTCTGATCAAGGTGGGCAGTCAGATCAAGGACATCAGGAAGATCGTCGTCCTTTACGGCCCCAAGGACAGCACCGAGATACCGATACGCCGCTAGCCTCAGTCTTCCCGCGCTCCGGCCTCTTACAACGTCAATCCATAGTGAGTCGCGTCATCCGTTCCCACCCGCGCCTGGCGCGCGAGGCTAGCATGCGCGGGCGAAGGTATGTTGCATTCTGCAAGCAACCGATAGATATTGTCACTACAGAGATTCTTCTGCTGTTGTTTAAGGGCTTGGGCATTCGAGCCCCAGCTTCACAGATCATCTGTCGTCGGAGGTTCATTATGAAACGCCCCGCATCCGACGTGGGAAAGGAGAAGAGTTTCGAGCTCGTGCGATCTGGTTTTCTTTCCGACGGGCGGTTCTACAGTATCGAGGTAACCCCACGGCAGTATAAGTGGGAAGCCCGCATCGTTTGTGTGCCAGGCGAGGAGCTCAAGTCGCCGGCTTCGGTGAGAGTCGCCAGTTATAAGCAGGACCTCCGCCGCTGGGCGGAGCACTTGAGCGCTGAGGAGATCGAGGAACTCGCGCGCGCCTACGGGTGAGCCCTGGCGCCGTTCGTTCCTTAACCTGAATTAGAATCCCTATTCGTGACGGCCATGCCCCCGTGCCTGGTGGCAGGGCCGTCGCTCTTTTTTCTCCAGGCACGGAGAACTTGCAGGAAGTTGGCCTGGGCCGAGCATTCCTGGCTACAGCGATTCCGGCAGTGGCTCAAAGACAGGCTGGTGCAGGAGGTTCCGGATGAAGTCGGTGCCTGTGAATACGGCTGTCGTAAGCCGGATTGCCGCAACGGAGACTGGGACGGCTGTCAGCGGAGACTGAGCTACCGACCCTGACGCGTCATCCGATCGGCTCGAGATCTCCCGTCCCGGTTA
>Ga0209536_100006770_pt1 | contig 17448 bp, 13 predicted proteins | sample DeeMarSeWOR28_12_FD_187461 | JGI IMG/M metagenome (GOLD analysis project Ga0209536, IMG submission 187461) | Marine sediment microbial communities from White Oak River estuary, North Carolina - WOR-2-8_12 (SPAdes) (version 2) | ecosystem: Environmental > Aquatic > Marine > Intertidal zone >... | reverse complement strand
TGGCGCTCTGTCGATCGGCGGCTGCGGGCACGCCCGGGGCGCCCTTCAGGCTTTGACCGCGCAGCCCACAGGCGACGCCGAGGCGACGAACAACTCGCTGGCGCTCGGAGAATCGCTCGACAATCGCATCGCCCGCGAGCTCAACGCTAACGGAACCGGGCCTCTCACGCTCGCAGCAATGCGGCCTTACGGCTTCCTCGACAGCGTGCTTTCGTACCGTGGCGCCAACGATCGCCGCGGGGCGCAGACCAACCCGAAGGTCGCCTTTGACAACATCATGGGTCTCGTCGATTTAGACGAGTCTTCGGCGAACGCGATCACGGCACGACGCAAGAGCGTCAACGACCTGGTTCGCGACCAGATGCAGACGTTGCTGGGAAGAAGCGATCTGAGCTCCGACGACCGTACCCGGCTCGACCTTCACTTCACGGCGATTAGAGACCTCGAAATCCGGCTTGCGGAATGCGCACCGCTCGATGCACCGACGGTTGCAGCGATCAACGCAATCGACGGTGAGCACCAGGACGGAAACCGCATCGTCGAAGTCGCCGAGCTTCACATCGATGTGATCGCGCTGGCCCTGTCGTGTGGGTACACGCATGCTGCCACGCTGCAAATCGGCAACGGCAACGACGCTACGCGCTACTGGTGGAACGGCGAGCAGTTCCCATCATATCATTGGATCTCGCACCGTATTTTCGCCGACGGCTCGGACGGAGATCCGATCCCGGATGCTCAGTCGAAGCACAGCGCGGTCGATCGGATTCACGCACGGCTGTTCGGCCGGCTCATCGATCGCCTCTCCACATACACGACGGAGACCGGCACACTCCTGCAAAAGGGGGTGTGCGTGTGGATGAACGACCTTTCGAATGGACCGCCCCATTCCGTGAACAACCTGCCGTATGTGTTGGCGGGTGGCGCCGATGGGTTCCTACGAACCGGCGTGTACGTCGACGCCGGGGATGTGACCCACAACAAGATGCTCAACACCCTGGCGACGGCGGTGGGCCTTCGGAAAGGCAACGGCGACCCCGTCGACGACTTCGGCCACGAGAGCCTCGAAGGTGGCTTGATCGACGAGATGATGGCCTGAGCTGAGGCCGAGTGCATCGTCGTTCAGTAACTGGTGTCGTCCCGACCATGATAGACTGACGCCCAGATGGTGGAAACGATTGGGATCTGCGAAAAGCACCTCCTTCCGCTAGACGAGAACGGGGAGTGCGAGCTCTGCCGGCTGAGCGACATGCCGTCGAAAGCTCCGCCTGCCCGAAGTGCATGGTGGGCGCTGATCATCCCCGCGGTGATCCTGCTACTTGGAGCTGCATGGACGTACTTTGCAGTCCTCTCGGACGACGGGCAGCCGAGCCAACAGGGCGTGCCGCCCATCGCTCCGGCGCCGGAGCCCATTGGGCCGGCGGCCGCGGAGCTCGAGGAGCCGGCAGCTGCGGAACCCGGGGAGCCTGCTCCGGAGCGCATGCCACCCCGCTCGTCCCCTCCGAGCCCGGAAGACATCCCCACACCCGACGACTTCAAATGACGATCCATACAGCTTGCTTGCCACGCTGCGCTGATTGTCGATAATCGCCCCCATGGGGGAAGCGCCGAGATTGGGAGGACGGCCCGTAGGGGTGGGACTCGGGTTTGACGTGTCGATGTGGCCGCTTGCAGTCATCACGATGCCACCTGTCATGACGCGCGCGGACATCCAATACATGCAGGACTGCTACGAACACCTGTTTGCCGCGCCCGCCCGTCACGCACTCATCGTCGACACGACCACCTTCGTTCGGGTCCCAGATGCGGCCCTGCGACGAGAGATCAAGTCGTTCGAGGACAGCCGGCGCTCGGCAGCGCGAGAGAAGAACATCGGAAGTGCAGTGATCATCCAAAACCCGATCGTTCGCGGCGCATACACGGCGCTCCGCTGGATTTCTCCGCAGCCTGCGCCCAACAAGGCTTTCGCCACGATGCAGGATGCGGCCCGCTGGTGCGTTGAAGGGATCGAAGACGACGGGCAGATCGTTCCGATTGCGGCGTATCGGCTGGCGGGCCGAGCCGACAGTATTGCCGTCGGCTAGGCCCGCCAGATTCATTGAATTCGCGTCGCTTTCGATGAATTCATTGCATCGCGCCCGCCGCGCTGGATAGGCTGTGTACGTGGTGGGGCTACCAGAAATCGGTGTGAAGCCGGTTGGAGTGGGGATCGAATTCGACGTATCGATGTGGCCGCTCGTGCAGGTCGTGATGCCGGCGGTGATCGAGCTCGCGGACATCACCTATCTTCAGGAGTCCTACGAGCACGTCTTCGCAGCTCCCAAGCGCCACGCCCTGATCGTCGACACGACGACGATCGAGCAGATCCCTGACGCGACGCTTCGCAAGAAGATGAAGGACTTCGAGGACGGGCGGCGCCCGATCATTCGAGACAAGAACATCGGCAGCGCGATCGTGCTTTCCAATGCTCTAGTGCGTGGCGCATACACGGCGCTTCGCTGGATTTCTCCGCAGCCCGCGCCCAACAAGGCGTTCTCGAACCTGCGCGACGCGGCCCGGTGGTGCATCGAAGGCATCGAGGCGGATGGGCAGCATGTGCCTGCGGCTGCTTACGTCCTCGCCGGCATGCCCGAAGTGGTCTAGTCGAGCCGTAACTTCGGCTCCGAGCCAGCGCTCATCTGCAAGCGCAGCAACCCGCCCGCGGTGATCGTATCGTGCCTGAGAATGGGCTGCTCGAGCGTCTCTCCATCGAGTGACGCCTTGCTCACGAGCACCACCCCCGGGCCGTTGCCGGGCGCTTCGATCACGAAGCGCTCGCCTTCGTGATGTCGCTCGCTGAGATGGATGGTTAGCTTTTCGAACAGCGGGCTCCCGATACGGTACTCGGGCAAGCCCGGGGTGACGGGATAGAAGCCCATCGCAGAGAAGACGAACCAGGCGCTCAACGTTCCCGCGTCGTCGTTGCCCGGGAGCCCGTCGGGTCCGCTGGTGAAGTGCCTTTCCATGGCCTCGCGAACTTCGCGTTGCGTGCGGTGCGCCTCACCATCGACGAAGGTGAAGAGATATGGATAGTGCATGTCGGGCTCGTTCCACATGACGAAGCGACCGCTGTCGAAGACCCATTGGAGACGCCCGACGAACACCTGCTGACCGTGCAGTGCGATGAGGCCGTCCATGTCCTGCGGCGCGAAGAACGCGTAGTTCCACGCGGTTCCCTCGACGTAGCCAGGCCCGCCGAGGCGAAGCGGAGCGGAGCCCTCGATCGCATCTTGATCAAACGGCGTCAGGAAAGAGCCGTCGGCATTCTTCGGTCGTAGCGTCCCGGTCTCCTCGTCGAAGAGTAGGCGATATGACAAGGCACGCCTCCGCAGCACGGCCAGGTCTTCGTCTCGGCCGAGCGCCTCTGCCAATTCAGCGAGCGCCCAATCCGCCATCGCATACTCCAATGTCGTCGAGACGGGGCCCCATACGCGAGCGGCCTCCTCCATCGGTACGTAGCCGCGGCCGAGATACTCCGCGCTCCCAGGGCGATGCTCAGGACGCTCAGCTGCGTCACGCATAACGTCGTAGACCGCATCTGCGTCGAAGGCAGTGAGCCCCTTTGCGTACGAATCCGCAAACACGATTGCGGCCGGGTCGCCGACCATCATCTGGACCTCTTCGCCGATCAGCTCCCATTTGGGCGGCGTCCCGGCGCCGAGCACCATGTCCTCCATCGATTGCAAGATCTCGAGTTGGACCTCGGGATAGACCAGGGTCAGCAGCGGATGAAGCGTCCGGTACGTGTCCCAGAGCGAAAATATGGTGTATCTCGACCCGTCCGCGGCGCGACCGACGTCGCCCCGGGAGAACCTGGGATAGGTTCCGCTGACGTCATGCAGAATGCTCGGGTGAATCAGGGCGTGATAGAGGGCGGTATAGAACCGAGTACGATCCGACGAGCTCCCTCCGCTCACTTCGAGACGCCCTAAGACATCCTGCCATGCTTCAGCTGCCGCCTTCCGCGCCTCATCGAAGGGAAGTCGTTCGGCCTCCAAGTTGGCGCGCGCTTCTTCGATGCTCACCCACGAGAGGCCGACCCAGACTGTGACCGGCTCGGCAGACGCCTCGTCGTAGTGCCAAGCCGCCATCGCCTCGCCGGGAACACCGTTGACCTCGAGCCGATTCGCCCGGTCAGCGGGCCGATCGGTTTGGGCGACGAAATACAAGCGGCCGCCATCGCCGATTGCGCAGAAGGCGCCAAACCCGGCGGACCCGACGATCTCGTCGGCTCTGAGCTCCTCGGGGAAGTCGGCTTGGTTTCGCGCCCAGCTCACACCGTGCGCGGGATCCACTACGATGTTCGCCTGCTTCCCTACGGGAAACCAAAACCGAAACACACCGCTGCGCGGCGTCGCGGTCATCTCTGCGACGATCCCGCGATCCCCGAGCTGCACGGAGTAGTAACCAGCATATGCGACTTCGTCGCCGTAGGCTGTTGCGTAGTCCCTCGGGTCGGTTGGCGGATCTCCCAGGGTGGGCGCGATCACCGGCAAGCCGAGATCCGGACAACCCACACCGCTCAAGTGCGTGAGCCCGAAGCCGCGCATGAGGGGATCAGCATGTCGATAGCCGGAGTTGACGAAGAGGCCGTTGGCCGCGTCGACGGGCGTGGTGAGCGTGGTGTGCGGGCTGGGGGAGGCCATGCCCCAGGGCACGACCGCCCCGGGAAAGGTTTGGCCGTCGCCGAAGCTGGCCCCGCCCGCAGTCCCTATGAAGGGGTTGACCTCCGCAGCTAGGGGTGCATTCGCCGGAGGCGCCGGCACTTCGTAAGCGCTCGGACTCGAGGCGCAGGAGCCGAGTAGGAGGATCGCTGCGAGCCATGCGTTTCGCGCGTAGGGCCGCTCGCACCGCCTGGTCATGGTTTCACTCGGGCAAACCCGAAGTCTCGATCAGCGCAAGGATGGCGACGCCAACGCCGTAGTTCACGTCGTCTTCGACTGCTACGTCGAGGTATTCCTGAAGCGACCAAGGGTCGGTAGCGGTCGAGACGCCGGTGACCACCGGCCCGTCGCCGCCGTCGACGATCATCTCCTTGACCCCTTCGATCGCCTTCAGTGCAACCTTGCGCTCGGCGTCACCGAGAATGCCATAGCGGTAAGCGCGTGCGATGCCATAGGAGAACAACGCGGTCGCGCTCGTCTCGAGGTAGTTGTCCGGCTCGTCGGGGTGGCTCATCACCGTGAGCCAACGTCCAGTTTCCTCGTCTTGGGAACCGATGATGGCTTGAACGTGTTCGCGAAAGATCTGCTCGACCTGGGGATCGCTCTGATCCCGCTCGACCCGAATGCGAAGGTAGTCCGCCAGCGATCCGAGGACCCAACTATTGCCGCGAGCCCAATAGACGCTCTCGTCATAGCCGGGCCAGTCCTGCGCATGGCGCATGAAGCCGTTTTCGTCCTGCAGAACGTCGGCGAAGATCTGGATTTGCTCGGATTCCATGTCGAGTCGATCGGGATCGGCGAGCTCACCCCAACGGTTCAGCACCATGCCGAACATGAACAAACTGTCGAGCCATACCGATAGTCGATTCCCGAGGATACCATTGTGGCTGATCCCCCCCTCTTCCGTGCGAGGGGCGATCAGATCGAGGTATTCGAGTGTGTTGTCGACGACGCTTTGATAGTCGTCGTTCGGTCCTTCGCTCAGCAGTGCGACCGCCGTGATGGCAGGTGGGCAGCTATCGCTCCACACGATTTGATAACCCTGATCGATTCGGTAATCGAGCCAAGACTGGTAGTAGTCGTGAAGACGCTGCTCCTCTGTAACCAGATAGAGCTCGCTGAGCCCGTGCATCAGCACGCCGGACTTCCAATCCCAGATCTCGTCTTCGTAGGGGTGGCTGTCGATGTACCGGAGGGCAATGGCCGTGGCGAGCTCGACCTCCTCCGACGCCGGGTCTGGAGGGCAGCGGTCGGGGCAGCTCCCTGTCGTTGCGTCCGTGCAGCCGAAGACTGCGGAACCCACGAGCAGCGCAATACCCACTGCTCGCACCGTTACTATGGGAAGTCGTTCCATGATTCCTCCACTTCGATATCTCGACCCCGCGAGAAGCGGCTCCCCGCGGGTGCAGCGACCAACGACCACGCAAAGGTGGGCGCGCCGCTCACCAAACAAACCAGGTCTCTGATCGCTCGGTTCCGCATCACCGGTGGCTCATCTTATCCGCGCGTTGACTAGCTTGGCCCGGCGGAAAACGCAGGGCGAAAGCTAGCACCTCGTGGCGAGCGCGCTAACCGCGTGGTCCAGCGGGCTGCGGTGTCGCGGGAGACCCGCTACGCGTCGGCGGCGCGAGCAATACTGCGCGGCGAGCTCAGGAGCATCGCCAACCAGGTCCATTCGCTCGATTGCGCGGCAATGATTCGGACGATGATGGTGAGAGGCACCGAAAGCAGAGCCCCGATCGGGCCAAGCACGAAGCCCCAGAACACCATCGATAGCACGACCACCGAAGGAGAGAGGTCCGTGGCCTGGCCCGCCCAGCGCGGCTCGATGAGCACCCCCACCACGAGGTTGATGACAAGGTAGCCGGCAGCGAGGACGAACCCAGGGATCCAACCAAGGGTGATCAAGCAAAGGGCCACCGCGGGAATTGAAGCCAGGATGCTGCCAATGCTCGGGATGTAGTTGAGTACGAAAGCGAGGAGCCCAAACAGGAGTGAGTGACCGAGGCCGATGACTGAGGTCAGCCCTGCCACCAGAAGGCCGGTTGACGCGCTGGTCACGGTCTTGATCAAGAGGTAGCGCTGGACGTCCCGCGCCGCGCCCTTGAGGACTTGCACGTCCATCCGCCCCAAACGAGTGGTTCCACTGAGCTTCTGCGCGATCGACGCGCTCTCGACTACCAGGAACACGGTGATGAGCAGAACCAGCGCGCCGGAGGACACGACGCTCAATGCGAGCGTCAGGCCAGGAACGGTCAGCCCGCGCATGAGCTCGCTCGGATCGAATTGCTCGACGGCGGTCGCTGGAATCCCGAGCCCCTGGTTCCACAGCCACGAGGCCGATTCGATCTGGAGCTGGTCGAAATCGTCGCGGTACTGACTGAATGCGAGCGCAAAATCCGTAGCTGCACGCGTGGTGAGAAAGCCGAGGGCGGTCACCACGGTCGCCGCGGCCAGCACCGCCAACGACACCGCAAACCAACGCGGCAACCCTCGCTCGCTGAGGTCGAGGATCTTCGAGAGGCTAATCGCGATCAGCGTCGCGAGAAGCACCGGGATGACAATCGGCTGCCCCAAGTGAAGCACGACCAAGAACACCCCAAACGCAGCCAAGCGAACCATGAGCCGGGAGGCTAGCACCTCTCTCAGCGCTGGCACTGGCTCTGACGGCTACTCCCCGCCCTTACCCATCAGCAGCCCGAAGAAGCTTGCTCCGCGGAGTTGCATGGTGCCGACGATGTAGACGGCGGCAATGACCCCGTCAAAGGCGACCACAGCGTATTGCCAGGACTCCGCGAGGCCGGCTGGCACCATGTAGAGGATGCTGCCCACTGCAGTGAGCCGGACGAATCCTTGCCAGAACACGATCGGTGCGCGGGCCTCGAGGTCGGCTGTCGACCAGACGAGCGCCGCGCCGGCGAACATGAGAAACGCGCCGCAGGTCATCAGCGCACCGAAGTGGGCATCACGCGGCTCGATGAGCGCCGCAGCAATCGTGGCAAGCCCGATGGGGATGTCGAGAGCACCTGTAACGAGAACGAATTTTCTGAGCACTGACGCACGATACGCAAACCGCACCGACAGCGGGTGAGAATTCGTCGAGAATTCACGGTTTTCATTCGTCGAGGTGTTAGCCGTCGCTCGTCTTGGGAGCCTTCACCTCCGGAGCCCGTTGCCGCGATGCGCTCATACGCGTAACCTCGGCGGCGGTCGGGGCCCCGACTTCGAGACTCCTCCGTGCGCATCCATTCGTTCTCATCGACATTCGCGCTCCTGGCTGCGAGCTCGCTCGCCTGCGTGATCGCGAGCTGCAGCAGCTCCGACACCGCGGTGGTGGTCGAGGCGGGCCCCGTCGCACTCCGGCGGCTGACCGCCGAACAATACGCGCGGAGCGTTCACGATGTTCTCGGCCGCCACATCACGGTGCCAAGCCGGATCGACCCCGACGATCGGCGAGATGGCTTGCTCGCGGTTGGCGCATCCTTCGCCGGCGTGACGCCCTCGGGCTTCGAGAAGTACGAGGCCGCCGCCTCCACGATCGCCGAGCAAGCGCTCGATGCCGAGCACCGCGACGATCTCGTTCAATGTCGGCCGGAGTCACCCACAGGAGCCGACGACGCATGTGCGCGGGCTTTCATCCAGCGGGTCGGGCGCCGCCTTTTTCGCCGGTCCCTCGCCGAGGCCGAGGCGGACCTCCGTGTCGCCGTGGCACGCGAAGCCGCGAGCGCCCTCACCGATTTCTACGGCGGACTCGAGCTCGCGCTCTCCAGCCTGCTCGTCTCGCCCGAGTTCTTGTTCCGGGTCGAGGAAGGGGAGCCCGATCCATCGAACCCTTCGAGGACTAGGCTCACCAGCGTCTCGATGGCCTCCCGCCTCAGCTTCCTCTTGTGGAACACCACGCCGGATGACGATCTCCTCACGGCGGGCGAGAATGGCGAGCTAGTCGAGGAAGTTGGGCTCGCCCGGGCCCTCGAGCGGCTGCTCGCGTCGCCGAAGCTCGAGATCGGGCTCCGTTCGCTGTTCTCCGACCTCTACGACTTCAAGCAGTTCGACGACGGTCTCGTTCGAAAGGACGCCGCGCTCTTCCCTGCGTATACGCAGACGATGATCGAAGAGGCGAAGGAACAGACGCTCCGCACCATCGTCGCGCATCTAGCCGAGGGCGGCGACTATCGGGACCTGTTCACCACCACGGAATCGTTCATGACGCGGAGGCTCGGGGTCATCTATCAGCTGCCCGTCGCAAGCGCTGGCGGGTGGGAGCCCTATCTGTTCCCCGAGGACTCTGGCCGCGCCGGGATCCTCGGCCACATTAGCTTGAACGCCCTGCACTCCCACGCGGGACGGAGCTCGGCAACGCTTCGCGGCAAGTTCGTGAGGGAGGTTCTGCTCTGCCAGGATGTGCCGACGCCACCCGCGAACATCGACTTCTCGATCGTCGAAGACACCGGAGGCGAGCTTCGCACGGCAAGAGACCGCTTGGAGGCTCACGTCTCGAACGACGCATGCGCTGGGTGTCACACCTTGATGGATCCGATCGGGCTCGCGCTCGAGAAGTACGACGCGATTGGCATGTCCCGTGAACAGGAAAACGGCGTCCCGATCGACACATCGGGCGAGCTCGACGGAACACTCTACGACGACGCCGTGGGTCTCGGCGTCGCGTTGAGCGGGCATCCCAATCTCGGTCCCTGTTTGGTTCGCAACCTCTATCGGTACGCCGTCGGGCGCGCCTCCGAACCAGGCGAGGAGCAGCTCCTCCAGACGCTGGGCGAGCGATTCGCGAGCTCGGGGTATGTCGTCTCCGACCTCCTCCGGGAGATCCTTTTGAGCGAAGGCTTCCGAACGACCTCCGGTCCGCGAGAGGCCGCGGACACGGGAGGTACGCCATGAAGCCCTTCGATCGCAGAACGCTGCTTCGGGGAGCGCTCGCGGGAGGCGTCGTCACGATGGGAATCCCCTTGCTCGACTGCTTCCTGAACGAGCATGGGACGGCGCTCGCACAAGGCGCGCCGCTGCCCGTACGTTTCGGGGCGTGGATGTGGGGCTGTGGCATGAACCCCGCTCGTTGGACCCCGGCGACTGAGGGCAGCGGTTTCGAGCTCCCCATCGAGCTTCGAGCGCTTGACCGCGATCTCGCGGGAGGTGGAAAGCTCCGGGACCAGATGAGCATCTTGAGCGGCTTCGACGTCAAGCTCGACGGCCGACCGAACTTTCCACATACGGCGGGACTGATGGGTACGCTGACTGGAAGCCTACCCCTCCAGGACTACACAGTGCCCGCGCCCACTCTCGACACCATCATTGCGGCCGAGGTCGGCGGGCTCACGCGGTTCCGGTCGATCGAGATGTCATGCACCGGCAACCCCAATCAGAGCTACAGCTTTGGGAGCCAAGGCGTGGCCAACGCGCCCGAGATCTCGCCTGGAGCGCTGTACACTCGTGTCTTCGGGCCGGAGTTCGCCGACCCCAACGCCGGGCCGTTCACACCCGATCCGCGACTCATGCTTCGGCAAAGCGTGCTCTCGGTCGTCAAAGAGGATCGCGATCGTCTCTTGCAGCGGGTCGGGGCGCACGACAGGCAGCGGCTCGACCAGTACTTCACCTCCGTTCGGCAACTCGAGCAGCAGATCGATGTTCTGCTTGCCGGGCCGCCCGACCTCGAGAGCTGCCAGAAAGCGCCCACGCCCGGCACCGATGACGTGGGCAGCGAAGTGGGCCAGTCGATGGCCACCAATCGTGTCATGGCAGAGCTGCTTTCGTTCGCGCTGGCATGCGACCAGACCCGCGTCTTCAGCATGATGTTCTCGGACCGGATCTCGGGCCTCCGGCAGCCGGGGTCGAGCGCGCAGCATCACCAGCTCACCCACGACGAGCCTCTGGACCCGGAGATCGGCTACCAACCCGAAGCGACGGAGTTCGTGTACGCTTCGATGGAGGCCTGGGCCGACTTCATCGAGCGTCTCGCCGCAATCCCCGAAGGCGATGGAACGCTGCTCGACAACTGCCTGGTATTTGGTCACTCGGACGTTTCTCTCGCCAAGATCCACGGCATCACCGGCGTCCCGATGATGATCGCGGGGCGCGCGGGCGGCGCGCTCCGACCGGGCATCCACGTTGCGGGAGCCACCGCGCCGAGCACGCGCGCGGGGTTGACGATCCAACAGGTGATGGGGCTAACGACCGAGAGTTGGGGCAGCCGCTCCATGGAAGCTACACAGCCGATCAGCGAAATCCTCGCCTGAGCAGCCGAGCGCGCTGCGCCTCTGTGAGGCAGCTCACAACGGCGGCCCGTCGCCATTGACGCTCCATCACCCCCCCTCGACACTGACCAGTGGGGAACGCGCTTCGCAGTAAGCGCTCGCATCAGCGGTTAGGGGGAACCGATGAAACGCTTTGCTTTTGTTCTTGGGCTGTGTTGGTTGCTTGCGGCGAGCGCCGGCGCACAGAGCATGCCGACCACGATCTCTGCCGATGGAAACGGCGTAAAGCTCAAGGGTCCCAACGCCGGCTCCGAAGAGGCGGACGATGGGGAGAAGAGGAAGGCCTACGACAAGCGTGTCGGCGGCATCGTATGGCTCGAGGCGACGGCCGGACCATCTCGGTTCAACGCCACGCGATTCCGGACCCTCGACATCGTTCCGGCCCAGGCACAGGCCCTGATTCCGAGCGTCGTTGTCTCCGGACCGGAGTTCGGCGCAGCCCTTCGCTTTCGAGCCGGCTCTTCAACCATCGGCGCTCGCTTCAAGCGCGCAGATTACGAGCCCTTTGATCTAACCTCGGTTGGACTCGATCTCGGGTTCCTCATTCGGGCGGTGCCCTACGTTCACCCATCGATCCGGCTCGGATTCAACTACTACACGACCACCGGAGGCCTCGTGATTCCCGGGTTCGAGAGCCTGATCTCCAACGTGCGAAGCCACGGCGGTGGCGCGTCGATTGGCGCAGGCTTGCGCATTCCCATCGTCCGTTGGGTCTCGATCGCGGCTGACTTCGATTACTCGATCATCGGTCTGGTCTTCCGAGGAACCGAAACGGTGACTGGCCGCGGCGCAACGGTAACGGCCGGAACGGCTGGAACCGCGATCGCAGGTACCTTCGCACTGACCTTCCACTTGGGTGGTTAGTGATGCGGGGCTAGTATCGGGCCGTGCTGGCCCGGCTATGCCTGACTTCCCTCGCAACTTTGCTTGTTCTCGCACTCCTTTCGGGCCGTGCGGAGGCGCAAGGTCTCTACTATCGAAGCATACCGCTCGGAGAGCGGGCGATTGGCCTCGGGGGAGCCTACACGGGAATCGCCGACGATCCTTCCGCTACCTACTACAACCCTGCTGGGCTCATGGCCGGCGGCCGATTCCAGCTTCTCGGGAGCCTGAGCTCGATCGTGTTCTCGAAGCAGAAGACCGAGAATGCATTTCAGGTGGGCGACGAGAACAAAGACCTGGAGTCGTCACACACGACGACGCTGCCACACTTCGTCGGTACAGTCGTCAAGTTCGGGAAGCAGGCGTTTGGCGATCATCGGTACGCGATCGCATATAGCTCGTTCGAGGTGGGGCGGGAGCGCTTCAACGTCGGGTTCACGGATATCAATCCTGAGAATAGCGCCGACCTGCGCTTGCACGACGACTATCGAATGCGTTGGTGGGGCGTTTCGTTCGCCGCACAAATAAAAGAGAAGCTATCGCTGGGGGTCAGCAGCTTTCTCTCGAACCAGTCATACGGCTACGGGGAAGATATCGGATTCGCCTCCGGCGGCACCCTCGAAGATGACGGCGTGCGCGTCGGAGCAGAATCGGTCACGTCGAGCACTGGACTTGGGATCGGTTCGTGGGCCCTCGTCTTCCGCTTGGGTGCGCTCTACCGGGTCAACCGTCGGTGGCAGATTGGCGTCATGTTCCAGCCCCCTGGCGCCCCTCTCAAGAGCGACGGCAACATCTTTCGAAGATTCGTCGCGGATTCGACGACGGGTTCGAGTTACTTCCTATTCGACCAGGGCGGCCTCGACGTTCGGGCGCCGATCCCGTTCGAGCTCAGAACGGGCGCGCGGTACAAGATCAACGCGGTCACGACTCTCTCGGTCGACGTGGCCGTGACGGGGCCAGTTCGCGATCGGAAAGTGTTCGATGTTCCGGTGGAGCTCGAGAACCTCGATCTGAGCATCGGCACGTACTTTGCAAACTCGACCAAGCGCCGTACGACGCCCAACGCGGCCATCGGCGTGGAGCACCTCTTTGGCAAGGCGGTTGTCGCTGGAGGCCTATTTACCAACATCTCGGCAGCCCCGAACGTACCCGAGACCAGCACGACCTACGCGCCTGACCAGATCTCCATGTACGGCGCGTCCCTCGCAGTCGGCATGGACACGAAGGGGTACCGCCTCACGCTAGGCGCCACGGGCTACTTCGGGCGCGGTGACGCATTGTCGTTCACAGTCGACCGCGCCGCGCAGGTGACCGAATACAATCGCTCGAAATCGAATGTCTCCGCGCTCGTGCTCTACGTCGCAGGCGCCGTCTCTGTCGCCAGCAAGGGCGCCAAGCAGGTCCAGGAAAAGTACATGGAACGGAAGGCGCAGAAGCAAAACGGCGACGAAGAGGAACCAGACGCGGAGGCCGACGCCGACGAGCTAGTTCAGTAGGTACACTTGGGTGGGCGGAAGCCCTAGGCCCGGAGAGATTTCCTTAGAGCCGACTGCAGTGAAGCCGTCTCCGTCCCATGCTAGCTCTACCACTGCGTTTTCAGCGGCGTCGGGCACGTAGAGCATCTCGCTATCCGGGTCCCAGGCTGAGATGCCGATGGTGAACGACCCAGTCGAGACGTGAACCGGGGCTTGCGCACCGCTGACGAGATCGATCTCGTAGAGTGTATCGGTCGTGTCCACGAAGTTGCCGTCGGCCACTGCCAACACGCGTTCGGCATCGAGCGCAATGAGCGCGCTCGTGGACCTCTTCGAGCCCTGGTCACTGGAGACGCGCCAGATGCGTTCCACGCTGACGCTGCCCCCGACCACGTCGAGAATCGCGACTCCCGACGACGCACGAAGCTGCGCTTCGTCGTTGAATGGATTCGAAAAGCCGATGCAGGCGACGGCGACTTTGTTCGGCGCACCGGGGACGGGCACCACCCGGCCACAACTCGCCAGGCCTTCGATCTCCACGCCTTTGACGGACTGATCGTCGAGGTCGATAGCCGCCACCATGCCAGGGCCTGCGGCGTCGAACGCCGCGCTGATGCGATCGAGCCCCACGACGACCGTAGAACCAATCAAGAGGCCACGACTCGGTCGGGCAAGCACGTCAACCTCGATCGGAGCCGGGGCCGCGTCGACGAGGGCGGTCGTGTTGAGAGAGGACAGATCGATGCGCATGCCCGTTGCCTTCATCTCGCGCGGGTCGATCTCGAAAAGATCGTTTCCTTGGTTCTCGGCAGCTGCGTCAGGGTCGAAGCTCGACTCGTATCGCGGAACCCAGGCGCTATCCGCGGCGACGAAGATCAGGTCCTGTGGGTTCGACGAAAAGCCGGAGTCGACGATCTCCCCGTGGGTTCGGGCCTGGCCGTTGAGGTTTCCGCTAGGCACGAAGAACTGTGTCACGACGTCCGTGAGGAAGCGATCGATCACGGCAAAGCTCCGTTTCCCGGCTTGACGGGTCGGCAGCACCACGTCACCGGAGAGCGTCGCGACGAGGCCTGGGTAAGTCGTTCCCGAGCTCAGCCAGCTTTCGTCGATGACGCCGAAGCTCTCGTCGAGCATCGCGATCGAGGAACTGCTGAAATCCGAGCTCACGACCGCATAGTGGGGCATCGTGTCGAGTGATCTGAGCGCGGGCGTGCCCGGAGCCCCGCCTACGCCGCCCTGGCCCCCGATGCCGCCCAAACCGCCGCCCGAACCGCCGGTGCCGCCCGCTCCGGCGCCGCCGCCCGAGCCACCGGTGCTGCCCGAAGACTGGGCCGCATCACAGCCCGCGAGCGCGAGGACGGCACTGACGAGAAGAATGCATTTGAGATCCCGTTCCATGTTCTTCCTCCGGCCCCGGCGACAGAGGGAGGGAAACAAGGCAGGTTCAAAACTTGAACAAGGACCATGATGCCACCCGTCATCCCCGAGACGATTCGAGTTGGCTCACGATGGGTAGGTCTCCGGGCTCGTAACCCTAGGCCCTGCCGCCTTCCCAGGTTTTCACCCAGTGGCTCGTTGGCAGAGCATTCAGTCACATACCGTGGCGGGTCCGCGTCGGCCTCTCACCGACTTCCCTGTTCAGCCGAGCGGATTTCTCTCCTTCGGCCTATCTCCAACGGCTTCAGATGAAGCCGCCTTCAACCCTCGCAAGGACCGCGAACGTACCTAGCGACGGCTTGAAGTCAACCTACCACGTGTGACGAACACTCAGTCGTCCGGTGTAGCGGCGGCCAGGTAGCGGAAAGCCAAGTAGATCCTGGCCGCGAACATCGGCGAGGTCATCGACGCGAAAGCTCATGCCGAGGCGACCTTCGAACAAGTCGGCCCCGACGCCGGCCGCGAGCTCCGTGCGCGCCACGAGCACCACGAGGTTGACCGGATCCGCATAGCTCTTGCCGATATACAAGACCCGAAAGAACCCCATGAGATCAGACACGATCTTCGAGAGCGTCCCCGAGTGCGCCTCTGGTTGAACGAACGCGACCCACTCGGGCTGACCCGGAAGCTGTTTGCCCGTCGCCTCGTCCCTAGCCTGCGTCCAGGTGACATCACCGTGGAGAATGAAGTGGTGGGTGATGCCGCCGCGAACCTCGATCTCGACGCCGCGATTGCGACCCGAAGCGATGTTCTCGTACTTGATTTGGGATTGTGCGGTGCGGCGAAAGCGAATCATATTGTCGATCCACGTCGCGAATGCGCCGACCGTGGCGTACCCACTCCAGATGTCTTTATGGCCGCGCGCGGTGACCGCCCCATCGAGGGCCAGCGACTGTTCGGGGACCAAGCCGGGGCTGGCAACGACCGTCGCGCGGTTCCCGAAGAGCTGCAACAGCGAGGGCAGCCGATAGCCGCTACTGACCGAGCCTCGAAACGCGAGCCACTGCAGCGGAGCAATCGCGGCGCCGAGCCGATATGTAGGCAGGAAGTCGGAAGAGGGCTCGGGGGGTGGGATCGCGCTTCCGGGCAGCGACTGCCGAACTGCCGCCCGCGTCCAACTCAGCCGAACGCTCGGGCGAAGCTCGAGCGCGACCTTCCCCGCATCGCCGAAGAAGCGGGTCTCGACGGTGCCCGCCACAGTCACCCGATCCGACGCCCTTGGCGGGGCGGAGGCCAGCGCATCGGAAGGGTCGAAGGCCTGGTAGCGGGCCCCTGCGATCGTCGTCAGCTCGAACCAGGGTACCGCTACGACCGAAGAAGCCACCCGACCGAAAACGGAATGGGTCTTGTCGTCCCCCTCAGTCGGCCCGCCGTTGCCGATTTCGCCGAGCTCATCACTCAAGCGATTGCGGCCGTAGTCGTAGTTCGCCGCAACCTGGAGCCGGTATGGGTGCTCTCCGTCTCTCTGTTGAAGCCAGGACGCCGACCCGATCATACGGGTCTCGTTCACGCGAGCCTGAAGTGCGGGGCTCGACCCCGGACCGGGCTCTCCCCGCTCACGCCCGAGGCCGAGAAAGACGAGCTTGAGCCGGCTGTGCTGACTGGTTTCGACCCCGAGGTTTCCGAAGCCGAACCCCTGGAGAAAGTCGGCGTTCCGGCGCAGGCGCTCGACATCATCTGTCGGAACCATGGGGGTGTTGCCGTCGTCGAGGTAGGGGTAGTCGTTGCGCGCGCCCGCTGCACCCGCTGTGCCAAAGAAGTCTATCTTGTCCCCGGCGGCTGCACCGAACGCGTTGGCCGTCCAAGTACCAAAGCTTCCAAACGTCGCGCGCCCACCGACCTGGTCTTCGTCGTACGTGCGAGGACGCAAGCGCAACACACCTCCCAACGACGCGTTGCTGAGCCACGCCGGCGCTCCGCCCCTGTACACCTCGAACCCGTCGAGCGCCTCGAGGGGCACCAGGCTCAAATCGAACGCGCCGGCGTCAGGGCTGCTGATCGGGACATCGTCGAGCATCACAGCGACCTGATCGCAAGCGGTGCCACGGATCCGAAGACAGAACGGCGTTCCTCTCGCGCCGGTACCGACTACCCGCGTACCTGCGGCTTCCTGCAAGAGCTGGTCGGTTGTTTGCGCAACGATCCGGTTGCCAACCTCGACCTGACTGCCAGCCGCCGTTGGATCGAGCGGGTTCGTCGCCGGGATGGGACGCTCAACCGTGGCCGTTGCTCCGTACTGCGCCGACGCGGGCGAGCAGAATACAATCGCGACGGCCGCGGCGAGACAGCCGCACAACACGCTTCGTTTTCGTCGCTCGATCTGCTCCAAATCCCGCCGTCCCCGAGGCGTAGGCACACATGCACTCGCAGGTTTCCGGGCTTGTGACCCCAGTCTCCGTCACCTTCCCAGGCCCATTGCCCAGTGGCGTCACGACGAAGCGTTCAGTCACATACCGTGGCGGGTCCGCGCCGGCCTCTCACCGGCTTCCCTGCTGGACCCGACGATGACCGATCGCCAACGGAGGGTCAATCCCGTACCCGACGCGCATCGATCCGCCCCGAGACGCATGGTAAGGACGCGCGGTGCGGCTGTATCCGTTGCTGTTCTCCCTGTTGCTCGTCGCCGGCCTACTTGCCGTGCTCGTCGGATCGGGCGACTTGAGCGACCCGGAGCTTCGCGACACGTTCCTG
>Ga0209536_100006769_pt1 | contig 17448 bp, 15 predicted proteins | sample DeeMarSeWOR28_12_FD_187461 | JGI IMG/M metagenome (GOLD analysis project Ga0209536, IMG submission 187461) | Marine sediment microbial communities from White Oak River estuary, North Carolina - WOR-2-8_12 (SPAdes) (version 2) | ecosystem: Environmental > Aquatic > Marine > Intertidal zone >... | reverse complement strand
AGGGGATGGTTTAAGGGTAATAAACGCGTTCCACCTCCTTTCTGCGAGGGGTGTGGAGACTGATCAAGGCGGGCGTCCTGGCTTGGTTAGTTGGATAGTTATATAGTTCTTAGTTGCCTAGTTCAGATTGTTGCCTAAAAACTACTGAACAATGTAACTACTAAACTAATCGAACTAACCCTACAGTTGCGCGACAGCGCCGGACTTCTCATGAGAGTCACCGGCTTCGCCTTTGAACCTTCCCATCCGGGGGAGAGATACCTTGATCGTATTAAGCTGATAAAGATCTTACTTACAAATGATATTGTACAACATTTATGCTTAGAAGAATGTCAGGTTGATAAGTACATTTTGTCAGTGAAATTCTTGCAATTATTGTATTAGTTTAATGTCGATCTCTCCTTGCGGACAGGCTGCTCCCATTCGGATATGCAATGGGCTTTGTCGATGGTCAGGAATCTACCTGGACAGAATCCAACAGGGAGAGAATGCGCGGTGTGAGCAGGGATCCAAAGGCAATTTGGATCAGCTTGACTTCGCCGCGTCTGACGTACTCCATATTTTCCTGATACTCTTGCGGTCCGAGCGAACTGTTGAGGAACAAGGCTGGAACGCCAAGTGCGCGCAATTGCTCGACCTGGTTCTTCATCAGGGAGATGAGCGGCGAGACCACTACGGTCAGTCCATCTAAAAGCAGTGCCGGGATCTGGTAACAAAGCGACTTCCCGCCGCCGGTCGGCATGATCGACAGCGTATCGTGCCGCGCCAACACGTTCTCGATCACTTCGCATTGCAGCGGGAGGAAGATATCATAACCGAAGGTTTCTTTGAGGATGGATGTGGATGTGTGCATGTTACAGCTTAAGTTGGTTCAGTTCATCTTGTAGGGCAGGAAGTCTTTTGTGCCGTTTGCGTATGTCGGCGATGAACTTGTCCCAGGTCTGTGTGTCTTTCGATTGACGGTATATGTCACGCACTTCATGGAGTCGCCATGCCGCCTGCGCGTAGTTGTCACGTCCACGACGACCGATAAAATTCTCAGCATCTTCTGTAAGGATGCGAATAGCTTCCTGGGGATATATTTCTTTTGCAGCTCTGGCAACTGTAAATCGCAGGTCTTCAATTCCCCAATGAGCTCTCACCCTTTCAAGCGCTAAAAGCGCATTTTTCACATCTTTTTCAAAAAGATAGATTTCCACAAGGAGGTAGAAATTTCCCTCGTTTTCAAGCCAGGTGATCATCTTTTTTCGTACAGCATCCCCCCTGTCAATTTGCTCTGCAAGCGTGAAAAGTTGTTCATGTTTTTCGAGACTAGGACGCTCCCGAAACAATTTTTCTTCTAAAGCAAGCGCACCTGCAAAATTCCCCTTTTCTTGATAACGTTCTGAAAGCCATTCCAGCAGGCGTCCATCTTCGATCTTTATTAATCTTTCTTCAACGAGTTTTACAGCAATATCCGTTAACCCTTGATTCTCAAAGATATTCAGCGCTATCAGTATGTCAAAATCTTTTGCATCGCGAACGGCGTCTTTCGCCTCATCAACCCTTTTTAATTGAAGCAATCGTTCGAACAGATTGTTCAATTGTCCGGTTTCGCGGCAGATTTTCAAATACGCTTCATCATCGAGAATGTCCGCTTCAAGATCAAGGATCAACCCGCCCAGGGCTTCGCGATGATAACCGTTACTCCAACTGCTTCCCTGCGGGAGAATTTCACGTGTCCATCCTGCGATTTCAGCGCGTTCATCAGCAGAAGTTTTCGATACGAAAATTTCCGGTACACAATCCGCTGTACCGACACCACCGACAGTACTGACATCCCAGCAATATGCGCTAAACAAAACTTGCAGAATTCCTCGTCGCTCTTTGCTATCAATAATGGATTCCAAGCATGTCCCAAGCGCTTCACAGCAGTCGTACATTACTCTCAACAATACGCCTTCTTCGTCATCCAAGGTAATATGTTCCTCGTCTAGAATGGTCTCAATGACAGCTTCGTATATTTTGGATGCATTGCTCGGATTATTATGTGCGAGGTAATTTGATGCCAGGTTGATGAGTGGGTTTAAGGCTTTTTTGATGTCACGCGTGTATCCCCATTCGTAGTGATCTACTCCGCGAAATGCCTGTTGCGCCTGCCTGCGAACAGCTTTTACATCGAGCTGTTTGGTGTCTTTTGCTAAAAGATGCAAATCGAGCAGGGATTCCAGGTCTGGCTCCTGCTCGAGCATCTGTTTAATGAGTACAATCAATTCAGCTTTAGAACGTTTTTCGAGGGCAGCGTCAAATGATTCGACTTCTTGAAATGAATCAGAGTCGTTTACCCAGGTGAGCAGCAACGCAACGGCATGTTTGCAGTAGCCTCCGCCACCAACGGGGCAGGAACAATCTGCTGCTTTGATCCCTTTGCTGTCAAATTCCACCTCTTGACGGTAAAAAGGCGCTTGTGATCCAGAACATTTAGACCTGAGCGTCATCCCCTGGCGGCGTTGGTCATATATTGCTCCCTTGTCAAAATATTTTTGTCCTCGCTGGAAGTAGACATCGCTAGTCCATCGAAGAATATCAGATTTTGTGAGAGGTGGAATGGATGTCATATAACTCTCCCAAGTTTTGGTTATCTGCCATTATACAATCATCCTTTTCTAACAACAAAAATCACCCTGCCAATACAGCAGGGCGAAATTCTTATTTGTAGCAAATTATGCAATCGCTAGTCGTGACCAAAATTTATACCCGTATTCCAGATATGTATCCCGCTGGTGTGATTATGGTAATAATTTAAGATTACACAGACACGAAACTTCATACCCACACATCTGTGTCACGCCAAGATAATTTTTGTGTAGCAGATCATTAACTTGTTTCCAACGCCATTAACGCTGCGCCCAATGCTCCCATTAACTGCGGATGACGGGGCAAAACAACTTCCGTGTCGAGTTCATCCCCCAGCATCGAAGCGATCAACGGATTCTGCACCACACCGCCTGAAAGCATCAACGGCGCTTCAAACCCAACCGAATGGACCATCGCCACAATCCGCTTGATGAGCGAACGATGCAACCCGCGCAGAATCTCAGGCAAAATCACCCCATTGGCAAGCAGGGAAATGATCTCCGACTCAGCAAACACCGTACAAGTACTGGAAATCGTAGCTTCAACGGACGTTTCCATTCCGATTGCACCCATATCGTCAAGGGAAACATTCAAACGGTTTGCAGTGTTCTCCAAAAACCGACCGGTACCTGCCGCGCACTTATCATTCATAACAAAATCGAACACTTTCCCCTGCGGGCTGATGCGGATCACTTTGCTATCCTGTCCGCCAATATCAACCAGCGTGCCGCCATGTTTGAGTTCCTGATACACGCCGCGCGCATGGCACGTGATCTCTGTAATGGCACGTGTGGCCTGATGTGCCAACTTCCTGCCATAGCCAGTTGCAATAACAGGAATATCCTTCAAGCGATCATTCATTTCCCAGGCTTGATCCAGCAAGCGCCTGACCTGTTCCTCGATCCTCGGTTCCGTTTTTTCCAAAATCTGCCATATCATTTCCCCTGCCGAATTGGTACCCACCAACTTGGTACTGGTGGAACCAATGTCGATACCGATCGCTTGAATTTCCACAGTCATGTCTATACTCCTAACATCTCACAAAATGCCTCTAATCGGTTTGAAGTCTGTTCCTCCGAGAACGAACGCGAATCGTTGTGATCTGCCTCCAGCAACAGGGCTGGGATTCCATGTTCATTGATGAACCGGTCGCGTTGATCCATCTGCCCGATCGAATAAGGCTTGCACGAACGATCCGAATGCAGGATCACGCCATCCAAATGAAAGTCATTCACCATCTTCATCATTGTCTTCATTTTATCGCCTGTACTGCGATTCAAGATCGGGTGCATATACGTGCGCGCCGCCGACTCAAAAGGGTTGTCCGGGTTGAACATATTTGCCAGCTTGCCCCAAGCGCTTGTGTAAGTGGACGCCGCCAGCACGATCCCGCGCGTTCCCAGAAAATCAGCCAGATATCGCAAGGCATACCAGATCGGCAGGTTATCCCACAGCAGGCGTTTGCGTTCGTTCCGCAGGGCCCCGATCCCCTGCACCACCCTTTCCTCGACCTCCTCCAGCATCTTACCGTAAATATCCACCGTCTTCGCTTCGCCGCGCAAAGAAACGATGGGAGCCATCGCAATGAACTGATCTACAGCAGAGATCGGCGCGGGCCTTTGTTGACAAAGATCCAGGATCTGCATCCAGAGTTGCGACGCCTTGCGGCTCAAGGATGTTACCTCACGAAAACGCTTCATATCCAGACTTTGACCTGCCACCGTTTCGATGACCTTCACCGCCTCCTCGATCTGTTTCTGGACATACGCAACCGCATGGTCTGCAGCTTCATCATAAATAAAAGGCGTATCAATTAGAACAAGCGGCACATTGAAACGGTGCGCCAGAACCCGATACCAATGTAACACCGTTTGACAGATGTTTGTGCAAGCCACCAGCAGATCAGGAGGGGGGATGGTCCTGAGCGGGGTCTTCCCCGAAAGGATAGAACCGATATCTGTGCGCGCATACGAACATAAGTCACGCGAGTATCCCAGATTTTCAGCTTCAATAGAAATGGAAACCGATTGGTGAGACGAACCGCAAACAGCCCCGTGATTCTCCGGGTAGAAAGTGTAGAAATCCAGCGTGCGCAACAACTCCACTGGCGCGCCGGATGTGACCCAGGCAACCTTCCCCAGTTTTTCAGGTCGGCGTCCCTTCAAGAAGTGCATCGCCATCATCATGCTTGAATGTGAGATGGTCTTCAATGGCGGGGCAAAAATATCGTTCGTCATTGGATCATCTCCAGGAAGGCACCCAGACGCGTTTGTGCCTGTTGTGAAAATGGACTGTTCAAATCCACCTCGATCAGGAGTGTGGGCAGTCCCGCCTCGCGCATTTCTTTCTGCAATATTGGCAGATCGAATAGCTCAGGCTCACAGAATTTGACAATGTAAAAAATGATACCTGCCGCGCCGGTGCGCGCTGCCATTTCCATCAAATGCGCCTGCCGTTCCTCAAACGAATTGCCCCGCGTGGGATCGGGCGGCGCGTGGAGAATTCGCTCTGCCATGCGCTTGAATGGATCATGGCTTGTGCCTGCTGGATATACGCGCCTCCCACAACTGGCGAAATCATCTCCTACCACAACTGCATCAAAGTTGGACAGCGCATCAAATATCTCCATCGGCTCCGGAACGATCCCTTCCAGCAGAATGGGAGTGCCCTGCCTGGGTGTTCCCTGTTCCATCTTTAGGATATCTTGTGCAAGCTGTGTGAACTCTTCGGCTGGCAGGTATTCGCGGCTGCGGATGAGTTTGTAGATTGCCGAATTCGAGGACGGCAGGAAGCGCATTTGTGTGTGCAGTTCCTTGAGTAAACTGTCAGCGGCCTCTTCCCGTTCGATGCTGGCGAGCAAGTTCCGGTTCCGTGGGAAGCGCCCGGTCATTTCGGAGAGCCGGTCATACAGGGAGTGGAATTCGGCTGCGAAGAAATCCAGGCCACTTTGGCGATGTCCACGAGGCACGTACAGGGGAAACACAGGTTGGCGGGGCGGCGTAAAATCAAGGAGAATGCTACCAAGTCCCTGCAGGGAATCGCAGGCGTGAGGCACAAGGATCGTATCTGCAATGTCCAAACCGCCCTGCTGGATATATGAGAGGGCGTTGTGGCAGATGGAACACACGTACTGTTGTAAGTGCGCGGCGCTTTTTCCAGTTCCGATGCGGGGCGGCCCCCACACTTCAACGGGCAGGATATCGAATGCGCGAAACAGTCCCCGCGAATAGTGGATGGGCAAAACGGCGGCAACCTTGCCGCCATTCGCTTTGTATTTCTTGATTGCCTCGGTGCGTGATGGGATGTTGAACATATTCTCTTTGACCAAGAATTGGATGATCCAGTAAATTTCAGCTTCATTTGTAACATTAAGAGACTATTGACAATTTGTATGGAGTATTATACGATAAGACATCTAATCTAACAAACGTTCGATAGAGAGGATTTTCTTGGCTGAACTCCAACCTATAGAAGAAGATGTCTCTACTGCTGATCGGCTTCTCGATGTTGCGACGGTTGCATTCGCGCGTAAAGGGTATCACGGTACCAGTATCCGTGACCTTGCGCGCGAAGTTAATTTAAGCATTGCCACATTGTATTACTATGTCCAAAATAAAGATGACCTGTACATAAAGGTTTTTCAAAGGCAGTATGAAGAAGAATCCAAACTAGTGGAAGACATTTTGGCAAGCGCTGATGAAACCACGACCCACAACCCTGCCACCCTGCGCGAACTGCTTTACAAATTGATGGATTTGTTAATCGACCGTTCAGCCGCCAACCCAGATATTGTTCGGCTATGGACACTGCGATGGCTGGAAAAACCTACCCAATCCGAAGATATTGAGAGTGAATACTTCATTCCGCTTTACAAGAAAGTAGAAAATTTACTTGGTCAGGCTCAAGCAGCAGGCATCATCCACCCCGGAATCTCCAATGTAGATTTTGTTAGCCACGGTTTTACCTGGTTGCATTACGGTTATTTTGGCATGGGGCAATTGACGTTTCGTCCCAATATTGGCAACCCCCTTCAGCCGCAACAAGTTGAAGAATTTCGCGCTTTTATGCATACTTTCGTTGACCGCATGCTGCGTTTTTCGGACCAAGATCAGGAATAATCAGATGCCGGCACTTTTCACCAACGATCAATACGCTCACTATCGCAACATTTTACATGGTGAACGGCTGCCGCTGGCTTTTGTGGATTTGGATGCTTTCGATGCTAATATCGAATATGTTCGGACTATTATTGAAGGGAACGGGCGCACGATCCGACTGGGGACAAAGTCCATCCGCTGTGAGCCGCTTACCAAGCGAATTTTCGAGCGTGGTGGGAAAAACTTTCGGGGTTTGTTGACCTTTACTGTTGAAGAAACCGCTTGGCTTGCAGAAAAAGACTACGATGACATGATCGTCGCCTACCCCACCATGCAGCCATCGGATATGGCGTTGATGGCAAAGATGACCAAAGCAGGCAAAAAAGTGATGCTCATGGTGGACAATATTGCCCACCTAAGGGCGCTTTCAGATGCTGGGCAAAAAGCCGGTGTGGAAATCAAGGCTTGTCTCGAGGTGGACATGGCTTACCGTCCGCTTGGAACGGGTGCGATACACCTTGGTTTGCGGCGCAGTCCATTGCGCACACCCGCTGAAACTCTGGCGCTGGTGCGCTCGGTAAAAGGTCTGCCCAACGTGCGTATTAATTCCATCATGGGATATGAGGGTCATATTGCGGGAACAAGTGATGACGTGCCTGGCAAAAGCCTGAACAACGCCTTGATGCACTTTGTCAAGCGCAGGTCTATCAATGAGTTTTCGCCGCGCCGCGATGAAATTGTGCAAGCCTTGCGCGATGAAGGATTGGATCTGGAAATCATCAACGGCGGCGGTTCGGGCAGTTTGATCAGCACATTGGAAGATCCGTTGGTGACTGAGGTCACTGTCGGTTCGGGATTCTACTGTTCGGGGCTGTTCCATCATTTCAAGGACGTTCATTACCGGCCTGCGGCTTTCTTCGCCGTTCAGGTGGTGCGAATTCCAGCTCCGGGCATGGTCACATGTTTGGGGGGTGGGTATACAGCTTCCGGGGCGGTTGGATCGGAAAAACTTCCCAGCCCGGTATTGCCCCTCGGCTTGAAATATCTCTCGCTGGAAGGTGCAGGTGAAGTCCAAACCCCGTTAGAACTACCGAAAGATCACCCAAAGCTGGAATTAGGTGACCCGGTCATTTTCCAACACGCGAAAGCGGGCGAGTTGTGCGAGCGGTTCAGCGAGTTGGCGCTGATCCAAAACGAAAAGATCCTTGACCGCGTGCCAACCTATCGCGGCGAAGGTCAGACTTTCTTGTAGACGAGGTGAAATATGCAAATCCCGGAAAAAGGCAAAAGTCCTGAAGAAATTTTTGAGTTCCTGAAAATCGCCAAATCGCACGACTTGAAATGGGACGATGGGCGTATGTATGCCTATGTCTATGATCCTGGTAAGGATGTGATGGAGGTTGGCAAGCAGGCATATATGGCTTACATGGTGGAAAATGGGCTCGACCCCACCACCTTCCCCAGCCTGCTCAAGCTGGAAACCGATGTGACGCGAGCGGTCATCAACCTGTTGCATGGCGATGAGAACATGGTGGGGAATATAACCACCGGTGGCACGGAAAGCATTCTGCTGGCGTTGAAAACCGCCCGCGATTGGGCGAAGTTCCATAAGCCGGAGATCACCGAACCGGAAATCGTCATTTGCCAGACAGCGCATCATGCTTTCCACAAAGCCGCACAGTATTTTGGGCTGAAAGTAGTGATGACACCTTTCGACGCAGTCACATTCCGCGCGGACGTGGATGCGATGCGCGCCGCCATCACACAGAATACCATTTTGCTGGTCGGTTCGGCCCCAGCCTATTCGCAGGGAGTGGTCGATCCCATTCCTGAGATTGCGGCGTTGGCGCAGGAAAGGGGTTTACTCTGCCATGTAGATGCCTGCGTGGGCGGGATACATCTTTCAATCATGCGTAAACTGGGTTACGATGTGCCATCCTTCGATTGGGCCGTCCCGGGCGTCACGTCCATTTCAACAGATTTGCACAAGTTCGGTTATTGCCCGAAGCAGGCATCGGTTGTGATGTACCGCAGTAAGGAATTGCGCCGCTTCCAGATATTTACATCAACTCGAACTACTTGTTACACCCTGATCAACCCAACGATCCTCAGCACAAAAACCGGCGGTCCTTTGGCCGGCGCTTGGGCAGTGTTGAATTATCTTGGTGAGGAAGGGTACAAGAAGATCGTCAGCGAGGTTCAGGATGCCACCGAACGCATGATGGCGGGCGTCGATGCAATTCCTGAACTGAAGGTGATGGTCAAGCCCGATATGTGCCTGTTCGCCTTCACGTCAGACACGCTTGACATGTTCCAACTGACCGACGCGATGCTTGCTAAAGGCTTCACAGTGCAGTCGCAGTTTGCCAAACCCGCTGCGCCGCGTAACATCCATATTTCAGTTCAGTACAGCGCAGTTGACAATGTGGATGCATTTCTGGCTGCGTTGCGCGAAAGCGTGGAGGAAGTCAAGCAGTTGCCGCCAATTGACGTTGCAGGTATGAAGGCTCAATTGGGCGCGATGTTGGCATCAAATGATCCCGATATTTTCCAAAAAGCCGCCGCGATGGTAGGTATTCAGGGAAACAGCCTGCCACCTGGCATGGCGATGATCAGCACGCTACTCGAATCGATGCCGGACGACGTTCAATCGCAGTTCCTGATTGAGTATTTCAACGATTTGTACGCGTAAATCTCGCACAGAGGAGAGATCGCACATGACAGAGACCAAAAAAGCACAAAGTGGCAAATTTTCACCTTCAGTGGTGGGAACTTTGCCAACACCCTGGCCTAACAGGTTCTGGGAAACCGGGTCCAGTTCTTTTACATCGACATTTTGGGACTCAACGCGGCGATCGCCGGGCTTGTATGGACGATCTACGGCATCTGGAATATGGTCAATAACCCACTCATGGGCCAGTTAACCAACCGGACACACCCCAAGTATGGGCGCCGCATCCCTTATATATACTTCGGCGCGATCCCGCTTGGGTTATCGTTCTTTTTCTTGTAGAAGCCGATTACAACAGGGATTGTAATAGGCCAAAGGAGATAATATGATACACGAACTCTCTGTAAAAGAACTACATCGCAATTGTGACCCACAAACGATGGATTGTAAAAGCAGCGCAGAAGTAGGCTCTAAAGGAACCATCATCGGCCAGGAGCGAGCAGTACGCGCCATGCGCTTTGGCCTGGATATCCAGGAAAAGGGTTTCAATATCTTTGTCGCTGGCCGGCCCGGCACAGGGCGAACCACGGCTATCGAGCGCTTCCTGGATGAAATCGCCATCGCCAAGCCTACACCAGACGATTGGTGCTACGTTCACAATTTTGATGACAGCTACAGTCCGCATGCCATCCGCCTGCCAGCCGGGCAGGCACATGATTTTCAAAAGGATATCCAAGGATTGAGCAAAGCGGTTATGCAGGAAATCCGGGCTGCTTTCGAAGGCGAACAGTACGCCAATGAACGTGAAAATGCGCTGAAATCCTTCCAGGAACAGAAGGAGCAAATCATCGAGAAAATGGGCGAATTCGCCCGGAAAAACGGTTTCGGCTTACAAGCCACGCCAATGGGCATCATTCCCATCCCGGTCAAAGACGGGAAACCCATGAGCGAGGAAGATTTCATGGCGCTATCGGAAAATGATCGTGAAAAGCTAAAAAAAACTCGGGAAAAAATCCAAGAAGAGGTCGAGAATGCCTTGCGCCAAACACGCTCCCTCGACGACAGCGCTCAGGATGCCCTGGAGAAACTCGATCAGCAGGTGGTCCATTTTGTGCTCGACCAGTTAACGGAAAACCTGACCGGGAAGTACAAAGATCAGCCAGATGTGTTAGCCCACTTGAAGTCCATCGAGAAAAATATTCTCGAAAACATCCCCCAGTTCAAGCCGGAAGCCGAGGAAAAAGAAAAACAGCTTCCAGGTCCGAAGCGAACGCCAACTGATAAATATCGGGTCAATATCGTGGTGGATAACAGTAAATTGAAGGGTGCACCCGTCATCCTCGAGATGAATCCTACCTATAGCAACCTGTTCGGGCGCATCGAGCAAGAAGCGTTTATGGGCGCGTTGGTTACTGATTTCACCCTGATCCGTGGTGGCTCGCTGCATAAGGCCAACGGCGGCTACCTTGTCCTGCCAGCCGAGGATGTCATCCGCAACCCTTTCACCTGGGAGAGCCTGAAACGCTGCCTGCATAACAGCGAGATTTCCATTGAGCAGCCCATCGAAGCGCCCGTTTTCACCACTAAAAGCCTGCGGCCAGAACCCATTCCGTTGGATGTCAAAGTCATCCTGGTGGGACGCAGCGAGATCTACCAGTTGCTGCTAGCCTATGATGAGCATTTTAACGAGCTATTCAAGGTGAAGGCCGATTTTGACTCGCAGATGGACCGGACAGATGCCCATGTCCAGGACTATGCCAGTTTTGTGTGCACCCTGTGCGAGACGGAAAACCTGACACATCTGGACCCCTCGGGCCTGGCACGCGTGGTCGAGCATGGTTCGCGACTAGCAGAGGACCAGGACAAACTCTCCACCCGTTTCGGTGAGATTGCAGATGTGATCCGGGAAGCCAGTTACTACACCCGGCAAGATAAAGTCGATTTGGTCACAGCGGGACACATCGAGCGAGCTATCGAAGAACGTTACTATCGCTCGGCCCTGATCCAGGAACGCATCCAGGAGATGATCGCTAAGGACGTGATCAAAATTGATGTCTCCGGCGAAGCGATCGGGCAGGTGAACGGCTTGTCGGTGTTGCAATTGGGCGACATTTCCTTCGGTCAGCCCAGCCGCATCACGGCCAGCATAGGCTTGGGAGAGAACGGCGTGGTCAACGTGGAGCGGGAAGCTGAAATGAGCGGTCCGACTCATACCAAGGGCGTGCTCATTTTGTCCGGATACCTGGCACAGGTCTTTGCCCAGGACAAGCCGCTCAGCTTGAGCGCTCGCCTGGTCTTCGAGCAAAACTACGGCGGTGTGGACGGCGATAGCGCTTCCAGCACGGAACTGTATGCCATCCTGTCGGCGTTGTCAGGCGTGCCTATCAAACAGGGTATCGCCGTTACCGGCTCGGTCAACCAAAAAGGTGAAGTCCAGGCCATCGGCGGCGTGAACGAGAAAATAGAAGGCTTTTTCGCCGTTTGTAAGGCCAAAGGGTTGACCGGCACGCAGGGCGTCATGATCCCGGCCAGTAACGTTTCCAACCTGATGCTGAAACAGGAGATCGTAGATGCGGTGCAGGAGGAAAAATTCCACGTCTGGTCGGTTGCCTCCATTGAAGAAGGTATCGAGGTGCTGACTGGTCTCCCTTCTGGCAGGAAGGAAGACGGTAGCTTTGCCCCTGATGGTGTCTTCGCGCGGGTCGACCAGCGCTTAGCACAGATGGCCGATGAATTAACAAGATTTGGTTTCAAAAAATAATTTCCAGTTGGAGTTAATATGCCAACCACTCCTCACATCGAACGTCATTTCACCGCCACCGAAACGGTGCGCGATATTGTCATCGGCATGTCCGATGGGCTGACCATCCATAATGAGCCTAGTGGAGAAACCATCATAAGCGGATTGTTTATCGATCAGGCTGCTCTATTCGGCACGCTCAACAAGGTCCATTCGCTAAATTTGATACTAATTTCTGTGAATAGATTTTCTGCATCGTGAGAATCTTATCTATCGTCCACGCCTGAAAGAGAAACTACTTTCTGGCAGGGCCGTCTATGAAGTTTTGTGTGGCTATCCGGCCTGGCAGGCTTTGGCAAAACCACGTTGCTGAGTGGCTTTACAACACAACTTCCGGGAAAGGTCCCCCGGGTATTCTTGATGGAAAATCCGGAACTGAAAGGGGCGGAATTCTTCGAACATTCCTGAGTATGGAAGATAAAAACCATATGGTTAGTTTGAAAACCAGCCATATGGTTACGCCAATATTCAACTGAACAACTGATTACAAACACTGGTCTGCTTGTTATTCTTATAACATCGTTCAGTGAATAATCATTTTCAGGAGACCCTAATGTCCACACAAACTCTTTCCCAAACCATCGCTTCCGCTAAAACAAACACTGTTGCCCGCATTGCCGTAGGGCTGGCCTTGTCCTTCACAAGCGGGATCATGCTCACCGCCGCTTTTGCCCCGTACAACGCCTGGCCGTTGGTGTTCGTCGCTTTTCTTCCACTCATCATCGCCCAGTACCGGGTGATGCCCGCCAAACTCTCCAGCCTGGCCCCTGCCGTCATGATCGGCACCTGGCTTTATCTCTACTTTGGCCCGTCGTTCTTCCCGGGTGGTATCATGCTCGCCCTGCCTGTCATTGGGGCTGTCGTCACCCTACTGACGGATAAACAACTGCGCGGTTTCCACGAACAGACCCATTATCGCTGGTTCATTTTGAACGGCGTTTTCAACTGGGTCGGGTTCGAGCTCATCCGCACCTTCATCCCCGGCATCGCCACCTGGGGCTTTGTCAACTACACCCTTTGGAGCCAGGCCTGGCTCATCCAGCCCGTCTCGATCTTCAGCATCTACGGCTTGAGCCTGCTCATCATGTTCATCAATTTTGGCCTGGGGCAAGCCGCCCTGCTCGGGTTTGATCAGCGCTGGATGTTAGATACCGCCCCCGCCGTCTCCCAAACCGCGACCCGCCGCTGGTTGATCGGGATCGGTGCCGCCGCCCTGGTCTGGATCGGAATCAGCCTGGTTCAGTATTCATCCGCCCCGAAAACTCCCGAGACTGTCCGCGTTGCCGCCATTCAGCTAGGTGAAACCGAAGTCGCGTTCTCCCACCCCGATATGGATGCCCAGGCCCGCCTGGACCTGCTCGCTGACCTGACCCGGCAAGCCGCCGCACAAGGTGCCGAAATCATTTCCTGGAGCGAGTTGGCCCTGCCTTTTGTCCCCCAACAGGAATTCACCGCCGAACTGCGTGCGCTGGCTGCCGAAACAAACGCTTATCTTGTCCTGCCTTACGGCGTGTTCGAGGAAGAAGGCCTCCGCAACGAAGTGGTGATATTATCCCCGGATGGTGAATTCTCCGAACTCTACGCGAAATCCCACCCTGTCCTGTTTGCGGGCGAACCTTACGGCCTGAACGTGGGCACCTACCCCGTGTATGAAACCCCGCTTGGAACGCTGGGCTCCATCATCTGCTACGACCTCAACTATACCGATGTCACCCGCAGGATAGCTGCTCAGGGTGCGCAGATCATCGTTGCCCCCTCCAGCGACTGGGAAGGTATCGCCGAAAAACAGAACGTGCATCTCGTCTTCCGAGCGATTGAAACCCGCACGGGTATCGTGAACGCCGAAAAAGCCTTCGACTCCGCCATCGTAGACCCCTACGGGCGCATCCTGGAACAGACTTCTACATTGGAACCCACGCAGGCCATCCTGGTCGCCGACCTCCCGCTCGGTACAGCAGACAGCCTGTACCTGAAGTTGGGTGACTTGCTGGGATGGGTAGCACTTGGTGGCATGGCATTCTTCACAATTTTCTCGAAAAAATTGGTGAAGTTGGCAGAGAAACAAAATTGAGTATCTCAACTCAATCATCGCACTTGCAAATTCTTGTATACTTATCACATGGAAACGCAAAAGACTCTCACTCAAATCAAGAATAGCCTGAAAGAGGTGCAGTGGAGGTGGATCTTCGGAGCCACCTTCGCTGTCTTCGGTGTGACTCAAATCGTCATGTTCTTCATCATCTCGATTAATGTTGCCCGCAGTTCGGCAGCAGGAAACACCCTCAGCCAGGAAGAAATCCTTCAACTTTCTGACACACTTGGTATTTGGATAGGTCCGTTTGTTTTTCTCAGCCTCACCTTTTTTGCAGCCTTATGGCTGGCAATCAAAGTCCGTATTGTGCCCCGACTGCACGGATTAATGATTGGGGTTGTACTTGCCAGCGTTTCGCTGATTGCTGAAATTGTTCTCTCGCCCTCGCTCGACTGGAACGAAATCTTTTTTTCAGGTGTCCTTGTACTTCCTGTCGGATGGTTGGGCGGCTATCGTGGCGAGATCATCCTCAAGAATCGCGAGGCGGTCTATCGTACCAGCCAGGCTATTCGCGGCGCGGATCGCTCCGGGATGGTAAAAGCCATCGGAGAACAACTCGCAAGCCCATCGGTCGTTTTGATCGCTTTTGTGGATCAGGATGGGGAGGTGGATACGGTCTCAGCCTGGACCCAGTCCCCAAAACAGACCATCCCCACATCCATCCCCACGCTTCAAATGACACTCGAACCGGCCACCATTATAAAAGCGACTCATTTGCCCCAAAAGGATACCGGCATCCACTCCCTGCTGCTGTTGCCGCTTTCACAGGTGGACGAAACGCTGGTGGTGGGCTCCCGCAGCCGGGATGGATTCTCTCGTAACGCCATCCAAAACTACCTGACGATTGCCGAACAGGTGGCGCTCTCATTGGAGAACCTGAAGTTGCTCGAGCAGGCCCACCAGATGGGCATCACCCAAGAGCGACAGCGGCTGGCAGCGGAAATTCACGACTCACTGACACAGGGCTTCATCAGCATCGTGACCCATCTCGAAGTGGCTGAAGCCAAGCTGGAGAAACACCCAGAAGAATTTCGCACAGATTTGCAGGTACTGCTTAACCAGGCCCGCCAAACTGCGCGCGAAAACCTGACCGCCGCCCGTCAGATGACCTGGGCCTTACGCCCCGACCTGCAGCAGATGGTGCCATTGGCCGAATCGCTCGCTAAGTTAACCGACAACTGGGCCAGAGCAAACAATATCCCTGTTGCGTTTTCAGAATCTGGAGAAGCCCGTCAACTACATCCAGATATTGAGACTGTGGTCGTGCGGACCACCCGTGAAGCACTGAACAACATCCAGAAACACGCCCAAGCCACGCAGGTGTCCGTCACCCTGACCTACATGGACACGCTGATTGCGCTGGATGTGCAGGACAACGGCCGGGGCTGCGATCCTGCATCGCTGGTGCAAAGTGATAGGGGCGGCGGCTTTGGGCTGAAATCTATCAAAGCGCAGGTTGAACAACTCGACGGTGAGTTGACCATCGAAAGTGAAGCAGGCAAAGGCTGTACGGTCGCCATCGCTTTGCCTATCCTGTAACAGGAGTAATTATGGACAAAATAAAAATCTTTATGGCTGATGACCATCCCGTTGTGCGTGCTGGCATCCGCGGCATGTTGGAGACCCAACCCGATTTCGAAGTAGTTGCCGAAGCTGAAAACGGGCAAGGTGCCATCGAGCAGGTGTCAAAACTCAAACCGGATGTGGTGTTGATGGACCTGCGCATGCCTGAAATGGACGGCGTGGAAGCAATTAGCAAGATCAAGGAAAGTCATCCCGACATTCACATCCTTGTCCTGACCACCTACGACACGGATGCTGACATCGTTCGGGCTGTGGAGGCTGGTGCGACCGGGTACCTGCTCAAAGATGCCCCGCGAGATGAGTTGTTCCGGGCTGTGCGTGCCACTGCCAAAGGCGAAACCGTGCTGGCCCCACCGGTAGCGGCCCGGCTGATGGGGAAAGTGCGCGACAAAGGTGATACTGCGCTCACCGCCCGTGAAATCGATGTACTCATGCTGGTCGCACGCGGCGCCAGCAATCAAGATGTTGGCGAAAAGTTGCACGTCAGCACGGCCACGGTCAAGTCGCATTTGCTCCAGATTTACCAAAAGCTGGGTGTTTCTGATCGAACAGCCGCAGTGACCACTGCGATCGAGCGCGGGATTATTCGTTTATCATAACGTGACGAAGCCCAAAGAAATTATCAGCTGCTTGCTCATGGCAGGTGGTTAGGGCTTCATGTTGATGTCCATCGTTTTTACCTGATTTTCTGGCGTGCGGATAAGATAACAAACCCTGTGCCAAAGATGTTCCGGGCCTGCAATTGCTTGGCCTGGCGGTCGTGGTGGCGCTCGGCATGAGCCTCAGCGCCATGCTAAGCGCCCGCAGGCTAGCAACCCTCAAGGTAGCGGAAACGCTGAGGAAGTTGAGATCAAAATATACTTGATGGAAATTCACACCAGTAAACGAACACTCCCTAAAGCACGGGGAGTGTTGCATGGTCGTGTATGGAAATGGTTCTTGCTTTCTCTATGTGGCTGGTACAAACCCGACTGGCCGAAACTTGTACCCATATTCCAGATATGTACCTTGCTGGGCAACAATTTGCCGGGTTGGGATCACCAAGAATGCAACATTTGATGATTACGAAACTGACTTTTTTCACATGGGTGGATAAGCATAAAATTCTAACCAAAAAGCACAAAAAAGATACTTCATCCTCCACCGATTGCCGGGTATAGACGGATAATATCATCGTTAGAGATAAACGTTTCGGTTGATTCCATCAGTTCATCGTTGACGACCACCAGATGTACTTCGCCAATTGGAATACCCAACTCAAACAGAATTTTTGTCAGTGGAGTAGGGTCGGATATTTCTACTTCTACCCAATGTTCACGACCGCTCGTGAAGAAGGCAAAGTAGCTTCCCAAGTATAGTTTCATCGCTTCAAATTTATTCGAGCTTGCTGGCCGCCCAGCCCAGGGACAATTCTACCAACCGTTCTTTGGTGGGCCGCCCGCTCTCGGAATCCCAGCCTTTCATCTGGTAGAGTTGGATAAGGGCGCCCTCGAATTCCTCGCGCGGCATTGCTTGACCTTCTAATGCGCCGTTTTCCAGGGGCTGAAACAGACGCTCGGGCAGGGAGTCGTCTTTGCGGGAGAAGCCT
>Ga0209536_100006768_pt1 | contig 17449 bp, 18 predicted proteins | sample DeeMarSeWOR28_12_FD_187461 | JGI IMG/M metagenome (GOLD analysis project Ga0209536, IMG submission 187461) | Marine sediment microbial communities from White Oak River estuary, North Carolina - WOR-2-8_12 (SPAdes) (version 2) | ecosystem: Environmental > Aquatic > Marine > Intertidal zone >... | reverse complement strand
GGAAAGTCCTCAGATCTTGAGATCTTTAAAACTCTGTCTACCTCGGTACGTTAGGATCAACGGCTTTTGTGCTTACTGAGGTATGCAGGAACCGAAGGCCAGATAGCCGATCCCCCCACCGGACACCGACAGGGTCAGCCTGCCGTCGCTCTCGCCGATGGTCGTGCTCCAGCCGGCCCCCTGATCGACACCGAGCAGCACCAGCGAGCCGCCTTCTGCGTGTGTGCTCAGGATCTCGGATGTCCGCTGCTCGCCACCGGCCCTGACGCTCTTGGCGACCTTTTTCTGCACATCGAGCTCGAGAAAGACCGGAAGATTGACCGCCTCCGCCGGACCCTCGACGCACTCGCCCTGGGAATCGCAGCTCACGGTGCCGGTCACGGCACACAGCAGGGGAACGGATCCGTCAAAAACCGCGGCGGTCGTCAGTGTCGACGCGCCAAGGAACGCGGCACCTGCCGCCAACTTCAAAACATCTCTCATCTCTAGAACCTTCGGTTTGGAAAGGGCCGCCTTGGGCCTGATGCTCTCGGAGGGACCCACACGCGCCGGACTGAGTCCCGATGTAGCTGTATTCTGGCTACCATTCTGACTGCCGGGGGACCCTTTTGGATATGCAGATTGCGAAAAGTTTTCGATGACGATCCTACAGGCGGGCTGGCACCCCAGCGCGCGAAGGTTGCATTTGTCTGAGCCTGACCGTCACGCGACGAAGTGACTCTGTGGGGTCCAATGCCAGCCAAGCAGCGAATCCTCTTGATCGACCACCACGAAGACTATCGACAGGAGGTTCGACGACTCCTGGAGCCTGAGCTCGAGGTCATCGGCGTGGTTCCAGAGGGACGCTCGGCGCTGGAGGCAGCGGAGCGGCTGAGCCGGATGTGGCGGTACTCGACGTGCAGATACCGGTCATGGGGGGCATCGAAACCGCCCGCCGCATCTCCGAGCGATCCCCCGGTGTACAAGTCGTTTTCCTGTCCTCGTATCAGTCGCCGGCCCTCATCCGCGAGGCCCTCTCGACCGGCGCATTGGGCTACGTCTTCAAAGCGTTGGCGGTCGAGGACCTACGCCCGGCGATTCGGGCCGCCCTCGACGGGCGATCCTTCGTTTCCTCCCTCGAGTCGTCCGCGCGCTGAGCCTATCTTCAGGTGTCCGCCGGCCTAGCCCATCTTTGACTGTAGCCCCTTGATTACGGGCCATTTCGCGCATTGTCTCAGAGATAACGCGAGGACCTGATGCTGCAGTATCTCGGCGAGGAATTCTTGATGCGGGGACTGCCGAACGAGCCCTTTCTGGCCTGCGCCGACGGAGGCGGGACGGAGCTTCTCCGCACGATGGAACGTATCCTCGACAACTACTTGGTTCACCCGGATACATTGGCCAACGAGCGGACGCGCCGGGCCATCGAATGGCGGATGATGGGGGGGCTGGTAGAGTTCCTGCTCACCCGTCGCGAACGCGGCACGGACGCCCGAGCTCCCAGAGCAGCCCGCTAACACCGCCTCGTCCGCCGGGCAATCGATCTCGGTGATGCGTCGACCGAACCTCTCAGCGTCTCCGATCTCGCGGACAGCTGCTGCGTGAGCAAGCGCGGACTCGAGCTTGCGTTCCAGGCCATGGTGCGGATCACTCCGTGCCGGTTCCTGAAGCAGAACCGGATGAACCGGGTGCGTAAGGAGTTACGCGCATCGAACCGCGCCACCGGCAATGTCACGGATATCCTCAGCCGTTGGGGCGTGTCGGAGCTCGGTCGGTTTGCCGTCGAGTACAAGCGCCTCTTCGGGGAATCCCCCTCCACGACCCTGAGCCGCGACGTCGTGGTGCCGGCCCGTCACCTCGCGGATGGCCTGGTAAGTCCTTGCATTCAGGAGCCCGAGCACTTCCCAAGCGCCAACTATGCCCACCCGAACGACTTCCCCCCAATACATGCTGCTCGTTTTTCGCAAAACGCATAGCGCAAACCAAGTCCTTGAGCCATGATTTTCGGCCAAACTTCGAAGGTCAGATTTCCTTCGTCCGCGGGACGTAAGCGGAAAAATGGAACGCTCACGGACCGTCTGTCAGGCTTTCCCAACATTCTGTTTCTGTCAAATCGATTTCCAAGAAACTTCCTGCTTGGCCACGCAAATTGAGAGGAACCCAAGACGATGTTCTTTCGCCTACGACCTTACAGCCTGTTCGTCCTCATCGCCTTTGCCGCCGCGATCAACGCGGATGAAGGCGCTAAGCGACTTGCGACGGAAGGTGATCCGCAGCGCGGTATCAATCCGTGTAGCGAATGCCATCAAGCGAACGGCGGCGGCAGCGAGGAGATCGGTGCACCGCGCCTGGCGGCCATGGGCGCGGACTACCTGGCCCAGCAGCTTCGCAACTTCAAGGACGGACACCGAAAGCACCCCATCATGGCGCCATGGGCGGAGCTGCTCACCGACGCCGAGATGACGGCACTGGGCGCGTATTACGCGGCCATGCCACCTGCCAGCAACGCGAAACCCCCAGCGGACATCGATAAGGATGCCGGTAAGTGGATTGCCCTTTATGGCGACTGGTCGGGGCGTCGACTCCCGGCCTGCGTGCAGTGTCACGGCCCCCTGGGTATCGGTGTCGGACAGCACTTCCCCGCACTTGCCGGACAGCCTTACAATTACCTCGTCGGGCAACTCGCCGCCTGGACCACAGGCGCGCGCAAGGGTGATCCGCTCGGCATGATGGGCACCATCAACGCCAAGCTTTCAGTGGCGGAGACGAAGGCCGTCGCCGCCTTCTACGCCTCCTTACCGGCAGCTAAGGCGGTCGAGGTCGCCGAGCAGATCGATCGCGGTGACGTCGTTCCCGACGCCGCCAAGATGCAGGCGCCGGAGCCCCGGGAGGCACCCGCGCCCATCGCTCACAAGGGTCCACTGCCGCATCACGGTGAGGTCGAGCCGGGGCGCGATCCGGGCGAGGCCGGGCATTTCGCACCGCCGGCGCGCGGCGAAAAACCCGAAAAGGAGCTCGGCGAGATGGTCGCCCTCGGCGAGGCCATCTTCATGCACACTTACAGCCACGAGGTCTCCGGCAAGTACATCGGTAACGACCAGGTCTGCGAGGGCTGTCACCTGGACGCCGGCAGACTCGCCGACTCGGCGCCCATGTGGGCCTCCTGGGTGGCCTATCCCGCGTATCGAAAGAAGACTAAGGCGGTCAACACGATGATCGAGCGCGTCCAGGGCTGCTTCACGTACTCCATGAACGCCCAGGCCTCCGAGGTCGGCCACGCGCCCGCCGCCGAGAGCCGCACGATCCATGCCCTGATGAGCTACATGTACTGGCTCGCCACCGGCGCGCCGACCGGAGACAAAAAGATGGCGGGCCGCGGTTACCCCAAGCTGGCCGAGACCGAACAGGGCTTCGACCCGGAGCGCGGCGCCGCGGTCTACGCGGAGAAGTGCGCCATCTGCCACGGGGCCAACGGCGAAGGCGGCTATGCCGGCGAGGAGCTGGTCTTTCCGCCGCTGTGGGGCGAGAAGAGCTACAACTGGGGCGCGGGCATGCACAAGATCAGCACCGCCGCCAATTTCATCAAGGCGAACATGCCGCTGGGCAACTTCCTGACCCTGACCGACCAGGAGGCGTAGGACGTCGCCGCGTTCATGAACTCCCACGAGCGTCCCCAGGACCCGCGTTTCACGGGTGACCTGGCCGAGACCACCGAGAAGTTCCACGGGAGCAAGTTCGACTACTACGGCAAGCGCAAAGGGGCCGACGGCAAGTTGCTCGGCGAATCGTCATCGGCGGGAACTGGACAAGCTGGAGCGTCTGGTCGAGACGCAGCAGAGACAACTCGCGGAGCAGAAGAAGCAGCTCGACGCCCTGATGCGGATGGTGCAGGACCTGCAGGCACAGAAGCAATCTCCCGCCAGGGAGGCCGGGACCGAAAGCGCGACCGTAGCTGCGGCCAAGCCGTCGAGCGCCGCAAAGACGCCTGCTTCAACAGGGGTTGCCAGCGTGCCGGACCCGGAGCGAAAACCGATGAGCGCTCCACCTGCGAAGACGACTGCAAGTCTGCCGGAGGCCGCAGACAAGCCGCTACCGGAAATCGGGGGGGTGCTGTCCCAGGATTGGAAACATGAGCGCATCACGCCGACGGGTGCAAACGTCTCGTCACAGCAATCTCGGCTTAACCTGCCGATACCCGGCACGCAGACCGAGATCGGTATCAGCGGGTTCGCCATGCTACAGGCCATCCACGACACTGTCGGTACGAATAACTGCGAGTTCGATACCATCCTCATCCCCGTGGATGGAGCGCCGGCGCAAACCAAGTTCTGTGTCAACCCTAGCCGATTGCTCGTCACAAGTAAGTCCGGCATCCCGGCGGGTCGGGTCAATACGGCGCTCTCGATAGACTTCAACGGCCAGTTGGACACGGCCGAGCCGAGATTACGCGTGGCCTACGGGGAGTGGATCAACGACGAAAAGGACTTCGCGCTTCTCGGCGGGCAAACCTTCTCAACCATGCTCGACCTCAAGTCCGTACCCGAGACGCTCGATTTCGCCGGACCTACGGGCTATTTTCCCAGACGCCAGCCTCTGTTTCGTTTTACGAAATTGTTCGGACGAACGGTGCTTGCCGAGGTCGCCCTGAGACACCCGAAAACGTCTCCTACATCGACGCCGACAAACGCACCCGCTGGCCGGATCTCGCGCTCGCTGGGACCTGGGTCATCGACGGCGATTATCTCAGTCACGTCAGGGTTGCCGGACTTGCCCGTGATCTGCGCGCCGAAGGGATCAACGGATCGACGGACTCGGCACTCGGCTGGGCGATCGTCGGGGCGACAAAGCTTAAGCTTCCATTCCTGGGTGCCAAGGACAACTTGAAGATCGGCCTTCAGTACGGCGAGGGATACGGAGCACAGATCAAGAGCGGGCCGAATGATGCCGTGTTCGACACCGAAAACTCCAAGTTGAGGACAATCGGGGTCTTCAGCACCTACGGCGGTCTTCAGCACTGGTGGTCCAACAGTCTCCGCTCCAACCTGGTGTACGGCTACGTGGACGCCAAGAACCCCGGTATTGTCGGCGGGGATGAGCTGGAGAACACAACCTACGCCGCCGCAAATCTCATCTGGAATCCCTACCAGAGGATCACGCTCGGTGCGGAGTACCTTTGGGGGCAACGGAAGGACAAGGACGGGGAGTCGGGGACCGCCAGTCGGTTCCTTTTCTCCTCGAGGTTTGATTGCTGATAAACGGCCTGCTTGGTCAGGCAAAACGCGCGCCCAAATTGCAGAGCTGCAGTCGAAGGCCCCGCGCTGTCGGTAGGCCGACCCGGTCAGCTAGGGTCGCTATCGGCCAACCTGGCGGCAGCGGGGGCTGGAGGCAGACCGCCCCGGCAATCGTCTGCCCCTGTGGCCCTTTGATGAAGGATATTCGCTACAGTCGATCAACGATTGCCTTGGCCACGCGCTCTGGGACCTCAATGGGCGGCCAGTGGGACACATCCAGCCATTTGTGCAGATCCGCGGACGGGTTGAGCCTCTTCATGCGATCCGCCATCGCCACAATGCCGTTGGGGTCCTGCACGCCCCAGTAGATGCTCGTCGGCGCAGAAAGCTTGGTCAGTCCGTCGATCCAACGTTGCAGGTTGTCTTTTCGCTCCTGCTGATAACGCATCAAACGCGGCATCAGACGGCCACCCTGATATTGGTTGATTTGCGCGACCATCACTTCCAACATTGCGTCGTTGGGCTGGTGCTCCTTCGAGAAACTGGAGCGGAGCAAGCCCTCCCACTTCTCATCTGGGATATCTTCCTCCAGCACGGTGTCTGGCGCTGCGAGCATCTCCTCCTGCAGAGGCATGAAGTGCACCATGTCGACCATGGTCGACCCGTTCAGAATGATCGCCTGCTTGATTGTAAACGGCAGCTTACCCTCTTCGTGACGCGCCATGATTTCGGCGCCGACCGTTTGCCCCATGTCGTGAATCACGAGCACGACTTCATTCAAGCCTTCGCGGCGGGCGACTTCGATGACACGATCGGCTTGCTGGAACATCGAATAGTGGGTTTCGAAGGTTCCGTCGGTGGGTTTATCACTCTGGCCGAAGCCGAGGAAGTCGCAGATCACCACGCGGGTGTGAAGCGCGACGCGGGGAACGACGTGTTTCCAATCGATGGAAGAGCCTGGGTAGCCATGGGTGAGCAATACCCCGTGACCCGGGCTCTTCGGCGTACCGGCGGCATGGACGAAGATGTTGTGGCCGTCTATGTTCTCGAAACGGCCCTCGTCTCGCCAGATTTGCAGGTCTTCGAGTGTGGGCATGGTGTTAGAGGCAACAGTCATGGGTGGATCTCCGGGTTAGCGAAACGCCGAGCTATTCGGCGTTTCCCGTGCGGGGCAGAAGCCCCGCGATTTTCAAGCACGAAAGCGGCGAGAGGGTCAGCGACGGGGGGCGCTGATCATCCCTGCCAAACCGATCAGCGGCGTGGGTCGTCCGAGCTTACGGCAGTAGCCTCGCGCCGTTAGATTCGATACATCTGCCGCGCCTTCTTCTGAACGAGCTTGAGGGCAGCAGGATCGTCGTGCTTCCCACCGACGATCTCGATGCGCGCGGCCGTATCCGCTGAGCGAAAACGCGGGGTCCTATGTCCCAACCCGCCGCCCGCCAGATCCCTCCGGGACTTTCACGGTCCAGCGGATGCGGTGCTTTCAGGCTTACTCGATCCGCACCGACTCTACGAACTCCGGCAGCAGCCGCTGTAGGTGCCGGTCGATTTGGAAGGCCTGGGGCTGATGGGTGTAGGGCCTGCGGGGATAAAGGCGGTCGTTGACCCAATGTTTCGACCAGCCCGCCGTGGTCTTGATGCATTGCTCCACAAAATCGAGCTCCGGATCGGCGACGCGCTGCTGCAATTCCATGCAGCCAATGATCACGATGTCGACGTAAGACTGAACGATCGGGTGTCCCTCGTCGGGTACTTTGAGGGTCCCCGGCTTATTGACGTAGATCCAGATCTGGCCGTCGGCAGGCACCGATGATTCATCGAGCATCTTGACCGAGTCGGCGGCGACCGCCGCCCGGCAATAGTCGATCTCCCGTGCATCGGCGCTCAGCTTGCCATCCTCGGGAAACGAGCGGTAGAGGGCCGCGACCATCGTGGCCGCCGGCGAGGGCTGAACGCCGAGATAGCAGGTCGGGTAGACGCCATGGGTGTTCCAGGCCCGCTGAAATCCGGTGACCAACACCGGCAGATTCTCGCCCGCGTTCGGCTCCGTGCTGCGCTTTGAGGCCGTTTGCATCAGGCTGCCGTAGCCGACGATGAATTGCGGCTTGGCGAGATCGATTGGTGGATGGCAGTTGTCACCGTCGTTCCCGTTTGCCAACGGAGCAGCGCCACTCGCAGGAGCGACCGCCGTCGCCACCTCTCCCGCCGCCGTTTGCGCCTTTGTCACCACGGGCATGAGGAGCGTCACAGCCAGGCAGAAAGGCAGAAATCGTTGTTTGGTCAGCATCGTGCTGCTCGATAACGACAGGCTCGGCAGCAACCCGCCGAGCGCGGACGTGCGGCACGCAATAGATTCGTGATTCTCGTCATTAATCATGTTTCAGCAGCTTCTGCATCTCCGTGAGATCGGCCATGTCCAGCAACCCGCGCGGGAAGCGGCGAGACGCGGGATGCATGTGTTCGCTAGCGTGGCGCTTATCTCTGGTTTACGGCCGTCAGTCGCGACCCTTCGAGGGTCAGCATCACGCAAGGTTGCGAACGGCGTTCGCGCACACCGCGAACGCCGCCTGGTTCGGTTCTCTCAGGAACGTGTCACCCAGCGTCGGGCCAGCGGATCGGCTTCGACGTGAACGGCGGGATCGGTTCGTGGCGCTGCCTCAGACCGCTTTGGCGCAGCCGCCAGACAAACTGGTCGAATCTGTCTTGTCCGAAGAAGGGCTCGCCGTTGAAGATGAACAATGGAACACCGCCGTGGCCTGCTTGTGTCTGGACCTGGCTGTTCTCCAACCAAACCGCATCCACCTTTTCCGGGTTCTCTTGGATGAACCTTATCGCCTCATCGTAATCGAGGCCTTCGATCCTGTTGAAGCGCTCTTTTACGTGAGCTGGCCAATGCTCTTCCTGATTACCGAAGATCAGATGCGAAAGCTGATTGACGCATTCGAGACTCTTTCCCTGCATCTGGGCGTAGGCGCAAAGGCGAACGACCCAGCCGATATACGGTTGCTTTTCCGGCGGATGAACGTACTGCCAGTTCTCACCGTGGACGGGGTGGATGTTCTGCCAAATCGGATCAGGCGTTGGCCACTTGAAAGGCACACCGTTGTAGTGTGCACTGCGTACCGTATCCCACATGGCGTCCGGCAATTTGTACCAGACCCCGAAGGCGCCCCCGGCCGAACCGCTGCCGCCCTTCGTGGAACGAACCGCAATCGGCATAACCGGGCGAACCGTGAGGTCGATATTGTAATTTGAATGCAGCCAAACCAATCGCTGCAGCACGAGATAGCTATAGGGGCTGCGCATCGACCAGATCACGTCTACCTTGAGCGGTTCGTCCAGATTCGACTGAGGCGAAAGAGGCGCAGGCGGTTGCTTTTCCGGCGGGTGCAGGCCGTCCCAATAGTGACTGTAGAGAAAATTGTCCTTTGGCACCGGTGGGTCGTCAGTATCGGACAAAGGTGGCAAGTCCGGAACTGCAGGGTCATCTGGCCAAGTCGCGTCTTCCGCGTCGAGGCTATCGATCAACTCAGGTGTCACTGGAAATGGTGGGGAGACAGTCTGCGCCTGTGCGCCGAGCGTCCCGCCCAACATGAGCGCTGCCGCGAGAGCGCCAATAATCGCCGTTTTCTTCGTCGTATACATCATCGCTTTCACCTCCATAGGTGTTTGATTTGGCTGACGACCTTGCTGCCTGTCTGCGGATGCCTCGGGACCGGTGCCAACGTGGCCTACCCCGGACTACCGGCCTTCGCTCCGCTCTGCGTGGCCGGCAGCGGATGCCCTACTCGCCCGCCGGCCAGCGCAGGGGCTTGGTCGTGACCGGCGCACGCGGCTCGGGGCGCTTGGTCAGGCCGTTCTGGTACAGCCGCCAGACGAACTGGTCGAATCGATCCCCGCCGAAGAAGGGTTCGCCGTTGACGACCATCAGCGGCACGCCGCCGTGCCCTGTCTCCGCCATGCCCTCGGCGTTGTCGATCCAGCACTGGTCGATCTTCTCGGGGTTCGCGCGGATGTATGCGATCGCCTCGTCATGATCCAGGCCCTCGACCCGATTCATGTACTCCTTGACGTAGTTGGGCCAATGGCCCTTGGCCGGATCATCCGCCGCTTCGGGGTTGTCCGGATGGACCACGCCGCTCCAGATCAGATAGGACACTTGGTTGATGAAATCGAGCGCCTTACCCTGCTGTTCGGCGTAGCAGGCGAGGCGCGTGAGCCAGAAGATGTACGGCTGCTTCTCCGGCGGGTGGGTGAACAGCCAGTTATCCGGGCCCGGGACCTTGTCGCCCGGATTCCAGACCTGCCAGATCGGATCAGGCACCGGGAAATTGAACGGAACCCCGAGGTACTTGCCCTGGCGGCGGGTATCCCAGACGGAATCGGGTACCTTGTAGGGCAGGCTGAATAGCCCGCCGGCCTTGCCGCTGCCGCCCTTGGTCGAGCGGACCGCCACGGGCAACACGGGCCGGATGTTGACGTTCACGTTGTAGTTGGAGTTCAGCCACACCAGCCGATTCAGCACCAGATAGCTGTAGGGGCTGCGCATGGACCAAAACACATCGACCTCGAGCGGGTCGCTCTCCGTCACGATGCGCGTGCGCGGCTCCGGCACGCCCTCGACCCTCGGGGGGTAGACGTTGTCGTCGAAGTGCGTCCACAGGAAGGCCTCCTGATTCATCTTCGGATCATCGGTCACCGGCATCGGCGGCAGATCAGGAACGGCAGGGTCGTCCGGCCAGGTCGTGTCCAGGCTCGTGTTCAGCTCGGTATACAACTCGGGCGTCAGCGGGAGAAAGTCCTCGGCGATGGCCTGGAATGAATGGCTAAGCAGCAACGCGCCGAGCACGGGCGTGCTGGCGCGCAATAGATTCGTGATTCTCGTCATTGATTACCTCCAGGTTGTGGTTGTCCGCGGTCCGCGCAGCACGTCGATCGCGAGCCGTCCACGGGCAGGCCATTGGGTCTAAGCGAGCGACTGTCGGTCGGCCTATCTATCAGTCTCGGAACTTGCTTCGGACTGGGCCATGCGGAAAACTACGCAAACCGCTGGCCGGACTGCACCACACCGAGGCTGACCACTCCGTCAACCAGGATGGTCGGCGCACCCGATGCCACACGCAGGTCACCAGGCCAGAACGCGGGTCCAAATCACCAACGGTGTTGCAAAATCCCAGTTGAAGGTTACAGAAGCCAAGGCACGCACGGCTATGCAAAACGCGAAAAGATGTGACCACACTGGGTGCAGCGGTCGTCAGCCCGCGTGGCGCTGCGGCGATTCGGGCAACCTGGCCGTCGCGGATTTCGGGGTCTCAGGGGTCATCGACCCATCCTGACCGCGGTGTTGAAGGAAACTGCGGAGTTCTCCGCATTGCCTAAGCCTAGGTGTTTCGCCAAAGTGTCCGTTGCGAATTCGCAAACTGCATAGCAACGGATTGTCACCGGTGGCATCTTGGCGGCTTTCGAGCGAAGGATGTGATCGCCCAGGTGATCAAGCCCCGGCTCTCAAGCGACTGAACCCTGCGCATCCGCAGCGGTTCGGACGGCAGACTGGGCGCTGCAACACGATCGACCTTGCGCGTGAAGACTCCGACCCCGAACCTCCAGGAGACGATCAAGATTGACCAGCCAATCTAATGCGCAGCACATGACCGTGCGCGGCGCCGTGTCGCTCGGTGTCGGCTCGATCGTCGGCGCCGGCATCTTCGCACTCATGGGCGTGGCGGCGGCCCAGTCGGGCTCCGCGGTCTGGGTCTCGTTCTTGGTGGCGGGCGTCATCGCGCTGCTGACCGGGCATTCCTTTGCGCAGCTCGGTATCCGTTATCCATCTCAGGGCGGTGCGGTGGAGTATCTGGTGCAGGCCTATGGTCGCGGCTGGTTCTCGGGCGCCTGCTCGATCCTGTTCTACATCGCCTGCCTGATCGGCATGGCGATGATCGCGCTGTCCTTCGGCAAGTTCGCGACGCGGCTGTTCGGCATCACCGAGAACCTCATGCTCTGGGAGCGCGTACTTGCCTCGGGGCTGATTGTCGGGCTCAGTGTGTTGCGCCTGATCGGCTCGCAGTCGGCAAACCTGCTCGGGCGGGTCATTGTGGTTGCGAATCTCCTGGTCGTCGCCGGCTTCGCGGTGGCCTTGTCGCCGCACGTCGACGGAGGGCGCCTTAGCGTCGAGACCTGGCCCGGCGCGGTCCCGATCCTGGGCAGCCTGGCCTTGACCTTCTTCGCGTTCACCGGGTTCGAGGTGATCAGCAACACCGCGGAGCGCATGCGCAATCCGGCCCGCGATCTGCCCCGCGCGATGTACGCCACCATCGGCATGGTCCTGGTGCTCTACGTCGGCCTGGCCATGGCGGTGGTGGGTGTCGTCTCCGAGGATCAACTGCGCTCCAGCGGCGCGACCTTGCTTGCGGTTGCGGCACGGGAGATCTTCGGCCAATTCGGCTTCACGCTGCTGTTGATCAGCGCCGTGATCTCCTCGGTGACCTGCCTGAACGGCGGGCTCTTCGGCGTCACCAGTACCACCTTCACGCTCGCCGAGCGCGGTCAGCTGCCGCCCCGTTTCAAGCGCCAGATCGGCGCAAGCACACGCGGACTCACCATCTCGGCGGTGCTCGCCGTTTTGCTGCTCAATCTGTTCACGTTGGAAACCGTGGCGTCCCTCGGCGCCGCGACCTCGCTGCTTGTCTACTCGCTGGTGAACTTCGGCGCGCTCCGGCTGGTTGGGCGCGAAGGCCTGCAACGCATCGTGATCATGGCAAGTGTTCTCGCCTGTTCGTTCACGGTCGTCATCTGGCTCCTGTACACGCTGGTTACCGCGCCGGTGTCGATTGCGGTCTTCCTGACCTTCCTGGCCATTGCGGGGATTGCCGAGCTCCTGCTGCGCCGCGTTCGAGGACGCATCCGGCCGCAGAGCGATTGGGAGGCGGACACCGCCTCGCAATGAACCCGATGAAGACATGAACCTCCCCACTCGAACCTTTTGCGACATTTCGTACGCGTAATCAGGAGATCTCGCCATGACCGCTCCCGCTCCCGCCCTGCCCACGCTCGAAGACCTGACGATCTGGCGCGACGAGGGCCGATTCGAGAACATCGACGGCCACAATATCTTCGTTCACGCCTCCGGAACATCAAAGAGTCCCGGGCATGGCGTACTAATTACTCACGGCTTCCCAGGCTCCTCAATCGATTGGAAGCATGTTGTTCCCCGAGTCGCACTGCACACCCGCGTAGTCGTTTCTGACTTTCTCGGTTTTGGTCAAAGCGACAAACCAACCGATGGCAGGTTCGAGGCCTATTACTCGATTTTTACGAAAGCGGACCAAGTGACCGAGATTGCGGAAAGGGAAGGACTCAAGGAAGTCGTGCTGGTGATCCACGATATGGGCCAGACCGTCGGGGCGGAGCTCATGGCTCGCCACGAAGAGGGCAAGCTCCCGTTCAGGATCAAGCACGCGATCGTTCTTAACGGGTCCACGCTGGTTGACATGGTGCACTACGTGGAACAACAGGTGAAGATGCTGGAGGCTCCAGACGAGCTCACGGAAGGAATCCCCGCGGAGACCTTGACCGGTTTCATCGCGCATGACGGTCTGTTCGCCAAGGAGCGGAGCCCCAACCAGGCGCTGCTCGACGTCATGGCCGCTCAGATCCTCACCCATGACGGTGATCGCCTCTTGACGCGTCTGAATCGCTACCAGCTGGAGCGCAAGACCCACCTGGATCGCTGGCGGGACGGACTCACCAAGCTCTCGGCGCCGACGACGGTCTGCTGGGGCGAGCAGGACATCAACGCCAAGGTCGAGATGGCACACCGGATGAAGGAGCTCAACCCCGACATCGACCTGCACATCTGGAAAGACTGCGCCCACTGGCCGCCAATCGAAGTCCCGGAGCGTTTGGCCAAGGCGATTGTTGATCGGCTGTAGCGAGAACCGCGTCTCGATTCGGCGCGCAAGACTCGAAGAGAGATTGCCCTTATACGAGAGCAGAAACAGAGATCGGACGATGATGGGATACCGTCGAAATGCATCACCCGAGACCGCCTCGCCGCGGATCGACTTTTCTTTCAAGATATCGGCGTTTCTGCTCGGTTGGGTGCTGCTGACTCACGGCGCCTACTGTCGCGCGGAGGTCACGGAAGCGCCATCCCTGCCACCGATTTGCTCTGCCCAGTGTGCGACGCCGTTTGGCGAGGTTCTCGGTCGGTCACCCCGCGGGGTGGTGGCCTACTCCAACTGCCGGGCGGAGTGCGTGGTGCCGCAGAGCCATGAGGTCGATGGCACCTATACCGGGCTCAAGTGGCAGTGCGTCGAGTACGCGCGCCGTTGGCTGCTGGTGAATCACGGTGCGGTATTCGGCGATGTGGATATCGCCGCCGACATCTGGACCAAGATCGATCGGCTGACAAAGGTCGCGGATCAGTCCGAGATCCCGCTCGCCGCGAGGCTCAACGGCTCGCCGGAGCCGCCGCGGCGTGGCGACCTATTGATCTACGCAAAGGCGCTGTACGACACCGGCCATGTTGCGGTGGTGCTTGGCGTTGACGCCGCTCGCAACCTGATCCGGGTCGGCGAGCAGAACTTCGAGAACGACCCGTGGAGCGGCTCGAACGCCCGGGAGATCGCATACATCGAGCGCGCCGGCCGCGTCTGGGTCCTGGACCCGTATCTGATTGGATGGAAGCAGGTCTTGAGGTGAATCGCCTGCTCTTTGTCTGCAAGAGCAAGCTTAGGCATCACCAACGATATAGGCAGCCGTGACATGAAAAACTACATCACCGCATTCAGCATCGCTCTGGCGCTTGCCCTGGGAGGGGTGGGCGCCGTTGCCCAAGACGAAGGCGAAGACATCGAGGCCGACGAGATTGAGGATGCTTCCAAGACCCCGAAAGCGCCGGCCGGTATCCTGCCGGTCCCCGATTACAGTGGCGGTTTCTGGAATCGGAAATACCTCACGGGCGACTGGGGCGGGAAGCGCACCGAATGGGCCAACAAGGGCGTTCAGTTCGACATCGACACGGTGAGCTGGGTCGATTCGGTTGTCGACGGCGGTCGGTCCAGCGCGACACGATCCGCAGCCAACCTGACCTACAACCTCAAGATCGATCTGATGCGCGCGGGCCTTGTCCCCGGTGCCATGATCCAGGTCCGAGCGGAGTCGCTGGTGGGCGACAAGAGCGCCAGCGCGAACACTGGGCAGATCGTGCCGGCGAACACGGCGTCGCTTTCCCCAACCAACTACAACCAGATCGGGGCAGGCTATGACCTGGCCCTGTCGCAGCTCTCCTGGCTGCAGATGTTCAACGAGCATTTCGGCGTCATCGTCGGCAAGCTGGACATGTACGCCGACGGGGCGCCGAACGAGTTCGCCGGCGGGCGCGGACGCACCCAGTTCATGAACTGGAGTCTCAATGCCCCACCGGCTGCACTGTATGTCCCCGCTTCGACGATCGGTGCAGGGGTCGTGATTCTCCCTAACCACAACTTGAACATCACGAGCCTACTGCTCAGCGGAACCCAGTGCTCTAACAGTGACTGTTTCGACGACTTCAACGACAAGGGGGGGCTCTCGGCGACAGTGGCCAACTATCAGTACCGCCTCGGCGGTCTGCCCGGCGGCGTGAGCGGTTCCTTTATGTACTTCTTTGATAAGGACTTCACCGACATCAGCTCTGTCACCTTCGTGCCTACGGAAGGGCTGAAGGGATCGACCAAGAGCACTGCATGGATCGCAGGTGGATCGTTCTGGCAGTACCTCTCCGTGAAGGGGACGCACGAAGGGCCGGTCAACCTGACCAACCGAGTCCCGGACCTACAAGGCTGGGGCATCTTCGGTGGTCTTACCTTCGCTGACAAGGAGACGATACCGTGGAAAACCAGCGTCAACCTCGGCGTTGGCGGGCGCGGCCTCCTCCCCAAGCGGCCGGACGACCTGTTCGGGCTGGGCTACTTCTACAACGATCTGGAAAAGACCTTGCTCGAAGAGACGGCCAACCTGGACGACCATGGGCAGGGGGTCGAGGCCTTCTACAACCTGGCGATCACCAAGGCCATCCGACTCTCCGCCAACGTGCAGTATCTCTCGTCGGTCAAACGCGATGTCGATGACTCGCTCTATATTGCCGGGCGCCTCCAGGTCCTGTTCTAGGGCCGGTTTCAACACGGCTGCACACATGTCAGGGCGGCATATGTCACCCTTATCAGACGGCGCAAATCGCCCTCACTCACACTTGGAGATCGAACCTATGAAGACCGCAACCACCGGCCTCGCTTCCGCTCTCATTGTCCTCGCCCTCGGCAGCACCGCATCCTTCGGCGCCGAGCCGCAGGTGAACTGCGACACGGCAGCCCAGGACATCGCGCACCTGGAATCCGAGAAGAAGAGCTCGCTGGAGCAGGCGGAAAAGGGCGTGACCTCCATCATGCCCTCCACCGCCGCGCTGCATCTGATCACCGGCACGCAGCAGGAGAGCAAGGAGATCGCCAGCGGCGAGTACAACGACAAGATCGACGCCCATATCGCGCTGATCAAATCCACCTGCGGCATGGAGTAAGGACCGGCGCGGCTCACGCCGATGGCCGGTCGAGCTCCTGCCGGCCCTCGGATTCGCAAACTGCATAGCGAGGGGCTAGGCGATCTGCAATGCTCGCCGCAGCGGGGTGAGTTCAGGGGCAGGCAACTGCGCAACGGCTACGTGCACGAACTGGCCCCCGCGATGGCGCAGTTGTCAGCGGCACTCCCGGACCGTGGGAGCGGCCTCTGGCCGCGATCCGCGCTGAAGACACCCCGTGCTGCGCGTCGCGGCCGGAGGCCGCTCCCACGGGTCCGTCGAGCGAGCTGGGGCATGGCGCTAAGTGCCGAATGGTTTCGGATGAGAGGGCTTGAACGATGATGCGAGAACGCGCCCTGACGGGCTGCATCCTGTGCTCTGCGCTGATGGCCGGCGGCGCCCTTTTCGGCGCAGAGTCCGGCGGCGAACCGGGCCGTGCGGCGGGCGGCAAAAACCCGCTGAAGAACGTCTACTTCGGCGAGCAGCACCTGCACACCACCAACTCGACGGATAGGAAATTCAAGCCACCCCGAGCGTCCAGACGGATAGGAAATCCAAGCCACCCTGAGCGTTCAGGTTGGCCTGAGGAAGGAGGTTAGCCTGAGGAAGGAGGTTAGCGGGGGTGGGGTGCGGGGTCAACGCCCAACTGCGGGGCTGACGGGCGTCGGGGCGGTGCAGGCGCGCGCGGTCCGGGGTGCTGGCGCGCGCATCTGCGGGGCAGCGTGCCACCGGCAGACGAGAGGGGCTGCACCGTTCCCTGCGAGAGACGGCGGCTACCAGGAGACGCGCTGATCGAACTCGAAGTCGGGCTCGGGCTGCTGCAGGAGGTCCCAGTCCGGCATCGGCTCGGGTGCCTCGTCCCAGGCGGGCGGGCCGCGGGCGGGCGAGATCAGCGGTGGACGCGGCGGCTCACCGATGTGGGTAAGAATCTGCTCGACGGGCGCGGTCTCGGTGATGAAGGCGATGATGCGCATGTCCGCGCCGCAGTTGGGGCAGACCAGCGGCAGGGACTCGAACAGCCGGGCCAGCAGCATGGCCCAGAGATAGCGCGCCGGGGAGCGAGCGTTCGGGGCCGGTGCGCGACGGGGTGCAGCGAGCTCGGCGGAGGCGCTCGGGTCGTCGCTCAGGTCACGCCCCAAGACGACGGCCGCAGCACGCAGGGGCGAGTTGGGCGCGAGCACGCCGTGGTAGCGATGGCGGTGGCGCCTGGGCGGGGGGATCAGTGCCGCGAGATGGTCGATCAGCTCCAGCGGGGTGAGCGTCAGCGCCGTGGTGCCGTCACGTTGTGGTTTGAGCAAGCGGTAGACGACACGGTCGGCGTCAAGCAGTTCCAGACGCTCCAGCGCGAACGGCGGGCGGGCACAATAGCGCAGCAGCCGCTCCAGACCGGCGCGATCGTGCGCGCCCACGCGCACCGCGGCATCCAGCGAGAAACCGCTGTTGGGCCGGGTGGGGCTCTGACGGCTCGCATCTCGCGCACGTCATCACGCTCGATCAGCCCGCTGCGGGCAAACCAGCGCAGCCCCCGCACGCGCACCTGCTCTGCGATGGCGGCGACGGCCTCCGGTGTCAGCTCGGCGGCGGCGCGAGCGAGCCGCCTTCCGCGTGCATGCTCAGGATTTCGGACGTGCGTTGCTCGCCGCCGGCCCGGACGCTCTGCGCGACCTTGTTCGGAACATCGATCTTG
>Ga0209536_100006767_pt1 | contig 17453 bp, 17 predicted proteins | sample DeeMarSeWOR28_12_FD_187461 | JGI IMG/M metagenome (GOLD analysis project Ga0209536, IMG submission 187461) | Marine sediment microbial communities from White Oak River estuary, North Carolina - WOR-2-8_12 (SPAdes) (version 2) | ecosystem: Environmental > Aquatic > Marine > Intertidal zone >... | reverse complement strand
CAATAAAGCACATACACCCAGTAATCCGGGCACAAATCTCAATAGCTCATAAATCGGACCATACTGGTAGCTGGCAAAATGAACCGTATAAACAAATCCCAATAAAAGAATAAATCCAAGGGCTGCACGAACACTTAAGCGCGTGGGCTGGTGGGTGGATCCGATATTCGTAGACATTTTGAAAGACTCACCCACCTGCCAGCAGCGGCACCGTAATCCCTAGCACAAAACCAACCATCAAATTCCAGCTGACCTTATCTATCATCAAGGGCGTCTTACTAGTGACGGCTGCAAGGCTGAACAACAAACCCAATCCGAATGCAATTAACATAAACATAGATTGTGAATCCAATAGGGAAAAGATCATGCCTGCTAAGGCACCAAAGATCAAACTCATTAGGATGAACATACCCATGAAGAGCAAGAAAAGAGTTTTGTTAGATAGACGTGTAAAGGACACATCCAGACGTTTTAATTCTGATACCAGCTGTTTTCCTCGGATCAACATATAAACGACCATAACCCCTGCGAGAATGATCCCCGCCTGCATCCCAACGAACATGCCCATACTCATGATGTACCTCCAGATTGAAGCGCGCTATTGAATTTCCCTGACACCCAGAATACGCAGAACTGTTTCCCGAATTACAGCATCAGGGATCTCTAACCAATCTTGTCCATAGGTAACCAATAGGCCATTGAAGAAAGAGAAGTAAAAAGTTGTTAGCAGATCGGCGGGAATGTCCTTGCTGATGTCCCCCTCCTGCTGTGCCTGTACCAGAATAGTAGATACTGCGGAGTGATAACGCAAACCAATCTGGGGTGTGTCGAACCCTAATTCCTGCATCAATGGCACACCACCATGTGCCATCAAAGAGATAAAAATACGCACAAAATCGCCATGTTCACGGGAGAAGGCAAGATACTGATTCAATAAGTGATCAATCTTTTCCAGACCGGTCATCGGTAAGGTAACAGCCTCTTCCAACAAAACACCTAAAGACTCAAACGATTCTGCCAGGACCGCTTTAAGAAGTTCCTCCTTGCTGGAGAAATACCAATACACATTGCCCTGGCTCATGCCGGCCGCTCGGGCAATATCGGCCACTTTACAATGAAAAAATCCATTTTCAGCGAAGAGATGACGGGCAGAAGAGATCAATGCTGCTCTGCTCTCAGCACGCATTTGTTGGCTTACTTGTTTGCTTCTAGGCATAAACCCATCCTTTGTTGATTGAATTCTCATTCAGTGAAAACATTTTATCAATGACTGAGTATTAAGTCAATGATAAATAAAGAATTTTTCAATTTCATGCCTAATAATTATAAGGTGTAATTATTTCAGCGTTTCACATCAAGGGAAATTATTTTTAGATCACTCTTACAGGAGGTTGTCATTGATTCCCCCCCACTTTCGATTTAGGAAAGTGCCTGCCGGATTGTCTTTGCCAGGTTTTTCGCCATCCTTGGTGCGTCCCCAATATGACAGGAGGCATCCAATAATTCTTGTATTGTCTCTTCATCCAAATAGCTAAGAAAAACTTGATCCTGACTGACTTCCCCAACCAGTGGGTTTTCTTTTCCAGCCTGCAATGCTTCCCAAGCGCCTAGCGTGTGTTCTCGTAGGCGTTCATGCATCTTTTGCCTGTCAGCACCGGCTTTTGCGAGCGCCATCAGGAGTCGCTCAGTGGCAGCAAACGGCCCATATATCGAAAGATTGCGCGAAAGGGCAGCCTCGTCAACCCTTAAACCCGTTACTATTTTCGTGGACACTCCCAGCATCTCGTCCGTGATCAAGAAGGCTTCCGGTAATAGGAAACGGCGGTTAGCCGAGTCATCCAGTGTACGCTCCAATAATGAATGGGCCGCATTGTCCCATGCCATACGGGGGAATTGAGCCAGCGCGCGCGCCAGCGAGTCAATCTTCTCTGCATTGATCGGATTCCGCTTAAACGGCATCGCTGAAGAACCAACTTGTTTGGTTTCGAAGGGTTCTGCCAGCTCACCAATCGGCGGTGATTGCAATAGCCGTAAATCAAAAGCGAACTTATAGAGCGACCCACCCAACCCGGCAAGAGCGCTAACCACTTGGAAATCCTGTTTACGAGGGTAAGTTTGAGTGGCGACCGGATAAAAGGGCAATCCCAAGCGCGCTGACATACGTGTCTCGAACTCCTCAATATTATTTTCTCCAAACAGTTCAGCATACGATGCTGCCGTGCCAACTGCACCTTTAAATCCTTTCCCGCGCACATGCGCTCGAGCACGCCTCAAATTCTCCCAATCTGTAAGTAGATCCTGTGCATACTGCGCCAGCCTATATCCTAAAGTTGAAGGCTCTGCAGGCTGCAGATGTGTATATGCCATCAATGGAGTGTTTGCCCATCGATCAATCAAATCAGTGAATGTATCCAGCAATTGACTCAGAGATCCAATGATTACATCCAGAGATGCGCGAACTCTAAGAGCATCGGCATTGTCTTCGATATCAGTTGAGGTCGCACCTAGGTGCAGGATGCCACCACCTAGGGGACACTGCTCAGCAAAGGCTTTCAGCTCAGCCATTAGATCATGATGGATCTCTGCTTCGATCTCCAAAGCCCGGCTTACATCTATATCACCAGCCCTTGCTCGTAGATCAGCAACCTGCTCAGGACGAACCAGACCGAATGACGACTGCACCTCTGCCAGAGCGACCCAGATTTCACGCCAAATACGCCGCTTTTGCGCTTCACTCCACAACCTGCGCATTTCTTCAGAAGCATAACGCCAGGTTAATGGTGAAAGATATGTTTCAAAATCTGTCATACGATCCGTCCTGATGCGGTTCAACAATTTTTCCAATATTCGCATTATAATAAGCACTTACTAGGTTGAACAGGTTCACCTTAATATTGTCAACTTTTGGCTGATTACCACATCAAGTTACATAAATTTTTCCTAAAAATGGGGGATGCGGTTGCCAAAAAGCCACAGAGAAATGCTTTGGTATTTGCACAAATCCTAAACCCTGACTATAATTTGTTCGAGCCCATAATATATCGAGGAGGTTAGGGAGGCCGATCTTGGAAGCCAGTCGTTCAACATTGAACCTGGGTAAAAATTCAGACAAACAACCAACGGGACAGCTGCTACCAGGTGCGATATTAGCAAACCGTTATCTTATCCAAGGCGTCATTGGAATTGGCGGCATGGGTGCTGTATACCGCGCCCGCGATCTCCATTTTCCCAATGTGACCAAACTGATCGCGGTTAAAGAAATGATCAACCAGGCGCAAGACCCCGAAATACGTAAAACCATCATACAGAACTTTGAGCGTGAAGCCAATATTTTAGCGACATTATCTCACCCGGCAATTCCTCGCGTCCACGACTACTTCACAAACAATGAGCGGTCTTACTTGATCCTTGAATTCATTCACGGAAAAGACATGGAAACGATGCTCAATGATAGTAATGATTTCTTTCCGGAGGATCAAATCATTGCGTGGGCAATTGAGCTCTGCGACGTACTGCAATATTTACATAACCATGAACCCGAACCAATCATCTTCCGTGATCTCAAACCTTCCAATGTCATGATCAACCAGCACAACCACGTGGTGCTTATAGATTTTGGCATCGCCAAACACTTCCAAAGTGGAAAAAAAGGGACGATGATTGGCACTGAAGGATATTCACCACCCGAACAGTATCGAGGAGAGGAGAACGAAGTCTCAGATATATACGCCTTGGGAGCATGCCTCCACCATATCCTTTCCAGGCGTGATCCTAGGCTTGAACCGCCTTTTTCCTTTAATGAAAGGCCGATACGCCAAACTAACCAAAGCGTCTCTCCTGAGTTGGAAAATACAATAATCAAATCTCTGCAATATGAGCCCAAAGATCGCTATCAGACCGCCGAGGAGTTCAAAAAAGCGTTGGTCCTGATTGCCCGAAACACCGGAGTGCTCACAAGTGAGCCCCAATCGACTGCACGGATCCAAATTAAGAGTCAGGACATAACCCCAATTTGGCGTTTTTCATGCGAGGATGACATCCGCGGTACCCCAACGGTAGATGATGATGTTGTCTACGTTGGCTCATACGATTACAACTTATACGCATTAAAGGCAAAGACAGGCGATTACATTTGGAAATATCCAACTGAGGGAGGCATAGTTACTAAACCTGCTGTTTCTCAGGGAATTATCGTTTTTGGTTCAGAAGACCGCAATGTATACGCAATCTCCGCGCAATCTGGAAGATTTCTATGGTCCTATGCCACAAGTGCACCGGTAAGATCTTCTCCTCGCGTAACCGAAGGTCATATATTTATAGGTTCAGATGATGGATACCTGCACGTTATCAGTCTGCAAAACGGGCGTAGAGTTTGGCGGTTGGACGCAGGCACCGAAATTCGCTCTACCCCACTGATCACAAACGAAGCGATATATTTCGGCACCGAAAGTGGTGAGCTCTATTGTTCAGACCTCAGCGGTGATGTCAGATGGCGCTTCAAAGCAAAGCGTGCTATTACCTCCTCACCGGTGATTTTCGAAGGATCGCTATACTTTGGATCGATGGATGCGACACTCTACTCAATTGAAGCCAACGCGGGTTGGGTATTGTGGCGCTTCCGCATGGACAGAGGTTCAATCTCGACCCCTTTCATCTCTGGAAATCTGGTATATACCGGCTCCGCAAGTGGCCATATCCATTGTATAAACGCGCGTTCCTCCAAGGAAGTTTGGCGTTTTGAGACCGATCACCAAGTGACAGGGTCACCAGTTTTATACCAAAATCGTCTATATTGCGGATCTGTGGATGGCAACCTGTACTGCTTAGATCATCGCACTGGGCATTTACATTGGAAATACCAGACAGGTGAACCAATCACAGGCACGCCGGTTATTCACAACAATCTCATTATCATCGGATCTACAGACAACCATCTCTATGCATTGCCAGTATGAAATATATTCAATTTCATAGGTGTAGTATATCGTTATAGCGTAAGCGTCTAAATTTGCCAGGAAATTCGAAGTAATCCAGCGAGCGAAACCACTAATGGATGTTAGTTCAAGCAATAAATGGGAGACATGATCAGTGTCCGGGTTCATCCAAAATCTATTAAACAGAATTAGAAAGCCTGCTTCTGGACCTGATATACCAAGTGATCAGGTTCAAACAAGACCCTTACCAGAAGAAAAAACTCTTCCAGTTCGGGATGCTGCCGGCATTGAAGAGATTTCCTTAAATCCTCCTCAGCTTGTTGTTGGATGTAGTCAGTCCATAGGCATGCAGCGTGAGCATAATGAGGATGCCATCTACACACTAACAACCACCCTGGTTAGTGATACACGCCATATTAATTTTGGGCTTTATATCGTCGCTGACGGCATGGGCGGTCACCAGCATGGTGAGATGGCAAGCGGCATTGCAGTTCGAGCCATGGCAGAACATATCTTCCAGAATTGTTATACACCGCTCTTCAGTCAATCACCAAAACCACCAGAAAAATCCTTACAAGAGATCATGCAAGAAGGGATCCAGGTTGCACACCAGAGTATCAAGAAGCAAGCACCAGGAGGAGGGACAACAATGACTGCTGTGCTTGTGTTTGGTGATCAGCTGACCATTGCTCATGTAGGGGATAGTCGTGCTTACGCTATTAAAACTGACGGTCAAATAGAAGTACTGACTCGTGACCATTCACTGGTGAAACGATTGGAGGAGCTAGGGCAAATCACCGCCGAAGAAGCTGCGGTGCACCCACAACGTAATGTTCTTTATCGAGCATTAGGGCAGGGAGAACCTTTCGACGCTGAAATCACGACTTCACCTTTACCTAAATCCGGTTATTTATTGTTGTGCTCCGACGGGCTATGGGGAGTGATCCCAAACGATATGATCTTCAATTTGATCAGCATTGCTCCTTCTCCAGCAGCCGCCTGTCAGTATCTAGCAACAGCTGCGAATTCCGCCGGTGGACCGGATAACATATCAGCCATCCTGGTTCGCTTACCCGAAAAAACCCAGATTGATGGATAAAGATAAAAATTTTTATACCATTTTAGGTGTACCCCATAATGCTACTCAAAAAGAGATACGCCGAGCCTATCACGCGGCTGCACGGCGTTTTCATCCTGACGTCAACAAAGATCCAAACGCAGGAACAGTATTCCTAAAAATCCAAGAAGCGTATGAAACACTAGCAAACCCGGATGAACGGATAAAATACAATAAAAGTCACTCCATTGAGGACGATATCCCACCAATCACCCTCAATATCATTTACAGTCGTTCCTCAATAGTTCATCTTGAAGAACCTCAATTAATCTATACACTCATCGAGATGAAACCATCACAAATATATGAAGAAAAAAAGTTGGCACCGCTCAACGTATGCCTGGTGCTTGACCGGTCAACTTCAATGCAAGGAGCACGTCTGGAGGTTGTTAAAGAAACAGCCATTGAATTGGTTCAGCAGCTTAATCCAAATGATTCACTTGCTATCGTGTCTTTCAGCGACCATGCGGAGGTTTTAATCCCATCAGGATTACAAATTGATAAAACGACTGTAGTAAACAGGATTCGTCAATTACACGCCAGTGGAGGCACAGAAATCTTCCGCGGTTTGGAGGCGGGCTACAAGGAAATTCGCAGAAATTTACGTCCATCTAATGTAAACCATCTGATTCTCATAACCGATGGGCGCACCTACGGGGATGAACAGGATTGTATTGATCTTGCTACCCGATCTGCTACAATTGGCATCGGTTTGTCAGGACTTGGGATCGGCAGTCAATGGAATGATGTCTTCATGGACACTTTAACAAATCGCTCAGGAGGCAACTGCACATACATTTCCAGTACGGAGGACATTGCTGAATTCTTCAAAAAAGAAGTCAGATCAATAAGCCAAGTTTTCGCAGAAGGTGTTACACTCGATGTAGACACCGGACCAGATGTAGAAATAAGGTACGCATTTCGTCTCGAACCAGAGATTGCCGGGCTGGAACCAAAACTTCCTATACCCCTGGGAAATATACAGATGGATATTGCTTTAAAGGTAATTCTAGAAATGCTTGTACCTGCAATATCTGGGGAATCCAGCCAGGTTTCCCTAGCAGAAGGCAGCCTCAGACTCAATATCCCAAGCCGTGAAGTTCCACTATATAATATGCCGATTTTCTTAGAACGACCAGTAACCGAAGCACCAAATCCCCAACCTCCACCTGCGGAAATATTGTTAGCTACAGAGAAAATTACACTATACAGAATGCAGGAAAATGCACGTCAGGAATTCTCCACTGGAGATATACACAGTGCAACGCGTCATCTTGAAAATCTAGCCTCTCGTTTAACTTCATTAGGGAAACATCAACTAGCCCAGACTGTATTAATCGAAGCAGAAAATTTGAAACGCCAAAATAGATATAGTGAAGAAGGAGACAAAAAAATCAAGTATGGTACGCGGGCGCTGTTGTTACCAGATATTACAGATGGAAATATATTATGATCTTGTGTCCAAATTGCCAACATCATGAAATTACAGGGGCGTTATATTGTAGCGCGTGTGGTGGACAGCTCATTCATATCGCTGATGACTCGACAAGAACTGCTCAATACAAAAAGGAAGTAATCCCAACTCCCACTCAAGATAACTTATGGCCAATTGAGCACCCATCTTCACCGAGTGATAACCATAAAGGATTGAGCCTGTTATTGATAGGAAACGAGCAGCTAATACCATTAGCGGGCAAGAGCGAATTCACCATCGGTCGAGCTACACAAGACCAGGAAGTTGTCCCTGACATCGACTTATCCACTCATGGGGGCTATGATTATGGTGTTTCCCGATTGCATGCCTCGATCTCAATTGGTGAACAAATTACCATAACTGATTTGAATTCGATCAATGGCACATATGTAAATGGAAGGAAAATTCTACCAAATTATAAACATTCCCTCATTCACGGTGATATATTAGCATTGGGAACCCTGAAAATGCGGGTTCTTATCAGCAACTAAACGGAGAGCAATATGGCAACAACAGTTATCCTGCATATTAAGAATGCTGAGCCAGTCATCGGCGAGGTAGATGAATTGCCAAAACCCAATGATTTGATAATAACGGTTAAAAACCCTCGCACTATCGACGGCAAAGATTTACATTACCTCATGGACAAAGTAGTGACTGTCATTTGGCCAATGGATTCTTTAAACTTTATTGAGATACTTCCCAGTGAAGAGGAAGAACAGATTATCTCGTTTGTTCGGGAGTAGGAAAATGGATGACAATTTTAAAGACCGTCGAATTCTCGTAGTTGACGATGAAGAGCGTATGGTCCGATTCATTCGCTTGAATCTTGAACATGATGGTTTCCAGGTGATCGAAGCATTTAATGGACTTGAAGCGCTTGAAAAAATACGTAGCAACCTACCAGATTTGATCTTGCTAGATGTGATGATGCCAGATATCGATGGTTTTGAAGTTCTTAGAATGATTCGAGAGACGAGTAATGTGCCAGTAATTATGTTAACAGCCAAAGGGGAGGAGGAAGATCGGGTGCGAGGGCTGGAGGCAGGTGCTGACGACTATGTTACAAAACCATTTAGCCCGAGAGAGCTTGTCAGTAGAGTAAAAGCGGTTCTCAGGCGTACGGAACAGGTTGGCGGCAGCACACATGGTCTGATCGAGGTGGACGATCGTCTGAAAATCGATTTTGACCGACGAGAAGTATGGGTTGACGATGAGCTGGTCAAGCTCAGACCGACAGAATATCGTCTCTTGTATCACCTGGTGAAAAATGCTGGTTGGGTCGTCACTCATGACCAAATTCTCGCCAAAGTTTGGGGTTATGAATACCGAGATGAACCTCATTACGTGAGGTTATATATTAACTACCTGCGCAAGAAATTAGAAGAAGACCCCTCCAATCCAAAGTATATTCTCACTGAAAGGGGTGTCGGGTATCGCTTTGTCGACTTTCGCAGAGCCAATGAACCATAAGACCAATCCATTATTACACTTGCAAGTCCTGACTACGTAGAATATACTTTCCTATTGGAATGGATAAAGGAATGACAAAACAACGAATATTACTGGTAGACGATCATGAAGTTGTACGACTAGGGTTAAAAGCTCTGCTAGACAGACATCCAAGTTTTGAAGTCGTTGCTGAAGCCGGCACGGCTAGAGAAGCCATCGAACGAGTAGCCACATACAATCCAGATGTAGTTGTGATGGATATCCGCCTTCCCGGCGGGTCAGGTATTGAAGCTTGTGAAGAAATAGCTGAAAAATATCCTGATACCAAAGTCATCATGCTAACATCGTATGCGGAGGACGAAATGCTCTTCTCAGCAATTCGAGCTGGGGCTGCCGGATACGTTCTCAAACAAATCGGTGGAGATGATCTGGTGCGTGCAATAGAAGCGGTAGGGCGAGGGGAAGCATTACTTGACCCCGCTGTGACCCAGCGAATCTTCCAAGAAGTGCGTAAAGCCGCAAAAGAAGAAGAAGCCTCGGCTTTCTCTGCGCTCACACAACAAGAGCGGCATGTACTTCTATTAGTGTCCGAAGGCAAAACCAACCGCGAAATAGCCAAAGCCCTCTTTTTAGGAGAAGGTACTGTACGCAACTATGTCAGTAGTATCCTCTCAAAGCTGGGTGTTAGCAACCGGGCTGAGGCCGCTGCCTATGCGGTTGAACACAACCTAAAAGACTACCTTTAGAGTTAAAATAACTGGGGAGATGTTATATCAATTCAATTAATGATATCTCTTACATTATCGCTCCAGCCTCGTTGGGCTGATTCATGAACCAACCCCCACAACCAGTCTGAGATATAGACCTCAATCTCGACCAATAAACTTAGATGTGCCTCCAAATCTTCAATAATATCGGTGGCATCATTGAGTAGCTGCAAACATACAATCTGTGTTTCTTGCTGAGAGATACCCTGATCGCAGATTAAAGATAAGAACCCCTCAGGTGTCATGCGAATCAGCGCACGCTGATTTTGCATATCAGAGACAGGTACACCAAGGCTTTTTAAACTTGTATGGAAGTCCTGAAAGACCTGGTGAATATCCTCCCTGGACTGTCTCTTGCGCTCATCTACCTCATTTAAAATTTCCCTCAACACCATCATGCTCCTAGGTCCAGCCAATACCAAACCCTCCACCCACTCCTGGATAGGTGCTGTATTATCTTCTTCTAGACAGCGAAATAACACATCTCCAGCTTGCAAACGCGTGTAGGCTTTCTCAACGAAAGAATATACCCCATTCATGGGATCATTTTCAAACATCATTTGACTCCGGTCGGCAATCTTTACAGGAGCATAATTTACGCAGGTACTCCCATGAATAAATCCCATAATGATGACTGTCTTCCCAGGCTATTGTAATCGCATACGTCCCGACCGCTTCCACATTTTCTATCCGCGTAGCTGCTGAATCAATATCAGGCAAGGTAAATACCTTCTCGTTTGGTTCTAAACGCATTTTCTCATGCCCTCCCTGACATTCGGCACAAGGACAAGCATACCGAAGTAAAGAAAATGTATAAATACTTTCGTGGCCATCATTCCACTGAAGCACCATTTCCCGGGTTTGACGATTGACAGTTATACCAGTCGGTCTCATAGTATCAAACATGAATCAATACAAGTTAATATTTCTACCTTGTGTCAATATAAATCCTGTGACAGCTATTACATTCCAACTATATAGCTATTTCACAGAAAACGCAAATGGATTCAGGGAGTCTGCACAACGACCAAATAATCCGCGACCGCCCAACCTTGACGATCTCCGTTATCCGGTGAAACCAGAAACCACCAGGTGAATTGATCCAATTCTTCTGGTCCTTCTTCTACCCGAAATACTTCAGACTCATTCCCCAAGAATAGAATCTCACCTGCTAAACCTGGCTCCATCCGCAAGCGCAAACCATCTCCGCCAGTACCCCTAATCTGTACCAGAGCTTGGAGGTAAATCTCGCCCGTTTGGATAGTTGGTTGCGGCGATCCTGTTGGCTCCACTACAATAGGTAGCGTAGCAGTTGGAATCGGAGACGCAGTTGGAAAGGCAACCACTCTTATCTCGGCAGTTGGCACACCCGCCGGTATTGGAAGAGTACGCGTCACTAATAACAATACCAGGGCAGTGACAAACAGTATCACTCCAATCGCGATGGCGCCTAGGATAACCCAAGGGTCTAGGAATACACGTATTGAGTCTCGAATCTTCATATGCTAAACGGGCATGAGCAAGAACGCGAGTGCCAGGATGATATAGACTGCCAGTAGCTCAGAACCCTCTAACCAGTTTGATTCGCCATCCTCAGATACCAGAGCAGCGACGATCACGCCAGCAATCAGGGCAATCAGCTCCAGCTCGTTGAAAATCAGTTGCATTGGATTTCCCATCAATAAGCTAATAAATACTAAAACTGGAGCCACGAAAAGGGCAATCTGTAGGCTGGAAGCTACTGCGATTTCCACACTCAGGGTCATCTTGTTCTGCATGGCTACTTTGACAGCCACTAGGTGTTCAGCTACGTTGCCTACAATTGGGATGAGAATGATGCCCACAAAAAACTCTGAGATTCCCAGGCTTTCCACCACAGGTTCTACCGCACCTACTAGCAGTTCACTGGCAACCACAACTCCAAATGTAGCCAACGCCAGTAAAATCAAAGATTTTCGTACCGACCAGGTAGATGTATGCAGGTTGTCTACAGCCTGAATTTTTTCGATGGGTCGTCTATCAGTTTTTAAACTGTAAACTAATGCCAAACCATAGATAATAAGCATGGTCACAGCTACCCCGATGCTGAGAGTCTCAACCCGGATGCTGTTTTCAAGGCCAATATAGTGACTAAAGAGTGATGGGATTACCAAAGCCATAACTGCCAGGATCAGAAGAATCGCACTGCGTGATGCCTGGCGTCGGTCGAAAGATTGCATCCCATGCTTTACTCCCCCTAATATCATTGCTAAGCCCATCACCAGTAGAAGGTTGCCCAGAATAGAGCCGGCGATAGAAGCTTTAACCAACTCCAGCAATCCCTCCCTAATCGCCATGATGGTGATGATCAGCTCGGCTGCATTGCCCAACGTAGCATTGAGCAAACCACCGATTCGGGGGCCGGTATAATCTGCCAAAGCTTCTGTTGCCTCACCAATTAATTCAGCAAGGGGAATGATCGCCACAGCGGATAAAATGAAGACCCACACCTCCCCCCAATGCAAAACTTCTGCCAATATCGCCAGAGGTAGGGCTACAAGCAGGAAGGTCAGCGGTCTTTGTTTGATCGTTTCTATTATTTGTTGCATTGTATGTCTCCAACGTCAGTATTCGTTCTGTTCAACGCCCCAGCTCCACCAACAACAAAGATCACACCAAACTCTTTCCAGGCAGGCAGGTTTGGTTATTGAACGCTGTATTCGCTCTTCTTCATCCCTACAAGTACAATATCGCCAATTTTGAATTATATATCATCATAGCAGTACGCTCGACCGTTGTCACTGCGGTCTCACGACCAACATCTGGGTTGTAGGCTAAGAACGCACCCTATATATGATTTCCAGCTTGATTCTACTCGACTTTCGCCCAACAGAAGTCTTCATAAATTCAGAAAACAGGTAAAATCAGCGGTGGTACAATTCAAACATACCTTTGAATTTTCTTTACCAATATTGAGTCATCAAAAAAACTAAGTAAAGAATCAAATATTTATGATATATTCTCAACATTCAGGTCATTGGAACGATAAATGACAGAAAAAATTATCCTTAACGATCGTTATCAGCTTGATGAAACCCTGGGCAGTGGTGGTATGGCAGTGGTCTACCGTGCGCGAGATATGACATTAGAGCGCACAGTGGCTATCAAAGTGCTACGCAAAGATTATTCAAGCAACCCAGAATTTCGAGCACGATTTCACCAGGAAGCTAAAGCAGCGGCTAACCTTGCCCATCCAAATATTGTTACGATCCATGATTTCGGATTAGATGCTGAAAATAGATTGTTCATTGTGATGGAATACGTGCCTGGAATAGATCTAAAGAATCTGATGCGTCGCCGTGGGCGTTACAACATAGACGAGACAATCTCACTGATGGTGCAAGCCTGTGCTGGAGTTGGATATGCCCATCGCGCTGGTCTCGTACACTGTGACATCAAACCGCAAAACATGTTGATCACCCCGGACCAGCGTCTAAAAGTAGTTGATTTTGGTATAGCACGTGCCTTGGCATCTATCCACCCAGAGGAACAATCGGAAGTGGTCTGGGGATCCCCGCAATATTTCTCACCCGAGCAGGCAGCTGGCAAAGCGCCTTCCCCTGCCTCAGATGTGTATTCTCTGGGTGTAGTTATGTACGAAATGCTTACTGGACAATTACCATTTGATGCCTCCTCTTCCACCGAGCTAACTCGAATGCACCGCCAAGATATGCCTGCCGCACCTCGGACATTAAATCCCAAGATTCCCGCAGCCATGGAACAGGTCATGCTGAAAGTTCTTGCTAAAGAACCTTCAACACGCTATCGCACCGCCGACCAGTTGGGAAGGATATTGATCTCATTCAGGGGGCAATATCTCGCAGGCACAACCCGCCCAATCCCCCAGCAGCCGCAAACAGATAAGACGCAGGATATTTCACCACCCAATCAGATTTCCAGCAATCAAGTGCCTGCAAACCAAATCCTCCCAACGGAGAACCCACTCGACATCGATTGGGTGACAATCGGTTTAGGACTTTTGGCACTCATCGCAGTAGGAGGATTAATACCGTTTTCACTATGGGTTTACTTTGTATTGAATCCTCCCATCCCATAACCCTGACAATATAACAGTTCCTATCCTCTCTCCACAAAATCAGGGTAAAATAATCAGTCAATAATTAAACTCATTGTCACTGGAAAGGAATGATAACTGCAACAGATTAGGTCGTATACAAAAACACACTCGAAGGGAAGAAGCTGCTTAATAAAAAAAGAATCACGGCACTTACCGTGATTCTCATCAAAGAAAATAGATTTGATTAAGAGGTCTTCCCAAGTGTGCGGATGCACCTTGAACAGAGTACTTTCCGTACTTTACGCCCTTTTTCATAAACAGTAACTTTTTGTAAGTTTGGGCGAAAAGTACGCAAAGTTGCTTTCTTTGACCAGGGTCGATTTCGACCAAAGGCTGTTTTCTTCCCACAACTTTCGCACTTTGCCATACTGAAAATCCTTTCTTCAAAACCCTGTGTAATTCGCATCGGGTTTAGATTTCACAATTATGTCTGATCTACAATAAATATTATGAGCCAAGCCGGACAATCTTACCATAAATCGTATCCTCCATCAAGACAAGTTGTTTAACTAATATAGAGGTTAACAATGAACGGAGAAACAACACCAATCGGAAGTATCCATGTCTCCCCCAGAGCAGTTGCCACCATTGCCTACCAAGCTGCACTTGAATCTTATGGTGTAGTGGGTTTGACATCGAAGAATATCTTCGATGATCTGACCAACGCACTGGTAAAAGATCCAACCCATGGCGTTGATGTGCATTACGATGGCACGAATATCAACATCGATGTTTACATCATTATCGAGTATGGAACGCGTATCAAATCGGTTGCTAAAAGTGTCAGGAACACTGTTCGTTACCACGTGGAAAAAATATTAGGTATGCCTGTCAATGAGGTAAATATTCACGTTCAAGGATTACGCATCAGTGAATATGACTAGTTTAATAGTTGTGTCTGGAAGATGTTGGATACTTTACAGCACCTGGAGCGACCAATCAATTAAGAATCATGATCTCTAGTAAACCCATTTCATTGATATAAGACCAGGAGAGTGATCCTCGACAAGTAAATCTATCCAAGATCCTTTGCTCCCCAAAAAACTCATCTGGAGCTTTAAAAATTAATGACCATAGACTCAGAAACAATTAATCAAACGAAACACCTAAAACATTTAAAAAAAGCGCCTACCGATGGTCGTGCCTTTAAGCTATTAATCAATGCTGGGTTGACCTGGTTGAGAACCAATCAACAACTGGTTAATTCCTTAAACGTATTTCCAGTTCCTGATGGGGACACTGGCACTAACATGGTACTCACAATGCAGGCAGCATATGACGAAATTGCTGAATCCTCAGAACAAAATCTCGGTAAAATGGCTCACAAAGTTGCGCACGGAGCACTGATGGGTGCAAGGGGAAACTCAGGTGTCATCCTCTCCCAGTTATGGAGAGGCTTTGCTAGAGCACTCGATGAACAGGCAGCTTTAGATGCTCCTAGTCTGGTGCGCGCTTTAGAGGAAGCGCGCGAAACGGCTTACAAAGGTGTCGTTCGCCCAGTCGAAGGAACTATCTTAACCGTCGCAAAAGATATGGCTGCTGCTGCAGAAGAAGCATTAAAAGATACCGTCGATACAGTCTCGATACTCGAATATGTGGTAATTGAAGCTGACAAATCTGTCGAGCGCACTCCTGAATTATTAGATGTGCTTCGCGAGGCTGGTGTTGTAGATGCAGGTGGCAAGGGATTATATTTCATCATTGAAGGGATGCTTCGATACCTTCATGGACAATCACTCGACACGGCTGTAACAACAATCCAACCTTTAGCCGCGCTTGAGTTAGAAAACACACTGGAATCTATCGAACCTGGTCAAGATTATGAGATTGTGGTTGATTTTATTACCAACGATCCACTCAACTTAGAACAATTCTATAGTGATCTGGAACAAATGGGGACATCGATTCAACTTGGCGAGGGTGATGGCCTTTTCCGGATGCATATCCACGTTCCCATGGAGAATCGCGACGAACCGGTTAAATACATCGAGACCCTGGGAACATGGACAAAGATATCGATGGAAAATTTAATCGCTCAAATGGAGGGAATCACATCAAAGGCAACCGGGAGCCAGCTAAACTTAGCATCCGTAGACTCAGGACATATAGCGGTAGTAGCTGTTTCGCCCGGTCCAGGAATCTCTCGGATCTTCGCCAGTCTGGGCGCTGCAGCGATCGTTGAAGGCGGGCAGACTATGAATCCCAGCACGCAGGAGATTTTAACCTCCTTCGAAAACCTGCCAACCGATAAAATAATAATTCTGCCTAACAATAAGAACATAATTCTAGCCGCTCAAGCATCTTCAGAACTGACCGTCAAAGATGTTAAGGTTGTCCCCAGCCAAACAATTCCACAAGGGTTGTCGGCAATGTTACGCCTAATCCCCGATGGAGATTTTGAAGCTGTTGGTTCAGAAATGCACGACGCGCTAGATGAAGTCCAATCGGGAGAGATTACCACTGCAACACGGAATGTAGAGATCGATGGTGTCCAAGTTCAAGAAGGTCAAATCATCGGCTTGTTGAACGGCAAATTAGTCGCATCTTCCTCCAGTCTCCAAGAGACAACAATGAGTCTACTGGAATCAGCCGGAACTCAGGACTATGAACTCATCACACTTTATTCTGGTGAGAACATTGCCAAACAAGAAGTTGACATCATCGCCGATGAAATTCGTTCTGCCTATCCAGAATTAGAATTCGAAGTCCATGAAGGTGGTCAACCGCATTACAAATTCATCATTTCGATCGAATGACAAATAAAAATGACGGGGTTTGCATCTTAACTGACAGCACCGCACATTTTACGACCTCTACCTTTCCCGGGCAAGAGCTGGTAAGAATCATCCCATTTCATGTTGAATTTGAGAAAAACCTTTACCCGCATGGACAAGGTTTGGATATTAATAATCTACCAGAATCGGTTCGCGATGGAAGATACCCAATACTTCACCCGCCAACAATAAAAGCATTCCGAAACTCCTATATTACGCTCAATAAAAAATACCAGGAGACTATCACAATTTTAGTGTCGTCGCGCCTAAGCCCCACATACGAACATGCTCACTTGGCATCTGTCGCCTTAATGGCCCAAGATTCTCATCCCATCATTGATTCGCAAACCACGGGTGTGGGTCTTGGTTGGGTGGTACAGGCAGCTGCAGAAGCTGCATACAACGGGGCTTCAATCACAAGCATCAAGCGGTATATCCATCATCTCTCCACCAAGATATACACAATCTTTTGCATACAGAGCCTCACTTACCTGAATAAAGCTGGTTACCTTGATTCTGCACAGGCAAATGTTGGTGAAATGCTAGATATGTTGCCGCTATTCACCATCGAAAGGGGAAGGCTGATCCCTGTACAAAAAGCACGAAACATGCGTCATTTGGCAGATTTATTGGAGGAATTTATCTCCGAATTTAGCCTGCTAAAACGAATAGCACTTCTAAAAGGCATTCTACCTTTTGATCAGGAATCTCGTCTATTAAGGGAATGCATCACAAATAAATTTCCCGACACAGTATACAGTGAACAATTCTTAGGTACACCTCTGGCAACATTATTAGGACCACGCAGTCTGAGTGTG
>Ga0209536_100006766_pt1 | contig 17453 bp, 12 predicted proteins | sample DeeMarSeWOR28_12_FD_187461 | JGI IMG/M metagenome (GOLD analysis project Ga0209536, IMG submission 187461) | Marine sediment microbial communities from White Oak River estuary, North Carolina - WOR-2-8_12 (SPAdes) (version 2) | ecosystem: Environmental > Aquatic > Marine > Intertidal zone >... | reverse complement strand
AACTGCTAGGCGGAAAATACGAAGTTCTGGAGCTCGCGGGCGAAGGCGGGATGGCCAAGGTGTATCGCGGGCAAACGCACGGGGCTGCCGGCTTCACGCGCCCGGTGGCCATCAAGCGCGTCCTGGCGCCGCTTAGTCAGAACCCGGAGTTCCTCAAGATGTTCGTGGAGGAGGCGCGGGTGGTCTCCGAGCTCGATCACCCGAACATCGCGCAGATTCACGACTTCGATCGCGACCGCAACGGGGAGTACTACTTGGTTCTCGAGTGGGTTGAGGGTCTGACACTTTCCGATTGGCGGCGAGGCTATAGGGCACACGGGCACCACACGCCCTGGAGCCTGACCGCGGCCGTCGGCATCGAAGTCCTCCAAGCGCTGCACATGGCACATGTGAGACGGGACGCTGCGGGGCGGCCTGCCCCGGTCTTCCATCGCGACATCACGCCGCAGAACGTGATGCTGAGCAACTGCGGCGTGGTGAAGCTTACTGATTTTGGTCTCGCGCGCGCGATGGATCGGAGCTCGATCACCAAGCCCGGTTTCGTAAAGGGCAAGATCTCCTATCTGGCACCGGAGCTGACCTACGAAGCTGAACCAAGCGCACAAACCGACGTGTTCAGTGTGGGCGTCGTGCTCTGGGAAATTCTCGCCGGCGAAAAACTCTTCAAGGGTGAAGACCCTATCAAGGTCATCGGGACGATTCGCGAATCGGAAACGCCTGACCTGGCGCTGATTCGCGACGACCTGCCCGAAGGCCTCCTCGAGATCCTCCACAAGGCGCTTCGGCGGAATCCGATCGAACGTTACGCATCGAGCCGGGACATGGCACGCGCGCTCGCCGCTCTTCTGCGCGAGAGCGACGAGGTCACCGACTCCCACGTGATCGCTCAGAGCGTCCGCTGGTCCGCCAGCCAGCTCGAGCGCGCGCAACCGAGCGAGCCACCGACGAAGCCCTTCGCTGCTCGGGATGCGCTGGCGCAAGCAGACTCAGCGGCAGAAACGCTTCTCGACACCAGTATCCCGCTCACCCGACGAAAGTAGGGGCTACAAGAGGTCGAACCCCAAACCCGCCGCGACGGAAAGCGCTACGAAAGGCGGGGTCATGCCGATGACGGCGGCTATCATGTACTCGCGGAACGTCACGCCGGACATGGCCAGCGTGTAGTTCACGGGGGGGATCGCCCAGAGGAAGAGTCGGATCACGATCATCGAACGAATCGGCTGCTGCTCGAGGCGGTCCAAAGGCTTTTGCAGAAATGGACGCTTGATGGTGAGGTTCTTGAGGGGCTGACCTCCGATGGTGCGAACGATGACGAACGAAACGGCAACCGAGATCGTTGCTGCGATGATCGAGGCAACCGAACCCCAAAGCGGCCCATAGGCAAGTCCCGATACCATCACGAAGACGAAGCCTGGGACATAGAGAAGCTGTCCTATACAGAAGACCGCGACGAAGACGGCGAAGCCCGCGATCCCCGCCGTGCGCATCGATTCGCGAATCCCCTCGACGGTGAGCTGGTCGGTGAAACCAGTCGCCCGCCCAATAAGGTAGACGCCGATCAGAAACGCGGCCAAGAGCGCGAGACGAGCCCAGGTGTTGCTCACCATCGCCAGTAAGACACAGCCCAGCCGGCAAGACCAGGGCGAAGCTCCGCAGGACGGCCTTACGGGGAGTCCAGGATCAGATCGAGTGGATCTCGAGTGACCCGGTTCGAACCATCGAGGGAATTGATATCGATCCGACTCAGGTCGACGCGAGGCGAAAAGATCTCGGCGTGAAACGAATCGACGATTCGCTGCGAATAGCTCTCCGCGGTCTCATCCTCTTGGAGCTCTGCTTCCCCACAGCCCCAGGCGGCGCCGGTGCGACCATACAAGCAGATGCGAGCACCATCGATTCGGATGCGCAGCCCGTTGCTAGACTGCTCGAAACGTGGAGAGCGCATCACCGCCCTTGCTAGTCTCCGGTCGATTGCCGAGTCACTCGACTCGACTTCCACGGGAAGCGCCCAGCCCAAGCGACGAAAGAGGCCCGGATCAGTCCCGAGGACCTCTTCGTAGAACGAAGTGGTTTCGCGCGGATCGGCGAGCGCCCGTCCAAAGACCGCGCGAACACGTTCCCGCAAGAGCGCATCTCCGGGTTGCAACTGGCGGAGCGCCCGCTCCGAGTGCTGCATCGCTCCGTCGTATTCACCCTGTGCCAAAGACACCTCGGCGAGCACGGCCTCATAGTATGGGGCCGCGCCCTCTCGCCGGTCTTGGGCGCGCATTTCGTCGACCGCCGCCCTCACTACGCCCGGGCCGAGTGTACCGATCAGGTCCCCCAAGAGCCAAGCCGGCATCACGGCGCTCCGCGCTGTCCCGAGCGCAAACGTTCCGACCAGCCTCGCTTCGTCGTCGAGGAAGCGGGCCGCTTGCCGAGCGCTCATCCAGGCCTCGAAGCGGAGCCAGAGCGCCTTGCCCTGCGCCCAGCATCTCGCATAGAACGGCTTGGCCACAGCCCGCTCCACGGTCATCTCCGCCAACATCAGACGCGCTTGCCGGTCGAGCAGCGCGACGATACTCCGATCCTGCTCCGGATCCCGGCTGTTGTGAGCGCGCCTGTCTGGAAGCACGGCAGCCTTGTCGGTGATGCGCAGCGCCTCATCCGGCCTTCCCATCAAGAGAAGAAACGCAGCCAGTGACCGACGGGCTTCGTTGCGATCCGAGTCGCGCACGTGCGCCGGCCGAGTGGCGCGATGACGCGGGACCTCCCTCAGGGCAGAAAGGGCTTCTGCAAAGCGCCCTGCCCTCATGTAGAGATCGGCCAACTCGAGCCAGGGGTTCCCGTACCAGGAGAGCCCGCCCGTCGATGCGTCCATCAGGAGGCGTTCCGCTTCATCAAAGCGAAACACCGACCTGGCCGCTTCGGCGTAGTTCCCGAGGTCGACCGCCGTAGCACTGCCGAAGTGGGTGCGACCATACTCGACCGCGTCGGCACAAACCCGGTAACTCTTCTCATCGTCTCCAGCTTCATACTCGATCGCGCAAAGAGCGTTCTTTGCGCGCTCGATCTGATACGGATCCCCCGTCGCCAAGCCCTCTTCGGCAGCGAGCCTCGCTTTTTCGAACTCCCGCTTCTTCATCAGCGGCCAGGCGAGCTCGGCCTTGAGCTGCGGCGTATAGAGCTCATTGTACCTGTACATGAAGCCGAGCTGCTCGTCGTAGTGTTCGAGATCGCCGTGCGCGCGGGTCAGTCCAATCAAGATTCTCGCATGCCATCGCCAAGGTTGACTCGGTGTGGGCTCCACGCCTTCGGCCGCCTCGAAGAGATCGAGTGCGCGGGCTTCGTGAAACAGCGCCTTCGGGAAATTCGCCTCGCCGTAGTGTTGCGCCATGCCAAGAACGAGGTGGGCAACATAGGAGCTCGGATGCTCCAATAGATACTTCTCGGCTTCTTCGCGGGCTCTCACATAGCGTTCGCGTTCGACGAGCTCCCAGAGAGCCAGTTCTTCGGCTTCGGCTTCTTCGCCTTCGAGAAGTAGCGGCGCCATCATGTCGTCCGCGGCAGCCCGGGGGAGCCGACCCAGAGCCAAGCAAAGGGCACTGAGCAACGCTGCGAGCAGCACCCAACTGACGCGAGTTGATGCAAGGCCGCGCATCGTCACCCGCGGCGCAGGCTCGCCCGCGCCAGCTTTTCGATTTCGACGGCCGTGGCCTCTTCGATCAGCGCGTCCACATCTTCGACGCCTGGCGCGCACTCGAGTCGGTGTTTGAACACGTACGGAGCCAGCACCGCGATATCTTCTGGGGACACGAAGTCCCGCCCGTGGATGACGGCTCGGGCCTGAAGAGCGGGCAGCATCAAGACAAGGGCACGGGTAGATGCCCCTTGGAGCACACGGGAATCGCTCCGAAGAAGGCGTGCTAAGTCGACCAAGGCTTCCTTCACGACTGGGGCCACGTGCACGGCGGCTCGAGTCTGGCGACGCGCCGCTAGAATCTCCGTGCGGGTCACGCCGGGGTAGTCGCGGGCCACTTCGAGGCTCGCGCGCGGATACTGGTTCAGCACCTCGAGCTCGGACGCACGATCGATGTGCTTCATCTCTATCTTGAAGAGGAAGCGGTCGAGCTGTGGCGTTGGAAGTGGATAGGTGCCCGCCAGGTCGAGCGGGTTCTGCGTTGCGATGACGAAGAAGAGATCGTCCAGCAAGTAGGACTGGTTGTCGACCGTGACTTGTTTCTCGGCCATGGCTTCGAGCATCGCCGCTTGCACCTTGGGTGAGGTGCGGTTGATCTCGTCTGCAAGGACGATGTGTGCAAAGACCGGGCCTCGTCGAAACGCGAAGTGGCCGGTCTCCACATCGAAGATGTTGGTACCGGTGATGTCACTCGGAAGCAGGTCGGGGGTGAACTGGATGCGGCGGAACGCGGCGATCCCAGCCGCACCGTCTCCTTCTTCGAGCGCATTGCCGAGCGCGCGAGCGAGCGTCGTCTTACCTGAACCCGGGTAGTCTTCGAGAAGCACGTGGCCGTCGGAGAGCAAGGCGACGAGCACGAGCTCGACGACCTCGTCCCGACCTCGAACCGCGGCCCTCAAGCGGGCGCCTAAGCGCTCCGCAACCTCGCGGGCGCCCCTGAGGCTGTCTTCGATAGGTGTGTGAATCGCTTGCTGCATCTCAGCTCCGGGCTCTCGGTCGGAAGGATGGCATCATTTCGACCGCAACCAAGACCAGGGCGTAATCAGCCCCAAAAACCGCTTCCAAAGCGGGAATCCGCTGCGAATGTCGCGCCGGACCTTGGCGGCCTCGTCGCGCAGTCCGCTCGGATCGGGCTCCCGCGCCCCGAATGCCGAAGCAAGATGGGCCTCGGTCAAAGGCTCGAATGACGGGAATCGACTGCGAACGCGCTGTGCGAACGCCTCTCGCGACTCGCCTGAATACCGTCGTACCGCGAGCTCGCCCATCCGATCGAGCTCTGCTCGGTACACCACCCTCGGCAGCGCGGCGGCTGGAGCCCAGGTCGGAGCAAGCCGGCGCCAGAGCTTCACCAAATAGAGCGCGAGCAAGACCCAGGCGAGGAGCGCCAAAACCGAGGTTCCGAACGTGACGGAGATTCGGCGGGCAAGCTCTTTGAGCTTGGGCAGGTCGGTGGCAGAAAGTGGGAGCGGAGATGCGCCTCTGGCGAGCTCTCCGAGCAGCCGCTGCAAATCGGCATCCATGGGCTGCTCGGGAGGGTCGAGTGCGCGCTCCGGGTACACGTCCAAGACGACCCAGCCAAAGCCATCGATGAACACCTCGGGCCAAGCGTGTGACGCTGCCCCAGAAAGCAGCAGCGAAGACCCACCTTGACGCGCCGATTCGCTCACCGCGTATCCGGTGGCCACGCGGGCCGGCACGCCGAGGCTTCGCATCAAGTACGTCGCTGCGTGAGAGAAATGGACGCAGTACCCGGTTCGATCACCGAAGAGGAAGCTTGCGGTGGGGTCCTCGGCGCTGCTGTGCTGGTTCTTGAGGCTGTAGATCCCTTCGCGCCCGAGCCAGCCCGTCACGGCAAAAGCCTTGGCGATTGGGTTGTTCGCAAGCCTGTCCGGGAGCTCCGCCGTGAGCTCCGCTGCAAGCTCGGCGTACCGCGGATCGGACGGGGTCTCGGTGTAGTGAGCCCACTGTTCTTTGGACCAATTGGGCGAGCCCGGGCGGGCGTCGAGCATCGACGTGTAGTCCGCGGTGAGCACTGCGGACATCGCACGGTACACGCGACGGAATCGATTTGGCGATGGGTTTTGCATCGGCTCGACCTCCATCGGGGCCTCGAGTGCGAATGGCTGACGATGGTCGGCCATGAGCGCAATCGTGGTTTCGAGTGGACCGCGATTCTCGTTGATCTCAGGCGCGCTTTCGATACTAGTGAGGCGCGCCGGGAAGTACGGGATCAGATCGTCGTCCACATCCGGTCGACCCGATACCACCAACTTCCGACCGTTGTACTGACTGAACGCGCCCTGCCGGAAGTAGTAGACGCCGCTTGGTGGGGAGTAGTCATCGTGGAAAAGCACGACCGCAACCGGAACGCGGGCTCCTCCCGGGTTGTACTTGTCGCGAAACTCGAGCTCGCTGGCGGAAGCCCCGCCGCGCTCTTGCTGTCGACCTTTTCCTTCTTTGGCTTCCGACTGCTCGGGACGCAGTCCGAGCCCACCTCCGCCGTCGGGCGGAGGTGGCATTCCTACCAGCGGCGTCGCCACCACGATCAGCGCGAGCAACATGCCGATGACGCCGAGATTGAGAACAGCGCGCCCGAAGCGCTGCTCCCGAAGCAAAAGCACCAGGCCGAAGACCGTGGCCGTTCCCCCCATGAAGAGGAAGAGCCAGGTCGGATCCCAGCCGAGCGCGATGATCCAGTCGGCCAAGTAGAACGGGCGGTTGATTGCACCGTGCCGGTGAGGAATGAACAGCTGCCCAAAGGCGACGGCTACGAGAAGCAGCTCGAAAACCGAGAAAATCGCCCTACGTGTCGAGCCCGCTCGCATCGCCGCGCTGCTGATCGCGGCCACCAACAGTGCGGTGAACATGCCCGCCAAGCGCAAGGCTCCGACCGGACCGAGCGATGCGGCCAACAAAGAACCATGGGTCAGCGAAGCTCGAAGCCAGGCAACCAGGGCGATCAGCACCAGCGCGCCTGCGAAGATCACCGACGTGCGGACGCGTGACTGGCCGAGCTGGGAGCCGACTAGGCAGCCACCAAAGCCTCCCGCAAACGCCACGAGCACCGAGCCCGAGGGAGCCATCGTCGCAACCAAGACCCCCCAGGCCAGGCCGTGAATCATGGCTCGGCCGAGCTCGGCGAGCACCACCGCAACGCCGTTGCGTTGAGATCGTGCGTGTCCGGTCATGCGGCGTTTCTCCATGGCGAGCTGAGATGTGCCCCGTCGCCGAGGAGCCGACCACTGACGCGATCGACGACCACGACTTCGCAACGAAGCTGGCCGAGCGCCCTTCCGACCCGTTCGAGATCGGCTCGGTCGACGCCCGAAACCGGAGTCGGTTTGAGCAAGAAGCGACGCCACCGCGGCCGATGGTCGGGGTCGTGAACGGCGTCGACCGCAATGACCACGCGAACGCGGCCGTAACGCCGCGTCGTCAGCGCACGCATTTCATCGAGCCAGCCGCCCATCGTCGGGGGCGCGAACAGGACGAGCGCCGCCGGGCCACGGGGATCGACCTCCGCCAAGAAGCGCTTCAGCCCGCTACCGCTCTCCCCCGTATGTCGCGAGGACGCCAGCACCTTGTGGAGCGCTTCGGAAGGATCGGAGGTAGCCTCGGGAGAGCCGTCGGCACCAAACTGCCAGTCGTTGCCGAGCGCCTCTTCTTCGATCGCCGCTCGCGCGGCCGCGGCGGCTGCTTCGTCGTGTGCACCCGCGACGAGATAGGCCACAGTCCTGCGAGCGCGGCTCAAGGCCCGCTCCGGCACCCTGACCATCAGCTTCCGGGTGCGGCCGAAGACCTTCCAGTGAATGAAGCGTGCCGAATCGCCGGGAACGTATCTCCGGAGCTCGACCCGGTCACCGTCCTCGAGCCCCATCGGATGGGGGAGCTCCTCGCCCCCGGTCAGAGAGGTGAGGACCGGCAGTCGCCGCATCCCGCCGAGGTGCGGAAGCACCTCGATCGGTCCCGGTTGGCGATGGCGAAAGACGACGCGTGCCAGACCAAAGGCATCCTGAACCACCAAGCGGCGGGTCACTGACGGGTAGATTCCCCGTCGGCGGAGGGCTATCTGCTCCCGGAGCCGCCCACTTCCCGTCTGAGGCTCGGCGAGCACTGCATCGGGCGAGTCCCAGGACCAGCGCAGCTGCACCATGGGCAGCCACCACAGGGACGGCAGTGAGAACCCCGTTGCCAGGGGCAGTCCGGTCTCGAAGGTCGTCATCCGCCAGCTGAACGACGCGCGCCGGAGCCACAGCCGGAGCCCGACCGCGCTCGACACGACTAGGAAGGTCGAAATCAGAAGAAGCCCCGCTCCTCCATAGCCGAGCACCAAGAGGACCAGATCGAGCTTCTTGAAGCCAAAGCCATACAAGGCCACGGACGCGACCAGGGCGAGCGCGACTCCGACCCAGGTGAGGGGCCAGAAATCGACGACTTTGCCAGCGATCGTTCGAGCACGTCCGAGCAGAGACGCTTTGGACGGAAAATCTGCCTGCCTTTCGCTCATGAGCGCGATCGTGCCACGGGAGTCTGCAAGCTCAACTATCGGAATAAGGCGTAGGCGTGGGGGGTTGTGGGTCCGTGAGGTGTCTTGACAGGCTTAGAGCCGGGGCTAACCTCCGCCAGCCCTGAAAAAAGCAACGGAATCACGCGCGAGGGAGTTTATGAGCGATGTGATGATCGATGCGCGGGAGTTGACCAAGCAATACGGTACGGTCACCGCGCTAGAGAACGCCAGTTTTCAAGTGAACCGCGGAGAGGTCGTCGGTTTCCTCGGGCCCAATGGCGCCGGGAAGACCACCACGATGAAGATCCTCACCTGCTTCATCGCGCCTTCCGGAGGGACCGCCCAGGTCGGCGGCGCCGACATCTTCGAGGACCCGATCGCGGTCCGCGAGCTGATCGGCTATCTGCCGGAGAGCACCCCACTCTACACCGAGATGCTGGTGCTCGAGTATCTGGAGTTCGTCGGCAAGATGCGCGGGCTGCGGGGCGCCGGCCTGCAGGCGAGGCTCCGCCGGGTCGTCGAGGAAACCAGCCTGGGCGAGGTCATCGGCAAGGGCATCGGCGAGCTCTCGAAGGGCTTTCGCCAGCGTGTGGGCCTCGCGCAGGCGTTGATCCACGAGCCTCCAGTTCTGATCCTCGATGAACCGATGAGCGGCCTCGACCCGAACCAGGCCTCCGAGATCCGCGAGCTGATCCGAGAGATCGGCCGGGAGCGCACCATCATTTTGTCGACGCACAACCTCTCGGAGGTCCGTGTGACCTGCGGACGAGTGCTGATCATTTCGCAAGGTCGGCTCGTGGCGGACGATACCCCCGAAGAGCTCGCTGGCCGTGCCGGGAGGCCTCGATTCGTCGCGACCCTCAAGCAGAACGGTGAGAGCACCGGCGTCATCCGGGAGGCCTTCGCCGTCATTGGTGACGCGCAGAGCGTGAACGAGCTGGCGGGCGCGGCGCCTGGCGAGCTGCTGGTCGAAGTCGTGCCCAAGGGCAACCAAGACCTGCGCGCCCAAATCTTCGAGGCGGCAGTCGCTGCCAAGCTCGTGCTCCTCGGCCTCGAGCAGCGCGGCGGAAACCTCGAAGACATCTTTCGACAGCTCACCACGGGTGACGAAGGAGCTGCATCATGAGATCGATTCTCACCATTGCCGGACGCCAGTTCCGAAGCTACTTCAACGGCCCGGTAGCTTACATCGTCATCTGCATCATCATGCTCACGCTGGGCTTTTTTTTCTGGAAGACCTTTTTTCTCTTTGGTCGCGCAAGCGCGCGGGAGATGTTCCGCTGGCTCGGTCTGATCCTGGTTTTCTCCCTTCCTGCGCTCACGATGGGTCTTCTGGCCGAAGAGAAGCGCACCGGGACGATCGAGCTTCTCATCACCATGCCAGTCACCGAGGCGCAGGTGATCATCGGAAAGTTCCTAGGCGTCTTGGGACTCTATGCGGTTCTCCTCGCCTTGACCGTTGCCTATCCGATCAGCATTTCCACGCTCGGCGACCTCGACTGGGGCCCGGTTTGGAGCGGCTACCTCGGCTTGTTCTTACAAGGGTCGGCGGTGCTTGCCATCGGTTTGATGGCCAGCAGTTGGACGAGCAATCAGCTGATCGCGCTCTTCGTGGCCCTGACCTTGAGCGTGTTCTTCTGGGTCCTCGACAAGTTCTTGGCGCTGCTCCCGACGAACGCCGCATCTGCCTTGCAGTGGCTTTCCTTCGACTACCACTTCCAGAGCATGGCGCGCGGCGTGATCGACCTGCGTGACGTGCTCTTCTTCGTCTCGGTGGTCGTGTTTGCCCTGGCTGTCGCGTTTCGGGCACTGGAATCCCGGCGGTGGAGCTGATCGATGTCATCCAACATTCAAAAACGAGCCGCTAGCGAATCACTGATCTTCCTCTTGATCGTGGGCGGTATCCTGATCTTGCTCAACGTGCTCGCCGCGTACTTCCCTTCGCCTCGAATCGATCTCACCAAGAACGAGCTCTTCTCCTTGGCCGAAGGCTCCGAACGGCTCTGCTCTAGCCTCGACGACCGCCTCGAGGTCACTGCGTACTTCACGGAGAACCTCCCGCCACCGTTCAACGCCACCGAACGTCAGGTGCGCGACTTGCTCGCCGAGTACGCTGCAGCGTCGAACGGCAAAATCATCGTTCGCTTCGTCAATCCCAACGACGAGGCTAAGCAGCAGGCCGCGCGCGCCGATGGCGTTCAACCAGTCGCCCACCAGAAGATCGAAGAAGACCAGGTCGCCGTCGTCGAAGGCTACCGCGGTATCGTCCTGCGCTATCTCGACCGGACTCGAACAGTTCCGGTCATCCAGGACACTACCGGGCTCGAGTACACCATCACCGCGGCGATCAAGGAGCTGGTTGGGGAGCGCAAGCCCATCGGAGTCGTGGGCGGCCACGGCGGCCCGAGCCTTGAGCAGGGGCTCACGAGCCTGCGGTCGGTTCTGTCGCTCTACGATGTCCGCGAGGTCGACGCGTCGCAAAACATCGACTCAGGGCTCGCCGCGCTCTTGATCATCGGCCCAGAGGAGCCCTTCAGCGACGAGGAGTTGAGGCGAATCGACCAGTACGTGATGCTCGGAGGCTCGCTCGGTGTCTTCGGCGGAGCGATGGCCGTAGACCTCGGTGGCCAAGCCGGACCTTCGGCTCGAACCTTGAGCTCGCGCATCGACACGCTGCTCGGTACCTGGGGCGTTCGGATGAGCTCGAAGCTCGTTGCCGACGCGCAGTGCAGCCGCGCGCCGATGGCGGGACCGATGGGTTTGCAGGTTCTCGTGCCCTATCCGCCGATTCCGGTGCTCCAACTCCAACCGGCGCAGCTGGAACATCCGGTCATGTTCCGTCTCGCCTCGCCCATGCTTCCATTCGTTTCACCGCTCGAGCTAGGGAACGCACCGGCGGACACGAAGCTAAGCGTGCTCGCGAGCTCGTCACAGGACTCCTGGACGATGTCCGGCGCGACGATTTCACTCGCGCCGCGCAATCCAAGGGACTGGCAGATGGGCACAGACGCTGGCCCATTCGACCTCATGGTCGCAATCGAAGGCAAGCTGCCTTCGGCGTTTGCGGCGTCGTCGGTCACTGAAGACGACGCCAACGCCATCGCGGTCCCACCAGCCGCTGAAAAGGACGTCCGTGTCTTGGTGGTGGGCACCAGCTCCTTCCTCGAGGACGCTTTCATGCCGCCACGGCCGCCACAGGGGGATGTTCAGATGAACGCAGCACTGGCTCTGGCCTTGAACGCGATCGACTGGCTGGCCGCCGATTCGGATTTGATTGCCATCCGCGCCAAGACGAGCGAAGAGCCGGCGCTAGACATTCCGGATTCGGTTCTCGCCGCAGAAGGCACGGCGCTTGCAGCCGCAGAGCAAGGCGATGAGGCCGGGGTCGAGTCGGCTCTCGCGAAGCGCAAGGCTGCGATTGAGTCTTGGGACGCAAAGAAGCTTGCGTACCGCTGGGTCAACACCCTTGGGATTCCGTTCATCGTCGCCCTCTTCGGACTCGTTCGCTGGCGGCAACGCTCGAACAAGAAGAAGACGCTCAAACTCTAGGCAGGGGAATGCTCGGAATGGAATGGCGAAAGAACCGAATTGCGATTGGAGCCATGGTGTTCTTCGTGCTGCTCGGCCTGACGGCCTGGGCGGTGGAAAGCAGGAACCGTCAACCCAGGAGCTCGGGGGAGATCCCCAAGATCGAGCTCGACAAGGATGCGATCAGCGGGCTCGAGATCACGCGCCCGGGAGACGAGCCGGTGGTGCTTTCCAAGGTCGACGATGCTTGGCGACTGATCAAACCTGTGGATGCCGCCGCAGATCAGAACAACGTCGACTCCGCGCTCAATCGGCTCGCCGAGCTCACTATCACCCGTGTCGTGGCGACGAAGCCGGAGAACTACGCACGGCTGCAAGTCGACGATGAGAGCGCGGTTCGGATCGTCGTGAAGGCCGGAGACGAGACTCTGAGCGAGCTGATGGTTGGCAAGTACGGCGACGGCATGACCATGCTTCGCGTAGACGAGCGCCACGAGGTGTTCGGAGCCAGTGGCTCGCTTCGCTATGCATTTGACCGAGAGCTCAGGGCTTGGCGCGACCGAAAGGTCGTCAGCGTCGAAGCCCCTGAGGTGCAGTCGATCCGCTTCGAGAGCCCGAAGGGCACGTTCGCCTTCAAGCGCGATGGAGATGCCTGGGCCGCCATCGAAGGGAAGAAGGCCCTCGGCAACTTCGATCCGAAGCAGGTGACGAGCAGCCTGTCGACCGTGGCGCGGCTGATCGCCTCCGACTTCGCAGCGCAAGACATCTCCGAAGCGAGGGCGGGGCTAACCGAGCCCAGAGCGACCGTGAGCTTGACCCTGGCCGAGGATCCGGATCCGATCGTGCTCGAGCTCGGCGCCAGCACAGAGCAAGGCGACGAGCTCTATTTGAGGCGCAAAGGCAACCCCACCGTCTACGTGGTCTCGCACTACCTCGCGGAACGGCTACAGCCCGACGCGGCTGCCTTCCGGACCCCCGCCGAAGCTCCTCCGCCCCCGCCGGCGATGCCAGGCGGCCCGGCCATCGGAGGACAGCAACAGCCGCAGCTTCCTCCGGAAGTCATGGAGCAGCTGCGGCAGCAGATTCAAGCACAGCAGCAACAGCGCTAGGCGCTGGCGCCAAGCCGCCAACCGGCAACCACGATGGACCCCCAGCCGAGTAGGAAGAGCAGGCCTCCTAGCGGCGTGACCGCCCCGAGCTTGGCCTGGCCGGTAATTGTCATGATGTAAAGGCTGCCGCTGAAAAGCGCGACCCCTGCAACGAAGGACCAACCCGCAAGCGCTGCTGGCGCGCCAGCGCCACGATGCAAGAGCCAAGCCACGAAGGCGAGCGCCATCGCATGCGTGAGGTGATAGTGAGCGGCGGTGTTCCACCAGTCCAGGCGCTTCACGCCGTCTGGTAGCGAGTCGAGACGCGATCGCAAGCCATGCGCGCCAAACGCTCCCAGCGCGACCGCGCTGAAACCGAGCAAGCCGGAAAGAATGATGAAGATTCTAGTCATCGGGGCCCATGATGGGCCAAGTCCCGGGCCGCGACCAGGCAGCGCGCTAGCACCTGGCAGTCGAACGCGTTAGGCTGCGCGAGCGATCGGGGTTATTGGAGCCATGACTCGGAGATGAGCGCAGATTTCGGTGTAAACCAAGGACTGGTCGAGGAGCAGTTTCTGAAGTGGGCGGATAACCCGCTGGCCGTGGACGAGGCTTGGCGCTCGTACTTCGAAAGCCTCGCGCCAACTGACTGGCCGCAGATCTCAAGCGCAGGGACGATCATGGCGCCGGTCACCGCGACCGGCCTGCTGAGCCCGGCACCGTCGACGTCCGATGGAAACGGAGCGGCCGCGGCCGTTTCGCCAGGAGTCGTCGAGCTCCTCGACGTGGCGGACGAGGATGACGGCGTGCGGAACTCGGTGCTCTTGCCACCGACTGCCGAGGCGACGCTCGATCCACTGATCCTCGAAGGCCGCACTTCGTTCCCGCCTTCCGCGCAGGTCCTTGCAGCCAACGAGCTCCAGGCGCGTCTCTCCGCGCTCATCAATGCGTATCGCGTACGCGGACATCTCTTCGCAAACCTCGACCCGCTCGACTTGCATCGAAAGCCGCCCGAGGACGAGCTCGTTTTGAAGCGCTACGGGCTCGCTCACGTCGACCCGGACACGATCTTCGCAACGGGCAACATGGCGGGTCCGGCAAATGAGTCTCTGCGCTCGGTGCTCGCGCGATTGAAAGACACCTACGCGCGAACGATCGGCGTCGAGTTCACCTCCCTCGAGAACCAGGACGCACGCGATTGGCTACGCGATCGCATGGAGCTCACCGGGAACCACATCGATCTGAGCCGCGAACAGCAAATCCGCATCCTCACCAAGCTCACCGATGCGGAGATCTTCGAGCAATTCCTGCACACGAAGTACACCGGCGCGAAGCGCTTCTCGCTCGAAGGAGGGGAAAGCGTCATCCCGATGCTCGACATCCTGACCGAGCATGCTTCGGAGCTCGGCGTGGAGGAAATGGTCATCGGCATGGCGCACCGCGGACGGCTCAATGTGATGGTAAACATCATGGAGATGAACGTCCGTCAAATCTTCGCGGGCTTCGAGGACGACGACCCTGAAAAATACCTCGGCACGGGCGACGTGAAGTACCACCTCGGCTACTCGCTCGATCGCAAGACTGCGAGCGGGAACAACATGCACATGACTTTGGCCTTCAACCCGAGCCATCTGGAGTTCGTGAATCCGGTGGTTGAGGGGCGCGTCCGCGCCAAGCAAGATCGCAAAGGCGACGATGACCGTACCACCGTGCTGCCTCTCTTGATTCATGGTGACGCCGCCTTCGTCGGCCAGGGTGTGGTCGCGGAGACTTTGAACTTGAGCCGGCTTCCGGCGTACGAAACCGGCGGCACCGTCCACGTCGTCATCAACAATCAGATCGGCTTCACCACCAACCCCGAGGACTCGCGGTCGACCTCGTACTGCACCGACATCACCCGAATGCTTCGCTGCCCTGTCTTCCATGTGAACGGCGAGGATCCAGAGGCGGTAGCGCAAGCGGTGACCTTGGCGACGGAGTACCGGCAGCGCTTCCACGCGGACGTAGTGCTCGACCTCTTCTGCTACCGGAAATACGGCCACAACGAAGGTGACGAACCGCGATTCACCCAACCGGAGATGTACGCGGCCATTGACCGGAAGAAGACGGTTCGTGAGGTGTATATCGATCACCTGGTCAAAACGGGGAAGTTGACCGGCAAGCAGGCGGACGAGATCCGGGTCCGGCGCCAGCAGGACTTGGAAAATGCGCTCGAAGACACGCGCAAGAACGGACACTACAACCTCATCCCCGCGTCGATGCTTGGGCTTTGGGCAGATTACCGCGGCGGCAGCGATTTGGACGTCCCGGACGCGGATACGCGGTTTCCCAAAGCTGAGCTGATCGAGGCGCTCGACAAGATGACGAGCTACCCCGACTGGTTCACACCACACCCTCGCATCGAGCGATTCGTTCTCGATAAGCAACGCAAGGTCATGAGTACCGGCGAAGGCGTCGACTGGGGCACCGCTGAGAACCTCGCGTTTGCGAGCCTTTTGCTACAGGGAGTTCGCTGCAGGCTCACCGGCCAGGATGTTCGCCGCGGCACATTCAGTCACCGTCACGCTGTCATCTTCGACGAGAAGACGGGCCGGCGGTATACGCGTCTGGGGCACCTGAGCGCCGATCAGGCGCAGCTGGAGATCTACGACAGCCCGCTTTCCGAGGTTGGTGTCCTGGGCTTCGAATGGGGATACTCGCTCGACTCGCCGGATGCCTTGGTGTGCTGGGAGGCTCAGTTCGGGGACTTCGTGAACGTCGCGCAGGTGATCGTCGACCAGTTCATTTCTTCGTCTGAGGACAAGTGGCACCGTCTGAGTGGCCTCGTCATGTTGCTCCCGCACGGCATGGAGGGCCAAGGTCCTGAGCACTCGAGCGCAAGGCTCGAACGCTTCCTGATGCTTTGCGCGGAAGACAACATGCAGATCGTCAACCTCACGACCCCTGCGCAGCTCTTTCACTGCCTCAGGCGTCAGGTCCTGCGCCCCTGGCGCAAGCCACTCATCGTCATGAGCCCGAAGAGCCTGTTGCGGCACCGCCGTGCCGTCAGCACGCTGGACGAGCTCGCCGACGGCTCTTTTCAGCGGATCATTGCCGACGAGCCAACGGTGGATCCCCGCAAGGTTCGACGCCTCGTTCTGTGCACCGGGAAGATCTACTACGACCTCCTCGACCGCCGGGAGCAGACCAGGGCCAATGACGTGGGCATTCTGAGAGTGGAGCAGCTCTATCCGCTCCGCGCTCGCGAGCTTCAGGCACGCCTGGCCCCGTATCCCAAGGACGTCGACCTGGTCTGGGTCCAGGAGGAGCCGTGGAACATGGGCGCCTGGTACTTCATGCGCGCCCGGCTGCCGGAGATTCTGGGCGACGAGCCGCCCCTACGCTGCATTGCACGGCCGGAAAGCGCCAGCCCCGCGACCGGTTCCGGGGCGTCGCACAAGCTCGAGCAGCGCATGCTTATCGACGAAGTGTTCCAGTAGCGCGGAAAGGCGTGGACGCCTCAATCCGGGCGCCCGCACGTCGCAAGAACGAGAACCGCCGCAGTCCCGTGTCGCGCCTCTTCCGCGTCCCGTTCGTTGAGCCGTTCAATTGAGAACGGCCTCGTCTGGGGACGAGGCGTTCTTCAAGAACCTATCGGGCCTTTACTTTGTCGCCTTGACCGCGATCTTTTTCGGGGTTGGCGCTGCCTTTTTCGGGAGGCGTAGTTCGAGCACGCCGTTCTTGAGGTCGGCGCTGATCTTGTCGGCGTCGACCGTCTCGGGGAGGCTGAACGAGCGGGTGAAACTCCCGTACTGCCGCTCGACACGACGATAGGTGCCCTCGTTCTCTTCCTTCTCAACTTTACGTTCGCCGCTGAGCGTGAGAACCTTGTTCTCGACGTCGACCTTGACGTCTTCCGCAGCCAAGCCCGGCACCTCAGCATCTACGTAGAAAGCATCAGCCTCTTCGCGGATATCGACCGCGACTTGAAATGCCTGCCTTGCAAGCCCCCTGCCACCGAAGTAGTGGTCATGGAGGCGGTTCATCTCTTCAAATGGATCCCAACGAACCAACATGATGTACTCCTCCGTCAACCTGCGTGCGCAGGCTCGTCATTGATCGGACCAAGTGAAAACGCCACCATTGCGCCTCGACTGTCTTCCGATGGACGCAAGCTAATCACGGAAAACGCACTGTCAACTGTCGAATTGACCGGATTTCGGCGCGCGATAGGCTACCCGCAGATGAGGGTTTCCAAGCTCACGGTCGTCTTCGCGCTGATGGTTGGCACGCTATCGACTGGCTGCGTTGAGGACGTGCGCTTCAATCCATCGGGCTGTGACGTGCACGTTCGCGGTCGTTGGCGCGTCGACGGGCAGGCCCCGACGGCCGATACCTGCGGCGACATCGGCCTGGTCGAGCTCGCGATAATTGACGATTCGGAGCGCCAGTTCTGGGCGGCGCCGGAGTTCACTCTGCGATGTGATGCCGCGAGCGACGCGAACGCGGTGGTCATCGACGGGGGGGCCTACCTAGACACGATCCGGGTGACGCGTAATCGCTGTGGCGGCACCGGCAAGATTCTCAAAGACCCGCCGGACCAGCAGTACAAATCTCGCTGGCGTGCAACCACAGAGCTCAAGTTCGTCGTCGACTGCTCACCGATCAAAAC
>Ga0209536_100006765_pt1 | contig 17454 bp, 16 predicted proteins | sample DeeMarSeWOR28_12_FD_187461 | JGI IMG/M metagenome (GOLD analysis project Ga0209536, IMG submission 187461) | Marine sediment microbial communities from White Oak River estuary, North Carolina - WOR-2-8_12 (SPAdes) (version 2) | ecosystem: Environmental > Aquatic > Marine > Intertidal zone >... | reverse complement strand
CGACAATGTTGTGCAACTCGTCAATAAAGAGCAGGATAGCCCCTTCGCTCTCCTTGATTTCCTGCAGCACTGCCTTGAGCCGTTCTTCAAATTCACCGCGGTACTTGGCCCCAGCCACAAGGGCGCCCAGGTCCAGGGCAAAGAGGGTCTTGTCCTTGAGCCCCTCGGGCACGTCGCCTTTTACGATTCGGTGGGCCAACCCCTCGACAATGGCAGTCTTGCCCACACCGGGCTCGCCGATGAGCACCGGGTTGTTCTTGGTCTTTCGGGACAGAATGCGAATAATGCGCCGAATCTCGCCGTCGCGCCCGATCACCGGGTCCAGACGCCCTTTTCTGGCCTCCCTGACCAGATCTCGCCCATAGCGCTCCAGGGCCTCATACGTGGACTCCGGCGTAGCGCTCGTCACCCGCTGGTGCCCGCGCACCTCGGTGAGGGCGCGGAGGAAATGATCCCGAGTGATGTTGAAATTCTGGAAGATACGCCCAGCCTCGGAGGTCGTCCCCTCATCGATGAGCGCCAGAGTCAGATGCTCAACAGAAACATACTCATCCTTGAGTCTTTTTGCCTCCTCCTCCGCCTTCATCAAGGCGCGGTTTAATCGCTGCGTCACATAGATCTTTCCCGCCTCGGTCCCTGGTCCTGAGACGCTGGGGCGACGCTGCAGTTCGGCTGCCACCTCAGCCTTCAGGTTTTCTACGGCCACGTCCATCCTGTTGAAAAGACGAACCACCAAACCTTCGGGCTGCTCCAGCAGTGCCAGCAGCAAGTGCTCACCGTCAACCTCCTGGTGGCCGAAGCGTAGCGCCTTGGTTTGGGCGTCATGCATCGCTTCCTGTGATTTCTGTGTCATTTTGTTGGGGTCCATTATCTATTGTGCCTCCTGTGGCTCACTCTGTTCGCAGCATGGTGCCTGGCGCCGCCAAGCGCATGGCGATTTCAATCCAGCCGCTCTCCGCGCCGCACCTAGACCGCAGCGTAGCTCTCACTCAGATCTGTTTTCTAAGCCAACCGATCTCCCGCTCCAGCTCATCGATTCTATCCAGCAAGTCCAAGACCACGCCAAGCCCGGCCCAGTTGATGCCCAGATCTTTGCGCAGCCGCATAATCCGCCAGATCCGGGGCACAACTGTTTCTTGAAAAAGCAATTCCGGCTCGGATTGTTCGGGGACCACAAGCCCCCACTCGACCAACCGTTTCACCATCTCAGGGTGAAGCCGGGCCAGCCTTGCCAATTCTTCTGAGGTGAGAAGATTCGTCGATGCCGGTCGGCTCTCGTATCGATAATGCACGATTTGATAGCGTGTGGTCCTCATGCGTGCCGCCCTCTCGGATCAAAATTGGACACCCTGGCGAGTTCCTCGAAAAGTTCCTTCTCTCTGACGCTTGGACTTTTGGGTACGACTATTTTCACCACAGCCAAGAGATCTCCCCGCTCACTTCCTTTCTTGGGGAGCCCCTTGCCGCGCAGCCGCAGCTTCTGTCCGCTTTGGCTGGCAGCCGGAATCTTCAAGCTAACCGCACCGTCGATAATCTCCACTTTTACCGTGGCCCCCAGAGCCGCCTCCCACGGTGTCACGGGTACCTCTACCTGGAGATCGTGCCCTTCCACCCGAAAGCGTGGGTGCGGCTCGAGGTGAACTTTGAGATAAAGATCTCCCGCCGGCCCACCGCCCATACCGGCTCCGCCTTTTCCCGTCAACCGGATACGCGTTCCATCAGTAACTCCCGGTGGAATTTTTACCTGGAGGTTTTGCAGAGCGGGGCGCACCTGCCCCTGGGTATCGACCTCGTGCCCCTGTAAAGTGATGGTCCTGGCGGCGCCGTGATAGGCGTCCTCCAGGCTGACCTGAATCTCGGCCTCGTGGTCCTGGCCCCGCATGACCCACGAGGCTTGTCTCCTGCCCGCACCGGTTCCACTTGCCATGCGGCCGCCGAAAAGTGTTTCGAAAAAATCGCTGAAGCCACCGCCGAAATCAAATGCTTCTGCACCCGGTCCGGCTTGAAACTCGAAATGGACATTCTCCCAACCGGGAGGCGGCTTGAAGTCCTGGCCTGCCTGCCAGTCACCGCCCAACTGATCATAGAGCTTCCGTTTTTCGGGGTCCTTGAGCACCTCATGAGCCTCGTTGACCTGCTTGAACTTTTCCTCTGCGTCCTTATCCTTGTTGACGTCAGGGTGGTATTTGCGGGCCAGCTTACGATAAGCCCTCTTGATCTCAGCCTCGCTGGCCGTTCGGCCAACACCCAGAGTCTCATAGTAGTCTTGAAATTTAACCGTCATCTGATATCACCACGTCTAAAATACGCCAGTCCAGGCATGATCGAACATCATGACACTCATCCCCTGCGGTTTTCCAAAGGGGATTTGCCCGGGCTGAGTACCCTGCCAGGATCGGCTGGTGTCCATAGGAATTTTTCCCAGCAAATCAAGAGCATACTTATACAAATCACTTTTGTTAAAAGTTAAGAACCCCAGCGCAATTTTCAAGAGTGGGTTAATAAAAAACCTGGATTCTGTTTGACAACGTCAAACCTTGATTGTAGCCCTATGCCGCCACCTCCGGTGGTATAAAGAGTCTGAAGGAGGATTCGTATGTCCTAATGCACCCCACCGCCGAGTAAAGGATTCCCTCCGCGGACGTTTGATTTTCAGCTGTAACAGATCCGAACGTGCGATCACCATTGACAAGCTGAAATATTTGCTTAAATTTGCAGTTAACTCCTATGCATTTGCAGAGTCGTCTAAGCAGTTCGGTTTATTTCCCTCCCTGGCGGGAGCGAAAGCACCTGGTTAAACCCCGCCCACGGGCGGTTACAGCCCGCGCAGGCATTGAACGGGCCAGAGGAGGCGAAACGGACGACTGGCAGTGTGTGTTTGGTTCAAAATCTTAGAGCAGAAGAATTGTAATTGACAATATGTATTGAATATGATTCAGCTCGGGCGGGTGACTCTGTTGATCTTGGGAAGGGAGGTTTACACATGTATTCACAGACGGTCATGGATCACTTCAAGAAACCAAGAAACGTCGGCGAGATGAAGGATCCTGATGGGGTTGGAGAAGTGGGGAATCCCATATGCGGCGACATGATGACCATCTATATCAAGGTCAGGGATGACTACATAGATGACATTAGCTTTTTGACCTTCGGTTGCGGCGCGGCTATTGCCGTGTCCAGCATACTCACGGAAATGGCCAAGGGGAAAACCATTGAAGAAGCCCAAAAAATCACCAACAAATCGGTGGCTGAGGCTTTAGAAGGACTCCCCAAAAACAAACTACATTGCTCTAATCTCGGAGCCGACGCCCTACACATGGCCATCAAGGATTACCTGGACAGGAAAGCAGGCGTAGTCAGAGAAGAGCCCAAGCGAAGCGACAAGCATGAGCACACTCATGGAGACGTCTGCTATTGCCCCTATTGTGATGTGGAGGCGGATGAGAAGTCTCCCGTTTGTGTCAACTGCGGTCGGGAGTTGGACGAGGCTCACTAGGGGGATACGGTGGGTATTAAATTTGGACTACCTCGCAGCCAGCCCGCTTTCTATCCGTTGAAAGCGTGCAGGAGACACAATGCTACATGGAGGTTTTCATCGTGAGTATTATAAACTTGGACTACCTTGCAGCCAATCCCCTCCTGCCAGAGGTTCAGGAGGCCATGATCGAAGCCATCGAAAGGAATTACAGCAACCCTTCCAGTCAACACCAGTTGGGTGACGAGGCTGCGGCTGCACTCCAGCAGGCCAGGGAACAAGTGGCGACTCTGATCAATAGCCCCGTGCTGAAAGAGGTGGTCTTTACTTCCAGCGGCACTGAGTCGGTCAACCATGCCATCAAAGGGGTGGCCTTCGCCAATGTCAGCAAGGGGAAACACATCGTTACCTCTAATATTGAGCACAATGCCGTTTTGAGGACGTTAAGAGCCCTCAAAATGATGGATTACCAAGTGACCTCTGTTGCGGTGGACGAATTCGGGCGGGTAAATCCGACTGATGTCGCCGAGGCCATCAGGGATGATACTGTTCTGGTGACGATCATGCACAGCAATAATGAGGTAGGCACCATCCAACCCATTGAGGAGATCGCCCAGGTCACTCGCGAAAGGAAGGTTATATTCCATTGCGACGCGGTGGATTCCGTGGGGGTTGTCCCAATAGATGTCCAAAAATTGGGCGTAGATCTCCTGAGCTTCGCCGCCAACCAGTTCTACGGGCCATCGGGTGTGGGCGGCCTGTATATCCGTCGAGGCACTCGAATATGGCCTCTGCTCGATGGTGGGGTTCAGGAGAACAACAAGCGAGCCGGAACTGAGAATCTTATCGGTATCATCGGGATGGGTGTCGCCGCCGAGTCCGCAGCGCGAGAGATGGAGTTCCGCATCAGGCATGTAAAAAAGCTTAAGGATAAATTGATCACGGGATTGGAAGCACGGATCGAGGACATTTACATCAATGGACACCCGGTACTCTCTTTGCCGAATCTGGTTTCGGTATCCGTACGGTATATCGAGGGAGAAGGTATCGTGCTGATGCTGGATGAAGAAAATATCGCTGTTTCCACCAGGTCAGCCTGTGCTGCTGGAGCTCTGCAAGCATCCCACGTGCTACTGTCCATTGGTCGCGATTTTGCCGATGCCCAAGGAACCTTGGTCATTACCTTTGGACGAACCACTACAGAGGCTGAGATTGATCGATTTCTGGATGTACTGGAAGAGGTGGTTCAGACACTGCGGAACATGTCCCCCCTCTACATTAAGGCCAAGCAAGGCAAGGCTGAGGGCATCGTCCAGAGTTAGCCCGCAACATCATCCTGTCCGCACTTGAGGAAGCAAAGACTCACTGGGCTTGTCATCGCCGCGGGGACGACTCACGCTTACAGATCAGCGTCATTTCCACGAGACCAGAGGAGGTCCAACCTTCGAGCGTGCTGGAATTGAAATATCCAGCACGCTCTGTCTACCATGATGAGAGCAACTATGATATACTGCATCACTAAAAACCAAAAGGAAACTAGCCGGGAAGGCAGAGATGGAAGAACGCACCAAAAAAGAACTTGAAGAACTTATTCCGCAGATAAAATGCCCAAAGGATTTCATCTGCTACAGGTCAGAACTTCGAGAACTGTGCAAGGCGGAAGATGTCGGCATGAAGTCCTATCTTAAATGTTTGGAAGAAAATCCAAGAGATTGCCTATTCTCATTGGGTTACGCAGAATCCTACTATTGCACTTGCGCCCTTCGTCTACATATCGCAAAAAAAGAGTGCAAGTGAGTTTCAGTTCCATTGAGGTGTGTTGTCTAGCCCGAATATTTCACGAATCGTCTGCTGCGACCGCGGATATGACCGCCCTTCCGGGCGTCCTCGGGTGTCGGACCTTGCGAGGTACTGTTCAAGTACGCCTCAGGTCCAACTCCCTGCGGTTTCCCGGTGGCACGGCCATCTCCACGGTCTCGCGACAACAATTCGTGAAATATTCGGGCTAGGAGAAGTGGCGAGTCAACGATGGACTCGCCTATGAATCCAGCGACATGAGCAGATCCCGGTAAAGCTCGGCAGCTAATGTCACCTGCTGGAAGGATACCGACTCTTCGGGGGCATGGGCCTTCTCCAGTTGGCCGGGTCCCAGCAAGATTGGCTTGACTCCAGCGGCCCACAACTGGTTTGCATCGGAATGGCTCGGAAAGGGTCGAGGCTTCCAGGAGAGAGCGTGTCTGGGGTAAAGAGCTCGCAGGGCCTCGATCACAAACCCTTTTTCCGGCAACTCGTACCCGGCTTCGATGGTGGAAAGACGAAGGGTGGCTTTAACCTGAGTATTCTCCTTCCGGATTCGATCGACAATCTCCTCCAGCTCTAGCGAGATATCACCGATGGGCGCATTGGGTGGCAGGTGAACGTCAACCCATGCCTCACACCAGTCAGGGACGGCAAAACCCGCCTGGGTGCTCAGCAGATCCCGGATATTGTAGGTCCCCTCAGGCCGCTCGTTCGTCATGTAGTGAGAAATGTGCAAGAGCAATTGGAGCATGCTCTCAATGGGATTGTGATCTCTACTGGAGAGGGACGCATGTACCCGTTTGCCTTGAGCGTTCAGCTGTATTTCCAGGTAGCCGTAGCAACTCAGACATGGGTGCAGGTTCGTGGGTTCCGCAATGATTGCCCAGGGAAAATGGAACTCCTCAACCAATCGCTCGGCGCCGTCTCCCTCTTCCTCCTCTCCAACCAATAGGACCAGCGCAACCGGTAGCTGTTGGGCGCCAACTTCCCAGAGGCTGAGATAGGCCTCCACCATTGCTGCACAACCGGACTTCATGTCAGCTGCGCCGAGCCCGATGACCAGGTCGTCGTGGTCCTCAAAACCATAGTGCTCAAGGTCATATGCCACCACCGTGTCCACATGACCGACGAGGGCAAGATGGATATCCGTTGCCGACGGCATCACTATCAGGTTGTAGCGGCTGTCATCCACAGCCTGCCGAATCACCGGAAGACCGCTCCTCTTGAGGTAGCCGTGGAGATAGCTGAGAAGTTCTTCTTCTTTCCCGGTAGGACTGTAGATGTCAATCAGCCGACGAAGCAGTCGGCGCAGTCGCTGCGGGTTTATTGCGGGATTCTGCTCAACCATTGCTCTTGTTTGGGCGGCGTGGCTGGGTCCGCCCGTTTTCTTTCTTTTCCCTCAACCGCTTGTGTCGCCCTGACAAGTTAAGAGTCAAATAAATGTGTTGTTGCGGCTGGCCGAAACCCATCTCGCGAAAAAAGTGAAGCGCCGGCAAGTTATCCGCCTCGGTGTCCGTCAGCAGCATGCGAACGCCGCTCTCCAGCATGAGATCCCGGAAATGCTTGAAAAGCCTAACCGCAATACCCTGTCGGTGGCATTCGGGTTCCACGCCCAACCAGACAAGGTGACCGTACTTCCAGGCAGATTGGCTCTTTTCTATTGTGGTGCCGAGAAGAAAGCCCACAATCCGCTCATCCGACTCTGCCACCAAGCAAAACTCAGGATCACTCTGGAACAAGTTGACGACCTCGTACTCATCCCATGTGCGGTAGAGATTCGGCACCTCGCGGGCCGTAAAGATTTTCTCACCGAGGTGAAAGACATCGGCCAAGTCGTCAATCTCCATCTCGCGAACAACCATACTACCGCGTTTCTTCTTGCTAAGATCCTCTTCATTCATGGTGATTTGCCCTCATCTATTGGTTGACCGCTTTCCTTTACCCGGGTCTGTCCCACCCCGGGTTCAGAATAAGGACAGCAGCTTCAGACATATTATCACGTCTTTTTTGAATCCCAGTCAAGATTTACGATGACTCCCCATTCCTCGGAACGATTCCCGCTGGAGTCATGGAGCATTGCACTGCCGTGGTGCCTACTGCTTACTCCTCAATTCAAGAGGCCGGCTTGCGACACACTATCTGCGCCACCGCTCGCGGGGGGCTTTCCTCGACCCCTTTGAAGGAATGGATCACCTCCCAATCCTGGAACATCTGCAGCAATTCTCCGGGATTTAACAGAAAATCGGGATTGCGGGGTTTGCCAAATCTTCGCTGTTCAACGGTAAAAGTCTCATATATTAGCAATCCGGAATCTCTCAATGTTTTTTTTGTGCAGGGTATCAGGGGCCGATGCAAATAGAGAAAGACCAGCACTGCCCCGCAAGCATCTTGAGGCAAAGGATTGACTCCTTCTTGCTCAAGGTCCACTCGCCAGTCCTGAATACTGATTCCGGTTGCCGCAGCAAGTTCCTTGGCCCGATCCAGTGCCCTTCTAGACCTGTCACAGCAAACCACCTCCAACCCTTGCTGGGCGAGAAAGATCCCATGGCTGCAGTCACCACAGGCGAGATCTAGGACAGGACCAGGAGAAGTCTTCGGCAGAAGTAGATCCATGTGATCCAACAGGAGTTGAGCTGGTTGAATACGGGTATGTCTGAAAATCAATGATTACCTCTTGCACCGAGTAGAGAAAATCTGCTAAAGCTACACATATAAGAAGCCTTACCGTATTGCAAGTCTTATGCTGGGCGGCTGGACGTAGATTATTCCCCGTTGTGGTGTACAACGGTAGTTCAACACGATATAATTCATTGTTAATAAATCCATCTTACCGAATTATTAAGTTTGGGGAACGTACCAAATTGGCGTTCTTCTTCCTATATTCCTGTCAGGAGACCTTGTTTCCAGGACTTATCCAAGAGCATTTTATCCTTGCATGCAGGTCTGAAATCCAAGAGCCCTGTGAGGCCTGAAATCAACAACAAACAGAGAGGAGGAAAAAAGATGATGAAGAAATTCGGAGTTTTACTTTGTATTCTCGCGCTGCTGTTCGCCGGGCCGGCTCTCGCAGCCACCCCGAAAATGGGTGGCACTTTGATCTTTGGCCGCGGCGGAGACAGTGTGGGACTGGACCCGGCCTATGAAACGGACGGAAACTCATTCATGATCTGCGACAACATCTTCGAAGCCCTGGTGTTCTACAAGGATGAGTCTACGGCTCTTGAGCCGGGGCTGGCAAAATCATGGACGATTTCGCCGGACGGCAAAACCTACACATTTGAATTGAGGTCGGGTGTCAAATTCCACGACGGAACGGACTTCAATGCCGATGCCGTCGTCTTTTCCGTCGGCCGTATGATGAAAGAACGCAATGTTAAATTCCACGGCAAGGCATGGGAGATTCCGGCCCAGGAGCGCACCCCTGAATACTGGGTGTCCATGGAAATGGATGACACCATTGGATCCATCGAGGCCACAGGCGAGTACACCGTGGTTTTTAAACTCAAGAGAGTCGAGGCGCCGTTTCTGGCCAACATGGGGATGGATTTTGCCGACATTATCAGCCCCACAGCCTTTGCGAAAAACCCGAAAGAGTTTGTGCGCAATCCTGTGGGGACCGGCCCTTTCAAGTTTGTCAAGTGGATCAAGGACGACCAGATTGTGCTCGAGAAATTCACGGAATACTGGGACAAATCCGGCGGCCCATATCTGGACAAGCTCGTTTTTCGCTCCATCCCGGAAAACTCGGTTCGTTTTCTGGAACTCAAAACCGGCAACATCCATATCTGCCAGTTCCCCAACCCGGCCGACGTCGGTCTTGCCAGGAAAGACCCAAACTTGATCCTTCCCACCCAACCGGGAATGAACATCGGCTACCTTTCTTTCAACCACACCAAGGAACCCTGGAAGAGCAACGTGAATCTGCGCAAGGCCGTTGCCCACGCCATCAACCGCAAGGCCATCGTTGACAATCTCTACCAGGGCATGGGACAGGTTGCCAAGAACCCCATCCCGCCCACCATGTGGGGCTACAATGAAAATGTCCCCGGCTTTGAATACGACCCTGACCTGGCCAAAGAATTACTGGTCAAGGCTGGTTTTCCCGAAGGAAATGGGCTCGGAGAGATCACCCTGTGGTCCATGCCGGTTCCCAGGCCTTACAACCCGGATGGTTTAAAGATTGGTGTGGCGATGATCTCCGACCTGGGCAAGATCGGCATCAAGGCGAAGATCGTCAGCTACGACTGGGGAACTTACCTGAAGCGACAGCGTGAGCAGCCCGCGGATATGGACCTGTTCCAGTTGGGCTGGACCGGCGACAACGGCGACCCGGACAACTTTCTGGCCGTTCTCTTCGATGGTCTGGCGTCTTCTTCCATCAGGACCCAGTGGAAGAACGAGGAGTACCACAGGCTGATGCAGCAGGGAAAACAGACCATTGACCAGGCCAAGCGGGCCGAAATTTACCAGAAGGCTCTAAAGTTGATCTACGATGAGTGCCCGGTCATCAGTGTGGCACATTCAACAGTCATCTGGCCGGCCCTTAAGAGTGTGAACAACTTCAAGCTTCATCCGACCTCATCCGTGCGGATGAAAAATGTCTGGCTGAGCGAATAACAGGATTAGTCCGCAACATCAAACTCAGGGGGAAGGGTGTACCTCTTCCCCCTTTGGCATGTAGAAAATCCCGGCCCAAAGGACCTGGCTTTGCTTTGCCCCGCAGGCGGCTGGCTGGGGTTGATCTGGACTCAGCAATCAGCCAGTAGTCAGTGATTCGCGCATGGGGCATGGAGTGTACAATTCACCCCATGCTCCATGCCCCATGCTCCATGCCTTGATGTCGAGAAAGGTGATGCATGGTTTGAGCTCTGAGAGTCGTCTCAAACCATACACCTCCTATTTCAATGACGTGGGAATCCTATGCTGGCATACTTTGCTCGAAGAATACTCGTATTGATCCCCACCCTCCTGGGTATCTCCATCATTGTTTTTCTCATGCTTCGCATCACCCCCGGGGATCCTGCCGAACTGCTGCTGGGAGAACGGGCCACCGAGGAAGCCCTCCAAGAGATCCGGGAGCACTTGGGGCTGAATGAACCCTTGCACGTTCAGTACGGAATGTTCCTGAAACGTTTGATGAAAGGCGATCTGGGAGAAACCATCTGGAGCAGGCAGAAGGTCTGGATCGAGGTCAAAGAGCGTTTCCCCGCAACCATTGAGCTTTCCGTCACGGCCCTGTTCATCAGCTGCTTTTTTGGCATCATATTCGGCATTATCTCAGCCACCCGCCAGTATTCCATTTTTGATTATCTCAGTATGCTCGGCGCACTCATCGGGGTCAGTATGCCCATTTTCTGGCTGGGGCTGGTTTTCATGCTGATCTTTTCCTTGCACCTCGGCTGGCTGCCCCTGTCCGGACGGCTGAGCGTCGGTATCGATCTGGAAGTCATCACCAACTTTTATATCCTGGACAGTGTACTCACCAAGAACTGGACAGCGCTGAAGGACGCACTCTGGCACATCATTATGCCAGCGGTGACCTTGAGCACGATTCCCATGGCCATTGTGGCCCGGATGACGCGCTCGGCCATGCTGGAGGTCTTGCGTCAGGATTATATCAAGACAGCCAAAGCCAAGGGGTTGTCCCAATTTATCGTGACGTTCAAGCATGCCCTGCGCAACGCGCTTATTCCGGTGGTGACCACCATCGGCCTGCAGTTTGGCGTCGCACTCGGGGGGGCTATTCTCACCGAGACCATTTTTGCCTGGCCCGGGGTAGGCAAATGGATGTTCGACGCGGTCATGAAGCGCGACTACATGGTAATTCAGGGAGGCACACTGTTCATCGCCGCACTTTTCGTGGTGATCAACCTGGTGGTGGATATGCTCTATGCAGTGATCAACCCCCGGATCACTGTTCAGTAATCGTGGGTCTTATGAAAAGAGGCAATCCCCGAAAAAGTCCCGAAGACCGGCATCCACTGCTGGATCAGTTGAGCCAACTGTGGCGAAACAAGACGGCGGTGGCCGGACTGATTATCGTAGCCGGTTTTGTGTTCGCCGCCTTTCTCGCACCGGTATTGAGCCCTCACGACCCCGTGGAAACATCCCTCTACGACCAGCTCAAGCCGCCGGTCTGGGCCGACGGCGGCGCCAAAAAGAATATCCTCGGCACCGATGATCTGGGCCGGGATATCCTCTCCCGGATCATCTACGGCGCCCGGGTTTCCCTCATCGTGGCGGTGGTCAGCGTGGGGCTGGCGTTTGTCTTAGGGACTCTGCTCGGTTCCTTTTCCGGTTATTACAAGGGCTCTCTGGACAACGTCATCATGCGCATCATGGACATCATTCTGGCCTTTCCCTACCTTCTTCTGGCCATTGTCGTGGTGGCCTATCTGGGGCCCAGCCTGCAAAACGCCATGATGGCCATAGGCATCACCTATGTTCCAAGATTTGCCCGTATCGTCAGGGGCAGTGTCCTCGAAGAATGTGAAAAGGATTATGTCATGGCGGCCAGGGCCGTCGGCGCCAGGGACTGGCGGATCATATTTATCGCCATCTTGCCCAACTGCCTGGGGCCGTTGATTGTCCAAACCACTTTAAGCTTTGCGTCGGCTATTCTGGACGCTGCAGCTCTGAGTTTTCTCGGGCTGGGCGCCCAGCCGCCGACACCGGAGTGGGGCGCCATGATCGCCAGGAGTCGGGCGCTGATTCTCAGAGCATCCTGGGTCATGACGTTTCCCGGCATTGCCATTTTGTTGGCAGTACTTGGATTCAATCTCCTGGGAGATGGTCTGCGGGACGCCTTGGACCCCAGGCTGAGGGATTGAATGCGGATGGATAACAGCAACCTATTGGACATCCAAAACCTGAGAACCTATTTCGATGTCCGAGGATATGCGGCCAAGGCCGTCGACAATGTGAGCCTGGCCATCGGTAAGGGCGAAACCCTGGGACTGGTGGGTGAATCAGGCTGCGGCAAGAGTGTAACGGCCCATTCCATTATGCGGCTCATTCCTCAGCCGCCCGGACAGATTGTGGGTGGCAAGATTTTTTTTGAAGGCCAAAACATCCTTGAACTCTCAGAAGCAAAGATGCGCAAGATCAGAGGCTGTCGGATATCCATGATTTTTCAGGAGCCCATGACTTCGTTAAATCCGGTCTTTCCTGTAGGGAATCAGGTGGGAGAGGTCATTCGCCTTCACGAGAAGCTATCCCGCAGGCGCACACGGGATCGGGTTATAACGATGTTTCAGCTGGTGGGCATCCCAGAGCCGGAAAAACGTCTGTCCAACTACCCACACCAGATGAGCGGCGGAATGCGTCAGCGCGTCATGATCGCCATGGCGCTTTCCTGCAATCCGCGCTTGATGATTGCCGACGAGCCCACAACAGCGCTGGACGTAACGATCCAGGCTCAGATCCTAGATCTGATGAACAAACTGAAAGAGGAGACAGACGCATCTATACTTTTCATCACCCATGACCTGGGTGTTATCGCTGAGATGGCACAGTTCGTGGCGGTGATGTACGCTGGCAAGGTGATGGAATACACTGATGTCAAGACCATCTTCAATGACCCGAAACATCCCTATACCGTTGGTCTGTTGGGGTCGATACCGGTGCTCGGTCGGGGGGGCGGGGGCGATCGGCTCAAGACCATCAAAGGCATGGTACCGTCGCTTTTCAAGCTTCCGGAAGGCTGTTTGTTCAGCGACCGATGTCCGGATATTTTCGACGACTGTACCAAGATAAGCCCAGAGATGTACTCGGTTGGAGCCAACCATATTGCAAGATGTTTGAAATATGCCTGATCGCCGTCAAGAACCTCAGCCGCTTCTTCAAGCCCGCGACCTGGTCAAGTATTATCCCATCCGGGGCGGGGTTTTCTTAAAAGAAATAGCTTCGGTCAAGGCCGTTGACCATGTAACCTTGAGCATCGGCAACGGTGAAACGCTGGGGTTGGTGGGAGAATCGGGCTGCGGCAAGACGACTTTCGGCCGGGCCGTTCTGCGGCTGGAAGAACCCACATCCGGAGAGGTTCTCTTTGAGGGGGAGAACATTCTCGCCTATTCACCGAAGCGGATGCGGGCTTTGCGGGAAAAAATGCAGATCATTTTTCAGGATCCGTTTTCCTCTCTTAACCCCAGAAAGACGGTGTCCCATATCATTGGTGAACCTTTGCTGATACATGGCATGAAAAGTCGTCGCGAACGGGACGAAAGGGTGCATGAGCTGTTAACTGTGGTTGGGCTGCGCAAAGAGCACATGCGTCGTTATCCGCATCAGTTTTCCGGAGGACAGCGCCAACGTATCGGTGTAGCTCGCGCCCTTGCCCTGAACCCGAAACTGATTGTGTGTGATGAGGCGGTATCGGCTCTGGATGTTTCCATTCAGGCCCAGGTCATCAACCTGCTCAAGGACCTTCAGACAGAATTTAAACTGACCTATTTGTTCATTTCCCATGACTTGAGCGTTGTGGAGCATATCAGTGACCGCGTGGCCGTGATGTATCTGGGAAAAATCGTTGAATTGGCGAAAAGCAGAGAACTCTATCAAAGCCCACTACACCCTTATACGCAGGCGCTGCTTTCTGCTTCTCCCATCCCGGATCCCCAACTAAAGCGACAAAGAATTATTCTAAAAGGGGATGTTCCGAGCCCAATCGATCCCCCCCGTGGTTGCCGCTTCCACACCCGCTGCCTGTATGCGAAGGACATCTGCCGTCAAGAAGAGCCCCAGTTCGAGCAAGTGAGACAGGATCACTGGGCTGCCTGCTTCTTCGCCGGTTCAGTGGGCGAGAAACCTGGAGTCGCAGCGTAACTGCGCGAGGGAGCAATGGAAACCCTAACGCTGCATAAACAACAGGGCGAGTTCTCTGTCCTCGATGGATGCAGAACTATGTGGATTCCAGAAATACTCATAATTTCTGCTTCATAGCCGAACCGTTCTGCGCGTCTGAACTGGCTCGCCATGTTGTATTTGCAGCGTTAGGCAAAGACTGTCTGCTGCCAGTTTGCATGTCTATCGACACCCCACCCTTGGTCTATTTCTTGCATCGGTTCCACCCTGCTCACCGAACGCCTTTCTAGTAAATAGAGAACTGCGCGGATGACTCCAGCCAAAGCCAGAGACATTCATATTCTTGTTGTCGACGATGACCCTAGTATTCAAATGTTGTACGAGAGAACTCTCTCCTCCGAGCCCAGCAAGAACCGCTTCAATCTAACCCTTTGCAGTCAGGCTGAGGAAGCGGTAGACGTTGTCAGAATGGCTGTTGCGGGAAGAAAACCTTTTGCTGTTGTCTTTCTGGATGTAAAGATGCCCCCCGGCCCCGACGGTGTGTGGGCGGCGGAGCAAATCCGAGCACTGGATCCGCACGCTGAAATAGTAATGGTGACCGGCTATTCAGATACCGGGCCTGATGAAATCGCCAGGCGGGTGCCGCCGACCGACAGATTGCTCTATCTTCAAAAACCTTTCCACTACCAAGAAATCCGACAATTCGCTTCGGCGCTGAGTGCAAAGTGGCGCGGCGGCATGGACTTGCGAAAAATCCAGAGCGATCTGGAAGCACGAGTTGAGAAGCGAACCAGGGAGCTGGTCAAACTCAACGAGCAGCTTAAGCAAGATATTTCTAAACGTGAGAGTGCGGAAGCGGAAGTGCAATCCACCCTGGTCAAGCTGCGACACGCGATGGGGGGGATCATTCAAGCCATGGCATTGACGGTGGAAAGGAGAGATCCCTACACTGCCGGCCACCAGAGGCGTGTGGCAGATCTGGCTCGGGCAATGGCCGCAGAGATGGGATTGTCAAACCCACAGATAGATGGAATTCGCATGGCCGGTTTAATTCACGATCTTGGTAAGATTTGTGTTCCTGCCGAAATACTGAGCAAGCCGGGGCAACTGACTGAAATTGAACACACTTTGATTAGAGACCACCCTCAGGTTGGCTACGACATACTGAAAGAAATAGAATTCCCCTGGCCGTTGGCTGAGATCGTCCTTCAACATCATGAACGGATGGATGGTTCTGGATATCCAGCAGGTCTGACAGCTGAAAAGATTATCATTGAGGCAAGGACTTTGTCTGTGGCTGACGTAGTCGAGGCCATGGCCTCCCACCGACCTTACCGGCCGACTCTAGGCAGAGAAATGGCTTTGGAAGAAATCTGCAAGAATAGAGGCGTCCTATATGATCCGGATGTGGTCGATGCCTGTGTGAAGATTCTCAAGGAAAAAGACTTTCAGTTCAGGCAATAACCGCATGTCTCCAGCGGGCAGGTGGCAGCTGGCAGGAGATGGAAAAAAAGGTTCTTGCGGAATTTGCTTGGATGAGCGTCTATGACCTTCGATTCACTGCCTTGACTTTGCCAGGTCAGGGGGAGCTGCGCTAAGCGCTAACCGTGCAGTAAGTGGCGAATATGCTCCTTTGTGGAGCAGCATGCCCTGGCCAGACCCGTGGTTTTCTCGCAACTGGAACGGTTCTACCTTCAACCTCTCTCTTCCAATCAATGTTCGCCGGAAATGTTATATCTTCAGTTCGTTTGGGGTCCCAGCCAACTCAACCCCGACCTGGAGGCAAATTGTGTTTTGAAAAGGCAAACCTTTTTCGTTTTAAGCAAACAGTAGTTGGTGTAAAATGCAAGAGTACCGCGGGTGTTTGAACAGGTTCCTCGCTGGGATTGCGAACCCCTTGGCCCGTAACCCTCTGGTCACGAGGAGAGAAGATGAGTGGATCAGGAGACGACATCAGTCTGCATGTTAAGGCTCTCAAGCTCGGAAGCAAGGTGCGAGAACTGCGTCAAAATAAGCATTACACCTTGCAGGATGTCGCGGCGAAAACCGGCTTGTCCAAACCTTTCCTGTCACAGATAGAAAATGATCATGTGGTTCCCCCCGTGGCTACCCTGCTAAAGCTCGCTAGAGCCTTCAACGTGGGCCTGGCCCATTTTTTCCAGGATCAAGTGGGGAGTGACAAGCTCACCATTACCCGTCGCCATGAGCGCGTCCGAGTGGAAAAGCGCCCACACCACCAAAAGGGCGAGGTCAATTATGTTTACGAGGCCTTGGACATCAAGAAGGTTAACAAGCAGATGGAGCCTTTCATGGTGGAATTTCCGGTCCAGGAGACCAGCCAAATGGTTTTCGTCAGCCATGACGGCGAGGAATTTCTCCATTTGCTCGACGGCAGACTCGAGTTTCGCAGCGTGGATAGAGTGGAGGTTCTCGAGGCCGGAGATAGCATTTACTTTGAGTCGGACATGAGTCACAGCTTCCGCTGCCTCGGAGAAAAACCGGCGAGAGCCCTGGTGGTGGTCTGGAGCAAGTAGGTGAAGGTTGGAATTCCGGTCGGGCCACACGAAATGGGGAACGGCGAAAACAGGAAAATAAGAGCATGGTGGAAATCCGTTTTCACGGACGCGGCGGCCAGGGCACGGTGGTTGCCACGATCCTCCTGTCAAAAGCTTTCTTCCAGGACGGCTACCGCGTTCAAAGCTTTCCTCTCTTTGGGGTAGAGCGGCGCGGGGCTCCAGTTGAGGCCTATTTGCGGATTGACCGGAAGGAGATCCTGGTCAGAACTAATGTCTACACCCCAGATCATGTGGTTGTCCTGGACCAAACGCTGATGGAAGCTGTTGACGTAACCCATGGTCTAAAACCGGGTGGCTGGATCCTGATCAACACGCCATCTCCTCCAGCCAATCTTGAACCATTCTCTGGCTACCGAATCGGTTTCGTTGACGCCACTCGCATCGCCCTGAAAAATCATCTGGGAACCCGCACTTATCCCATTGTCAATACAGCAATGATGGGAGGTCTTGCCCGCGTTTTGGGTGTGCCCGCTATGGCTGCCGTTACTGAAGCCATACGAAAAGAGGTGCCCAGTAAGCCGAAACGGAACATAAAGGCCGCCGAGACAGCCTATGGTCAGGTGAAGCTCTTGGAGTCCATCGATGAAGGTTATACAAAGAAATCATAAATCCGAAGCACGAAATCCTAAACAAGTGCAAATGTTCAAAGCTCAAATTTAAAAACGGTTCTTCCGGAATTTGCTTGGATGGCAGAGAAAACCTCGGGTCTGGCCAGGGCAAGCTGCTCCACAAAGGAGCATATTCGCGCCATTGATGGCAGTGTTCCGGTGGAGGAAGCATCAAATCTTCATGCTGGCCCTT
>Ga0209536_100006764_pt1 | contig 17455 bp, 18 predicted proteins | sample DeeMarSeWOR28_12_FD_187461 | JGI IMG/M metagenome (GOLD analysis project Ga0209536, IMG submission 187461) | Marine sediment microbial communities from White Oak River estuary, North Carolina - WOR-2-8_12 (SPAdes) (version 2) | ecosystem: Environmental > Aquatic > Marine > Intertidal zone >... | reverse complement strand
CCATTCTAGGAGCGAAGCCGGGAGCTGGGGGCGCGAGCTTGAGGACCCCCGGCGCTGGCATATAATCGCGCCCTCGGGAGTCTCGGGGCGTGGCGCAGTTTGGTAGCGCGCTTCGTTCGGGACGAAGAGGTCGCTGGTTCGAATCCAGTCGCCCCGACCACTCCCGCCGACCTCGTGTCGTCGAAGGTCTTCCGTCGAAGGCGTGGCGCTCGACCGGAGCCAGCAACGGCACTACCCTGGGTCCGGGAGGCCCGCATGGCGCGATCCCCTCGCCGGGCTCCGATCCCGAGCCTGCTGTGTTGCTTCGTCACGATCGCGGCGATGGCCTGCGACCGCGCGCCGCCTGCCCTCGAGACCGAGGTGCCCGTGACACTCGACCGGGTCGCGATCGACGACCACGACTCGCCGGTGATCGTCCTCGAGGAAGAGGGCGGGCCGCGCTGGCTGCCGATCTGGATCGGGCTCGCCGAGGCCCACTCGATCGCGCTCGAGATGGAGCAGCGCCGGCTGCCGCGCCCCAACACCCACGACCTGGCGCGCTCCGTGATCCGGGAGATGAAGGGACGGGTCGCGCGCGTCGTCGTCACCGAGCTTCGCGGCGGGACCTACTACGCCATCCTGAACCTCGACGTCGGAGGCGAGCAGGTCGAGGTGGACGCCAGGCCGAGCGACGCCATCGCCATCGCCCTGCGCGACGGGGCACCGATCTTCGTACGCGAGAGTCTCTTCGACGAGGTCGACGCCTCCGACGACGGTCCGATCGAAGGCGAAGAGCCGGCTCCGAACCGCGAGATTTGAGCCCGCGCCAGGCGCGACCGGCAACTCGTCGGCGAAGCCCGCACGATGCCTGACGATGTGCTCGCGGCGAAGTCCCGAGCTGCATTCGAGCTGCGCATCTCCGACGGTGCAACGCGAGACCTCCGACGAAGGTTTCATTGACATCGAAACCGTCCGCTGTCACGATCGCGCGAAGTTGATCGACTCGATGCCGTACACCCGGGAGATGGGTTCGGATGAAGCGGCGCGCCACATCACCCGGATCCGACGGTTCGGGAACGACTCGAAGGCGGCTCGGACGCTTCGACAGACTCGGGAAGGCGGGCGGCACCATGGGAATCGAGATACCGGACGATCGAATCACGAGGCACCAGCTAGCGTGGGAGCTGGTGGAGATCTTCGAGGATCTCCGCATCGACCAGGTCAACGAGCTGGTCGCCATCAACGTCCCGATGGACGCCGTCGAGTTCTTCAGCTCCTACGCGGACTACTTCTGCAACGGGGAAACCATCGACGCGCGCACCCGCAAGCGCCTGCCGAAGCTGATGCTGCTCGGCTACCTGCTGCGCCTGCTCGAAGAGCGAATCGACATCGAGCCCGAGCCTTTCGACGCCTGACGCAGTGAAGGCCGCGACGACGAGCGAAGCTCCGGCTCCGGTCGGACCCTACTCCCAGGCCATCGTCCACCAGGGCCTCGTCTACGCGTCCGGCCAGATCCCCCTCGACCCGCGAACCGGCGAGCTCGTGGCCGGAGAGATCGAGGCGCAGACCGAGCGCGTCATCGAGAACCTGGCCGCGGTGCTCGCGGCGGCGGGCTCGGGGCTCGACGCGGTGCTGAGAACCACGATCTACGTGACCGACCTCTCCCTCTTCGCGCGGGTGAACGCGGTCTACGCGCGCCACTTCAGCGGGGAGCCCGCGCCTGCTCGTGCGACCGTCGAGGTCTCGGCCCTGCCGCTGGGCGCCGGGATCGAGATCGACGCGATCGCGGCCGTCCGGCCCTAGCCCGAAGGCTTCAGGGCGCGTCGCCCGAGCAGCCACAGGTTGACGGCGTTCACGCCGGCATGAGCCAGCACCGGGGCCACCAGATTCCCGGTCGCCTCGTAGAGCGCGCCGAGTCCGAAGCCGGCCGCGAGCGCGAAGCCGGTCCAGGGCAACAGCTCGCGGCGGGGAGCGAAGTGGGCGAAGCCGAAGAGCAGGCTCGCCGCGACCCAGCCGACGAGGGGCTGGAGCAGACCGCGGAAGAGGGCCTCCTCCGCGATCGAGCTGGCCGCGGCCAGCACGAGACAATCGCGGACGCGGAGCGGTCCCAGCAGTTGCGCCAGTGCGTCGGCGAGCCGCTCGCCCAGGCGGGTATGCCCGGTGAGCAGCGCCGATGCGGCGATGACGAGCGCGGCCGCCGCCAGGCCGGCGCCGACGTCCCGCCCCCAGGCGATGCCATGACCGGCGGCAGTGTCCGACGCGAAGAGCAGTGACCGGCCCAGTGGAAGGGAAACGAGCAGCGTCAGGCCGAGCAGTGCGGCGTAGAAGGCGAGGCCCAGCCGGACCAGTCGATCCGGGTCCGGCACCGGGCCGTCACCGGGACCTGCGGAGCCACCAGCGCCAGGGGGACGCTTGACCGAGGGGTTTTCCACCCTAAGCGAGCCCCTCTCCGTTGACAGGTTTGGCCTGCCCGGTAGCTTCGAATCGGTGCCGACGCCTCCGCCGCCGGGCGTCGGATCTGTCCTTCCTGCGCTGGGGCCGGTCGAAACGCCCCCAGGCCGAGTCCTCCGGGATCCTCCCGGAGGCGCGGCCGGCGCCGATGGAGCAAAGATCCATATGTCCGATCGTGTCCCCATGACCCCGGCGGGCTACGCCGACCTCCAGGAGGAGCTGAAGCGGCTCAAGACGCGCGACCGGCTCCAGATCGTCAAGGAGATCGAGACCGCCCGCGCCCACGGCGACATCTCGGAGAACGCCGAGTTCCACGCTGCGAAGGAGCGGCAGAGTCACATCGAGACCCGGATCCGCCAGCTCGAGGACAAGCTCGCGCGCGCCCAGGTCATCGACCCCACGGGGCCCGCACCGGACACCGTACGCTTCGGCGTCACGGTCGTCCTGCTCGACTCCGACACCGACGAGGAGGTGACCTACACCCTGGTCGGCGAGGACGAGGCGGACGTCTCCCAGGGCCTCATCTCCTTCAACTCCCCCATCGCCCGTGCCCTGCTGGGCAAGGGCGTGGACGACGAGGTCAAGGTACGCGTTCCCAAGGGGATGCGGGAGTTCGAGATTCGCGAGATCCGGCTCGACTGAGCGGGCCTCCCACGTCCTCACGGGAACTTCACTCAACGGTAGCCACCACACCACCTTCGCGTATACGCTCCCGAGGCGTTCCGCCCCCCCGCCGAACGCCCCGGAGACAGGCAAGCCCCCACTTGCGATCGCTGCAGGTCAAGTTCAGCGCCCTGGTCGTCTCGCTGCTCGTGCTGGCGTGCGTGGGGCTCGCCTTTCTGGCGACCCACCACGAGCGCGCGGCGCTCGAATCCGAGGTGGAGAAGCGCGCGCGTGCGCTGGCACTCAACCTGGCGGGCGCCGCGAAGGAGCCCCTGCTCGACGTGGGCGAGGGTGACTTCGACCGGGAGCTTTCGATCGAGAGTCTGATCCACGAAACCGGCGAGGCCGAGGGCGTCGTCGCCGTTCGGATCCTGCGCCGAGACGGGACGATCGCGGCCTCCCTGGCCGCACAGGAGCGCGGACAGCAGGGCATCAAGTACGCGGATCCGGCCGAAGGCCACCCGGGTGGGCCCTGGGTCGGCCGCGACGGCTCCCTGCTCGTGGTGGCCGTACCGGTTCGCTACAGCGACGTCTGGGTGGGAGAGACCCAGCTCGAGATGGACCTCCGGGTGCTGGTCGATCCGGTCGTGCGCAGCAACGCGCAGCAGCTCGGCATCGTGGCGGTGCTCGTGGTGGTGGTCGGCGTCCTCGCCGGCGTCGGATTCGTCGCGCTCCTGGTCGGCCCCCTGCGCCGGCTTCGCGTCGGGGTGGATCGACTCGCCGCCGGAGACGTGACCGTGCGCGTCCCGCCCACCTCCCACGACGAGGTAGGCGAGCTCACCCGCGCGTTCAACGAAATGGGCGATGCCCTCGAGCAGAAGCAGCGCATCCAGCAGGCCTTCGGCCGCTACGTGGACGACTACGTGCTCAACCAGCTGCTCGAGAGTGGCGACGACGAGAAGCAGGCGGGCATCGAGCGCGAGGTCACGATCCTCTTCGTGGACATCCGCCAGTTCACCCGGCTCTCCGAGGGCATGGAGGCCCAGAACGTCGTCGGCCTGCTGAACGAGGTCTTCCAGCTGATCTCGGACATCATCCTCGGACGCGGCGGCACGATCGACAAGTTCATCGGGGACTCGGTCATGGCCTATTTCGGGGCTCCGGTCCCCCACGCGGACCATCCCCTGCGCGCGGTGACCGCCGCCATCGAGATCCTGCGCGCGATGGATCAGCGCAGCGAGCACCTGAAGACCCTGAACGCAACGGACCCCGCGCGCGTACCCGTGGATCTGGGCATCGGCATTCACACGGGCGTCGTCGTGGTGGGCAACATCGGATCCGACCGGCGCACGGATTTCACGGCGGTGGGAGACGCCGTGAACGTCGCCAATCGGCTGGAGAAGCTGGCCCGCCCCGGCCAGGTTCTGGTCTCCGAGGCCGTTCAGCGCCGCGTGCGCGGCGCCGTCGAGCTGACCTTCGAAGGGGAGCGCCAGCTCTCCGGGCGCGAGGAGCCGGTGCACGTCTACTCGGTCGAGGTGAACGCGAAGCGGACTCCCGATCCATTCGGCCCATCCCCGGCCCGCGCATGATCCGCGCTCGCTCGGCGGCGGCGCTCCTCCTGGCTCTCGGCTGCGTGACGCCCCTGGAGGAGGGAGAACGGCTCTACCACGAGGGAGACCGACACGGGGCCCTCGCGGTCTGGCAGAGCGTCGACCCCTCGGACCGCGGCTACCCGGAGGTCGCGGCGCGGATCGACGAGGTGGAGACGGAGCTCGAGCAACTCGTGGTGCGCTACGTGGACAGCGCGCGCAGGCTCCAGGACGAGGGCCGACTCGCCGAGTCGATCCTCGATTTCCGACTGGCGCTGATGCTGAGACCCGACGACACCGGGACCCTGGATCACGTCCAGAAGCTGGCCCGAGAGCTGGCCGAGCGGAAGGCGGCGCTGGAGGCCGAGTACCAGCGCGTCGCCGCGCGGGGCCATCTCGAGGACGCCAGCGAGGCGCTCCGACGCCTGCGCACGCTCGACCCCTTCGACCCCATGTTCGAGACCGAGGAACGCCAGCTCCAGGCGGCGCTCAACGCCGAGTGGCGCCAGCGGCGGGCGCGCTACCGGGAACGCCTCGCCGGTGAGGTGGAGGGGCTGGTCGAGGCCGGCCGCGAGGCCTTCGGCGAGGAGCGGCTCGACGCCGCCCTCGACTACTGGCGCCGCGCCCTGCTCATCGACCCGGAGAACGAGCGCATCCAGGCCTACATCGCACGGGCCGAACGCCAGCTCGAGAATCTGGAGCGACTGCGCGAGGCGAGTCCGGCAGAGGGCGGACCGTGACGGCGAAGCGCCCCCTTCGCGCCGCGACGGCGTCCCTGGTCCTGGCCGCGGGGGCCCTGCTCGTCACCGCCTGTGCAGGCCTCGATCCGATCGGGCTGGGATCCCTGGAGCCGGAGCGACCGCCCCTCGTCGAGGTCCCGGCTGCGGACCTCCCCGCTCCCGAGGGCCTGCGCGTGACCAGCGGTGAGTACCGCGTCATCCCCATCAAGTGGGACCCGCTGCTCATCGACGAGGTCGGGGGCTACCGGATCGAGTGGAGCGACCGGAGAGATGGGCCGTTCGCGCCCCGGGGCTCGGTGTGGGGACCCGGGATGATGGCGTTCGTGGACCGCGGCGGGGAGGAGCCCCTCGGCGACGGGCAGACCCTCTTCTACCGCATGCGCGCCTTCTCGCCGGACGGCCGGGTCTCGGCCGCGGTCAGCGACGTGGTGGTGGGAACCACGGCGCCCCCGCCCGACCCGCCATCCGGCCTGCGCGCCTACAGCGACCAGCCCCGGGAGGTGCCGCTCAGCTGGCGCGCGTCGGAGGACGCGGTCACCGCGGGCTACATCGTCGAGCGCAGCCCGGCACCGGACGGACCCTTCGAGGCCGTCGCCCGCATTCCTGATCGACATGCTACGGCGATGGTGGATCCCGACCTCGGCAATCTGCGCGTCTTCTACTACCGCATTCGCGCCTTCAACCGCGGGGGCGCCGAAGGCCCGCCCTCGGAGCCGGTCCGAGCCGTCACGAAGCCCGACCCCCTCCCCCCCTTCGGACTGAGCCTCCGGGATCAGCGTCTGGGCGAAAACGTGCTGGGCTGGGAGCCGAACATCGAAGGGGACATCGAGGAGTACCGACTGCTCCGAATCGGCGGCGCGGAGCCGCACCTGGTGACGGCGGTCCCCGGCGACGCCACCGCGGCGGTCGACCCCTCGGTGGCCAGCGGCGAAACCGTCACCTACACCCTGGTCGCCGTCGACCGCAACCAGCTGACGAGCCACCCCTCGAAGGCGGTCACGGCAACGGCGGTGGGCTACGACCTCAGCGCCCGGGCGGAGCCCGACGGCGTCCACCTCCGCTGGAATTCCCGCCGCGAGGAGGGCTTCGTGGCGGCGCGGATCGAGCGCAGCGGCTGGCTGGGAGGCACGGAGATCGGCCGGGCCGAGGGCGACTCCTTCGTCGATCGGGACGCGCCCTCCGGTGGCGGGCAGCGCTACGTGGTGGTCCTGCTACGCGCCGACGGCAGCGAAGCCCCTCCCTCCCGACCGACCTCCGTGGATGGCACCGGAAGCCGCTGACTTCGTTGATTTTCGGGGGGCACCCCCTAGACTTGCCCGCCGGAGCGTTCCCCGGTAGCTCAGCTGGCAGAGCAAGCGGCTGTTAACCGCTGGGTCGTAGGTTCGAGTCCTACCCGGGGAGCCACTCCACGCAGGGGGCGGCTACCAGCCGGAGGGGGTCTTTCATGGCATCTCGCGTCACACCCGACGCCAGGCGCAGGTCGCGCCGCTTCACGACGGCCGTCGTGGTCGGCCTCGCGATGGCAATCACGGCGACCTTCGCCGACCGCGTGCGGGCCGAGACGGCCTGGGTGAAGGACGAGGTCCGTCTCAACCTGCGAAGCGGACCGGGCACCCAGTACCGCATTCTCCAGGGGATCGGCACGGGAGACCGGGTCGACATCCTGAAGCGCGGTGAGGGCTGGACCCAGGTTCGCGCCGGTGAGGGCGAGGGCTGGATACCCGAGGGATTCCTCCAGGCGGAGCCGCCCGCCGCAGTGCGTCTCGAGCGACTCGAAGCGCAGACGTCGGACGTGCGCGCCACCATCGAAGAGCTCACCGAGAAGGCCGGCGCGCTCGAGGCGGAGAACGCCGAGCTCGCGGAGCGCGCGGGCACCCAGGAGGGCGAGATCGCGCTGCTCACCCACGAGAACGTCGAGCTGAAGGCAGGCGCGCGCTGGCCCGAGTGGATCACCGGGGCCGGCATCCTCGCCGTGGGCATGCTGATGGGCGCGATCCTCCAGAGCATCTCGGGACGCCGATCGCGTCCGCGCATCCGCCTCTGAGCGGCGCTCCTGCGGCCCGACGACCCGCGCGTCAGAGATTCGGCGGGATCAGCGCCATTGCGACGGCGCTCACCGCGAAGCAGACGCACGCGATCAGGAACGTGTAGCCGACGATGTCGCCGAAGCGCAGACGCGTCACGGCCAGGATCGGGATCGCGAAGAAGGGCTGGATCAGGTTCGTGGTGGAGTCGCCGTAGCTGTAGGCGAGCAGCACCGTCACCACCGACACGTCCAGGGACGCGCCGGCCGGGAGCAGATAGGGCGCCTCGATCAGCCACTTCGACCCCGCCGAGGGCACGAAGAGGTTCATGACGGCCGAGTAGGCGTAGACCACGAAGGGATAGGTCGCCTGGGTTGCGATACGTGCGAAGAGGTCGCCGATCCACCCCCCAAGCGCCGTATTCTGCATCAGGCCGAAGATGCCCGCGTAGAAGGGGAACTGGAGGATGATGCCCCAGGCCGCGTCTACGCCCTGGCGGCAGGCCGTCAGGAACGTGGCGGGACGACCGTGGAGGAGCAGCGCCGAGGCGAGGAAGACCGCGTTGTAGGCGTTGATGGTCCAGCTCGTCCCGAAGCCGCGCGTCACGATCGAGTGGCCCAGGGGATAGAGGAGCAGGAGCGCGGCGAGCCATACCCAGCCGCGGAAGGACTCGACTCGGCCGGCGGGCGTCGTCGCCGCGGGCGGCGCCGCGGGTGGAGCGGGCAGGATCGAACCCACCTGCTCCGGCGTGAGAAGCACCGGATCGCGGCGCGGATGGAGGAGCACGGCAGCCAATAGCCCTGCCGCTCCCACGACCAGCATGTAGACGAGGTTGAAGGCGTTGAAGAGGGTCTCGGTCACCGGGTAGAGCCGGTCCACCACGGCGGAGCCCGAGCTGGGCGCCAGCAGGGGATTGCCGGGCGTCGCCAGGATGAGCGGCGCCGAGCCCGAGAGCCCGCAGTGCCAGACCGTGCCGAGGCCGATGTAGGAGGCGGCGATGAGGACGCGCACGTCCACCTTCGGGTTTCGCCTGCAGAGGAAGGGCACGAAGAGCGCGCAGGCCACCAGACACAGGGCCCAGTTCACGTAGGCGGTGACCAGGGAGAAGGTCGCGGCCAGCCACAGGGCCTGGGCCGGCCGCTCGGGATCGGGAATCGACGCCAGCCGATCGAGCAGACGGAAGATCGGCCGCGACGAGACGCAGGCGTGGGCCGCCACCATCGCGATCGTGAACTGCATCGCGAGAGTCAGCAGCACCCAGACGCCGTCTCCCCAGGCGAGGACCGACTCCTCGAGCCCGACCCCGGCGCCGAGGAGCGCGAGCGCGAAGGCGATCGAGGTGAGGATCATGCAGATCACCCACGAGTCCGGGACCCAGCGCTCGGTGAAGCGCGAGAGCCCGGCCCCGAGATCGCGAAACGCGTCGAGCAAGTCCTAGCTCCCGAAGAGGCGATCGTAGATCGTCAGGACGCTGAAGTAGCCGAAGAAGACGAAGGTGGCGACCAGCGCAACGATCCGCAGGAGCGAGGGACGCACCGGCGGATCGAAGCTCCGCAGGTTGAGCCAGAGCAGCAGCCCGGAGTAGAGGAACATCACGATGCCGTTGAGCGCAGCGGAGAGCACGATCAAGGCCAGCGGTTGATCGAAGCCCATTCCCAGCACCAACGCGCCATTCGCGACCAGGAGCCAGACGACGGCGAAGTAGAGCCTGGAGAGCCCCGGGCCGCGCCGGCCCAGAAGGGCCGTGTCGAGCAGGTCGGCCGCGACGCGGGCGACGGCGTCGAGCAGCGCCAGCTCCGTGGAGAAGAGCACCGCCACGCCCACGAAGAGGAAGATGCGGCGCCCCAGCGACCCGAAGCGCTCGTCGATGGCGGCGGCCTCGTCGCGGATGAATCCGAAGCCCTCGGCCACCTCCGCGCCCGGCTCGAGCAATGCGGACGCGATCAGGCAGAAGAGCGCGAGGCTCACGAGCGCCAGGACATAGAAGCTGGCGAAGTGCTCGATGTTGGTCCGGCGCCACCACACGTGCCAGCGCGCGAGGTTCGCCTCGTTGGGAGTGAAGGCGATCCCGACCTCGCTCGACGCCTCCTCGCGCCCGGTGAACGGGCTGGTGATGCGCCCGATGTAGGCACCCATCCCGTAGCCCTTGTCCTTGATGTAGTTCGACTGGGCGAGGTTGACCGATCCGCCAGCGCCCGCGAAGGCGAGCGCCCCGAGCAGCATCGGCAGGTGGACCCCTTCCGGCACGTGACCGACCCGAAGCGCCCCCGCGACGAGCTGTGCCACGTGCTCCGCGTTCACGACGCTGATCGCGAGACCCGACATCAGCAGCACGATCGTGGTGACGAGCACGAGCTGCACCGCCTCGACGGTGCGGTAGACGACCGGTCCCGCCGAGAGGATGAGGCCGCAGAGGACCAGCCCCGCGATCGCCGTGGGCGTCACCGGCAGGGGGAGCTCCCAGTGGAGGAGCGTCGCGGCACCGCTCGCCCAGCCGGGCCACACCCAGGGCAGCGTGCCGCAGACCAGGAACACGGGAAGGAAGGCGCGGTGGAGCCGGACGAAGCCCACGACGGCGCTCTCGCCCGTCGCGAGGCTCCAACGCTCGATCTCCATGTTCAGGAAGAACTGGAGGGTGACCCCGATCCAGCAGGCCCAGAAGAGCGCAAAGCCCCACTCTGCGGTGAGGCGGGGCCAGAGGACGAACTCCCCGCTCCCGATGGACAGACCCACGAGGATGATGCTCGGGCCCACCATCCTGCGCAGCGGAACCGGCTCAGGCAGGTCGCCGCGACGCGGGGCGGGCAGCACGCGATCGGGAATGCGCACGAGGACTCCGGGCCGGCCGGGGTGTCAGACGATGGCCAGTGGATCCGACGCGCCCCGCCAGCTCGCCACGACGACGGCGGCGGCGAAGTCCGCCGCCCAGACCACCGTCTCCATGTCCAGGGACTGGGGCACGTCGTCGCGGGCGTGATCCCGGCCGGGCGCGCCACCGTCCTCCAGGGCCACGAGGGCCAGGGTGTGGAAGCCGCGGGCGGAGGCGATGCGCGCATCGGTCTCGCCGACGAAGTCCACGGGCGTGATCTCCGGGTAGGCACCGCCGACGGCGAGCCGGCGGGCGACCTCGCGCAGCCTCGGCGAGACCGCGGTCCGCTCGGAGGCGCCCTCGCTGCTCAGGTAGTGGAGCGTGCCCCCACCCACCCGGTCGAAGTGGATCAGGATCGTGCGGTCGGATCGCCACTCGGGATGCCGATCCAGCGCCTCGCGCAGCCCCGTGGCACCGGCGTGGCTGCCCCCCCCGACGACCAGACATAGCTCGGTGTCCGCGCGCAGCTGGGAGAGGATCTGCTCGCCGCAGGTCAACATCGCCGCCACGCCCGAGGCATTGTCGTTGGCTCCGGGCGTGGCTGCCGCCAGGCCCCACTCGACCGCGGCGGCGGCGCCGAGCAGCAGGGCGACCGTGACGACGAGCTGCGCGGCGCCGAAGACCGGCCCCGACGCCTGGAGCAGCGACGCGGCGGCCACTCCCAGGCCGGCCCAGAGCGCGCGCTCCGCCCAGACCAACGGTGCCCGGGAGCGTCGCCGCCGGGCTCCCACCCGGCTGGCCAGGCGCTTCGAGAAGATCCGACCGGCGCGCGGCGCATCCAGACCGGCGGACAGGATTACCCGACGCCGGGGCTCCCTCGCGCCGCCACGACCGAGGACGTGGATCGATTGCGACGCCGGCAGCAGCCGCGACAACGGTCCCAGCCCGGGCCCCAGGTCGCGTCGGAACGAGAGGGCCGCGAGGGCGACGAGGGCGACCCCCAGGCTTCCCCCCATGGCGCAACCCAGGGCCCCACAGCCCAGGTGAAGAGCGATCCGCCAGGAGGGCTCCGGCTCACCGGGTCCGCAAACCTGCTCGGTCTCCTCGAGGCCGATCTCGCGCATCCAGGCCTCGACCCGCAGCGCTGCCTCGCTCTCTCCGGCGGCTCCGGCGCGTCGATCCGGAACGACGGAGAGCAGGCGTACCCAGTGGAACGCCCGGATCTGTCGCTCGAGGTGCTTGCCCTCGCGCGATTCCGCGAGGGTTCCCGTCCACTCCTCCACCCCGGCACCCTCCGCGATCCCGCCCCCCGCGATCGCAGAGGGGTTTTATCACGACGACCCCGGGTCGAATCCACCCCACTCCCGAGTCCGGTCGGGCGCCCTCGGGCGCGTTATCGTCGGCGGGTCATGGAGTCCCTGCTCGCCATCACGAACCTGCTCTACGCCTATGGCGAGCGGGTCGATGCGGGTGATTTCGCTGGAATCGGCGACCTCCTCGCCGACGCCCGGGTCTCGGACGAGAGCGGGCGGCTCGATATACGCGGTGCGGACGCGGTCCGACGGCTCTACGAGGCCACCACGCGTCGCTACCCCGACACGGGGACCCCGAAGACCAAGCACGTGATCACCAACCCGATCGTCGAGATCGACGAGGTGGAGGGGCGCGCCGCCTGCCGCTCCCATTACACGGTCTTCCAGCAGACCGACGTGCTGCCGCTCCAGCCGATCATCGCCGGGCGCTATCAGCACACCTTCGAGCGCAGGGACGGCGCCTGGAGGATCACCGGTCACCGCTTCTTCGTCGATCTGATCGGCGACGTGAGCCAGCATCTGCTCGTCCCGCTGGGGAATCGGGATGGGGCCGACCGCGGAACGTCCTGAGCTCAGCGCTCGGCGCTCACGTCCTCGAGCTCGCGGCGTCCCGTCTCCGGCAACGCCAGCAGGGTGAGCGCACCGAGCAGTGAGACGAAGACCACCATCCGGACGGCGGGGACGACACTCTCCCCCTCGGCGGTCAGCGCCGAGACCAGGAAGAGCATGGCGGCGGCGCCGAGCGTCTCCACGAGCTGGACCCAGCCGGAGGCGGTCCCCCGAAACGACGTGGGAAAGAGCTCCGTCGAGAGGGCCCGCACGATGGTGGAGCTGCCCGTCAGCGCAAACACCATCGGGATCCAGAGCACGGGCAACGCCCAGCCCGGCACCCCGTAGAAGCCCAGCGCCAGCACGGGCAGTGCCGCGAAGAGCGCGAAGCCCACCACCCGGCGGCCGCGACTGTCCGCCATCCGCCCCGCCAGCGGATAGCCGACGACCCCGAAGGACCCGGCCGCCAGGAGCATCAGCGAGTACTGGCCCGGTGCCCAGCCGTGCACCGACTGGACGAAGAACGCGGAGAAGTTGTAGGCCACGGCAGCGCTGCCCGACTGGGCCGCACCGATCAGCGCCACGCCGAGGGTGCGAGCGGGGTAGGCGCGGACCAGGCTCGAAACGGGCTTCCACCACCCGGCCGCGAAGGCAGCCGCGCCCGGCGAGACGGAGCGGGCCGCGTGGCGCTGGAAGCGCGCCGTCTCGATCACGCGGCGTCTCAGCATGGGCAGGAGCAGGAGCGGCATGACACCCAGCACGTACATGGCGCGCCAGCCGTAGGGGAGCCACTCGATCGCGGCGAAGAGGAGCGCCGAGAGCCCCACGCCGAAGGCGCCGACGGCACCGATGATGCCGATGCCCCAGCCCCGGTTCTCGGCGGCGAGCTCCTCGGTCACGATCACGAAGGCGGTGGCCGTGCACGTGACCATGAAGGTGCGCCCCACCATCTGCAGCCCGACGAAGACCGCCGCCGAGGTGGAGAACGCCGCCAGGGCCGTGGCCAGGCTCATACCCACGACGGAGGCCAGGAAGACCCGTCGCCGGCCGATACGGTCGGCGACGGGAATGAGCAGCAGCGCCGGTATCGCGCCGAGCCGGACCCAACCCAGGAGATTGCCGAGCTCGGACTCGCCGAGGGCGAAGTCCGCGGCGATCTGCTTCACGGCCTGGGTGAGCATCGCCTGGTCGAAGTTCTCGAAGAAGGCGGCGAGCGAGACGGCACCCATGAGCTGCACGTGGCCGGGCGACACCGAGGTCGGCACGCGACCGAGAAAGGGCGGAATCCACCAGGGATTCCTGCGCGCCGGCCCTCCGCCGGACTCCTCGCTCACCGGGGTGCGAAGTACTTCGCGGTCTCTTCCGGTGAGAGATGCGCCGCCGCGGCCAGCGCGGCCAGCGTGTCCGGGTTCGCCAGGTCGTCGGGCGTGATCCGCTCCTGGAGCGCGAGGGCGTTCTTGTAGGCGTCCGACGAGACGTCCACGCCCCGCACCCGCGACTTGTTCGTCTTCGGGTCGATGATCTCGGAGAACGGAATCGGCACGATCCGACCCTCTTGTCGCGTGATGAGCACGCTCGACGTTCCCGCGAGCAGGGTGTCGACGGCGCCGACGCCGAGATCGCGGGTGTAGTCGCGATCGAAGGCCGTGGGATAGCCGCAGCGCAGCTCGTAGCCCACGTCCTTCTCGCCGATCGTCACCTTGACGCCACGCGCCGCGAGGCTCTCGGCGACCCGGGTGCGCAGCACCCGGGCGATCGGGACCTCCGCCAGGCGGATGTGTCCGTGCTCGTCCCGCGGCGCATCCGCGAGGATGGGGTCGTTCTCGTCGAAGTACTCGGCGATCCCCTCGGCGATGACGGCGACGCCGTCGGGCCGACCGCGAGCGAGCCGCTTGACGATCGCCCCCTCCAGCACCTTCGCCACGTCGTCGAGCCGGATCGGATGATTCGGGAACTCCTCGGGGATCACCGTGACCGGAGCCCCGGCCGCCTTCCCCGCGCCGAGGGCGAGATGGCCGGCCGAGCGCCCCATCATCACGATGAAGAACCAGCGGTTCGTGGTCTCCATGTCCATCTGGATCCGCTCGACGACTGCGGTTCCGTGCTCGCGAGCCGTCTCGAAGCCGAACGTGGGGATCCCCTTCGGGAGCGGCAGGTCGTTGTCGATCGTCTTCGGAACGTGGACGACCTTGATCCGCCCGGCCGCCGCCTCCGCAACCCGGTTCGCCGAGGAGGCGGTGTCGTCGCCGCCGATCGTGATGAGGTGGTCGACACCGAGGGACTGAAGCGACTTCACCGTGGCGGCGAGGTGGTCGGGATTCTTCGTGGGATTCGCACGTGCGGTATGGAGGATCGACCCTCCCTGGAGGTGGATGCGCGCGACCGTGTCCTCGTCGAGCTCCAGGACCCTGCTGGTGTCGCCCTGCATGATCCAGCTGAAGCCGTCGAGGATGCCGATCACCCGATGCCCCCGACGCCGGGCCACGGTCGCGGCCGCTCCGATGACGCCGTTGATTCCAGGTGCGGGGCCTCCCCCCACGACGATTCCGAACGTACTCATCACTCCTCCATCTCGGTCTGCGACGGCGCCATCAGCGACGCCGCCAGGGCAGCCTGCGGTCGCTCCCGGTCCGCACCGGCCCCAGCGCCGCCGGGGCGCCCCAGAGCTCGTCGGGGCCCGCGCTGGCTTCCAGGGCGGGCAGCCGCTCGGACAGGTCCAGGTCGTAGAGGACCTCGAGCGCCAGGTCGCGCATCTGGGCGTGCGCGGCGGTCCCCTTGGCGTGGTGCAGGATCGCGAGCGGGCGCCCGCTGCCACTGTTGAGCGCTTCGACCCGCGGGCTGCGGGAGAGGTGTGTCTTGTAGTACGGCCAGCCGCGGCGAGCCGTCTCGTCGATCAGTCGCCGGAAGAGATGCGTCTCTCCACTCGCGACCTTGGTGCGGCGGTCGACGAGCGTGAACACGACACGCCCGCGATCCGCGTGCTGATCCTGTCTCTCGAGCAGACGGAAGACCTTCGCGGCCTCCTCCAGCGAGGCGGCATCGGCCACGGGCACCAGGACCCGATCGGAGGCGTAGTAGGCGTTCTGCGTGAGCGCCTCGAGATCGCTCTTCGTGTCCAGGATCACGAGTCCGGGCCACTCGGTCTGGGCGAGGATGCTCGCCAGGGTGCGCGGGTCCTCGGCCCGTGACTTGAGCATCGCCACGTCGGGCGGCGCGGGCACGAAGTGAACGCCGTACTCACCGACCTGGATCGCAGAGGTCAGGCTCCGCTCGGCCCAGCCGTGCTTGAGGTTCGGATCGCCGGGCATCGGATCGCGCAGCGCGAACATCCGGTCCACGGTGCGTTGATCGTCGAGGCTCACGACCAGTACGGGAAGGTCCTCACGCAGCGCCCGGATGTAGATGGCGAGGTTCGTCGCGAGGGTGGTCTTCCCCACCCCGCCCTTGTTCGAGGAGATGGCGATGACGCAGCGGCGCTCCGACTGGGACGGGGGGGCGGTCATGACTGCGAGAAGGGTACCCATCGGGTAGGATGGCGCCATGACGGCGGTGGCGGTGATTCCGGCGCGTTACGGGGCGTCGCGCTTCCCCGGCAAGCCCCTGGCGGCCATCGCCGGACAGCCGATGATCCAGCGGGTCTGGTCCGGTGCGATGGGGGCGAAGCGGGTCTCTCGCGTGATCGTCGCCACCGACGACGAGCGAATCGCGGAGGCCTGCCGAAGCTTCGGGGCCGAAGTTGCACTCACGAGTGCGGACCACCCGACCGGCACCGACCGCCTGGGCGAGGTGGCCGCGAGCCTCGACGACGACGTGGTGGTCAATGTCCAGGGAGACGAGCCGCTCATCGAAGGCTTCGTGATCGACGCGGCCGTCGAGGCCCTCGCCGAGGACGCCGAGGTCCCGATGGCCACCGTCGTACACGACCTCGCGCCCGAGGCCCTCGACGATCCGAACCGGGTGAAGGTCGTCCTCGACCGCCGCGGCCGGGCCCTCTACTTCTCCCGCAGCCCGATCCCCTACGCCCGGGGGTCCGTGCGCCCCGCCCGCTGGCAGCACGTCGGCCTCTACGCCTACCGCAGGGACTTCCTGCTGGAGTTCGTGGGCCTGCCCCCCACCCCGGCCGAAGAGGCGGAGCAGCTCGAGCAGCTGCGGGCCCTCGAGCACGGCTACCCGATCCGCTGTGCCATCGTAGAGGGCTGGCGGGGGGTCGCCGTGGACGTGCCCGACGACATCCGCCGGGTCGAGGCGCGGATCGCGGGGGGATGAGAGCGTGACGATGATCGATGCGAAGACGGTCCGGGAGTGGGGCCAGCGCTATTCGAACTGGGGACGCTGGGGGGCCGACGACGAGCGGGGTACGCTGAACTTCATCACGCCGGATCGCATCCTCGCCGCCTGCGCCCTGCCCCGCAGCGGCCTCGTCGTCTCCTGCGCCCTCCCCTTCGACGCCAACGGGCCGCAGTCCGGAGTGGGGGGACGCCACAACCCGATCCACACGATGCTCGCCGACGGCGGCGACGCGATCTCCGGTGCCCAGGACTTCCTCCCCGGTGGATTCAACTACGCGGACGACGCCATCCAGATGCCGCTCCAGTGCGGCACCCAGTGGGACGCCCTCTCCCACGTGTTCTACGACGGGAAGATGTACAACGGACGCGACGTCTCCCTTGTCACGAGCCGCGGGGCCAAGGCGAACGCCATCGACAAGATCGCGGACGGCGTGGTCGGACGCGGCGTGCTGCTCGACGTGCCCCGCTTCACGAAGCAGGACTGGCTCGAGAACGGAACCCGCATCCTGCCCGAGCATCTCGACGACTGCGCGGAGTCCTTCGGCGTGTCCATCGAACGCGGCGACATCCTGCTGATCCGCACCGGGATGATGACCCGCTGCCTGAAGGAGAAGTCCTGGGAGGGCTACTGCGGCGGGCCCGCGCCCGGCCTGTCGGTCCATTGCGCGCGCTGGCTCTACGAGCGGGAGGTCGCGGCCGTGGCGACCGACACCTGGGGCGTCGAGGTGATCCCGAACGAGACGAAGGACTGCTTCCAGCCCCTCCACATGATCTCGCTGCGCAACACCGGGCTGCTGCTCGGGGAGATCTTCCACCTGGATGCGCTGGCGCAGGCCTGTGCGGAGGACGGCCGCTACGCCTTCCTGTTCACCGCGCCCCCGCTCCCCATCACCGGCGCCGTGGGTTCTCCGATCAACCCCCTTGCGATCAAGTAGCGCGGCGCGCACCGCCCGCCTCGGGACCCTGCTCGCCCTCTCGGGCTGCGCCGCGCTGATCCTGGAGGTCACCTGGCTGCGCTGGCTGCGACTGCTCTTCGGAGCGACGGCCCCGGCCACCTCGGCGACCCTGGTCGCGGTGCTGGCGGGCAGCGGCCTGGGCGCGGCGCTCGC
>Ga0209536_100006762_pt1 | contig 17461 bp, 26 predicted proteins | sample DeeMarSeWOR28_12_FD_187461 | JGI IMG/M metagenome (GOLD analysis project Ga0209536, IMG submission 187461) | Marine sediment microbial communities from White Oak River estuary, North Carolina - WOR-2-8_12 (SPAdes) (version 2) | ecosystem: Environmental > Aquatic > Marine > Intertidal zone >... | reverse complement strand
GATTAAACTTAGTGGTAACAAGAGAAAAATGCTTGAACAGTTAATAGAGAAAGAAGGTTCAGGAGATTACAAGAAGGTATCAATGCTTTTTAGCAAGAAGACAATAGAGATAGTAAAAGAAGTAAAGAAAGAAAAGAAAGAGAAAGAAGAAATTGATGTGGATACAATAAAGTTCGTGATTAATAGTGTTATAGAACAAAAAAAGAATAGAATTAACATTTTTGACATGAAACATGATAAATTCAAGAAATTGATGGAAGAAGTCATTAAAAAAGAGAGATACTTGGTAGAAATTGGAGATCTCTTGAAAGAAGAAAATGTTACTTATTATGAATTGAAATATCCTTTTGATGTGGAAAAAAGAAAGATTAAAGAAAAAGAAAATGAAAAGGTAGCAATGGAATTAATAGGAAAGTATCATGACAATTTATTAAAATTGAAAATTCCAAGTGGAGTGAGTATAGGAGAGATAAAATATTACAAGAGAAGTAAACTTGATCTTGAAAAAGATGGATCTATAGAATTTAATATTTGTTGGGTCAAATATTTTATTCATCCTGAAGAATATCCTGGAATAAAAACAAGAGAAGAGTACAAGAAATTGATTGAATTTAATGAAGAAATCAAGAAAATTGAAAAAAACTTGCATCATGAATACAAGGAAAAAGGATTTGATTTTGAATTTTCTAGAATTTGTATCAATAATTCTTGGGAAAGAGAAACAGCAAGAAGAAAAGAAAAAGAAGAAGAATTGATAGAAAAGGTAAAAAGTAAAATAAGAATAAAGTTAGAAGAAAAACCAATTGAAATGAAAGTAGTTGATGTTGGTCCAATTCAGTTCAAGAGACTGATAAAAAATGTTGCGAGAGAACAGGGAATTAATTTAAACGTGGGAAATTATAGAGGGCAATCAAGAACGCTTCCAATTTCATACTTAGAAGGAAAACCAAAAAAACATGTAATAATAAAAAAATGAAGTGAAAATCATGTCAATAGAAAACATTGAAGATTTAAAACAAAAACTTTACAAGAGATTTACTACAAGTGAAGTTAAAGATACTGCTCAAAGACTTGAATTGAATGTTTCTAACAGGTCAAAAAATGAAATGATAGAATCTATCATAAAAAAAGATGGTAGTGGTAATTACAAGCAACTTTCTAGGATTTTTAGAGGACTTCCAGAAAAGAAAGAGAAAGAAAAAGAATCAAGAAAGAAAAGAGTAAATATACCTGAAGAAGTCAAGAAAAAAGAAAAAATTACTGTTGTTAAAAGAAGAAAAAAGGAACCTGTTTCTGCTGAAATCAGGTCTTTAAAGAAAGGAGAAATACTTGGAACCGCAAGTAATGTTATTGAATTTAAGAATAGTTCAAGTCTTGTTAATTTCTTGACATATGCTCCAATTCGAGGTGCATATAGAAGGATTAGTGACAAGAAATTGGCAGTTGATGAACAAATATATGCACTTGCAATGGATTGGGGAGCAAAACCAAGCAAGAAATAAGAAATGAAACAGGAAAATTACTCTTGCTATCAAGACAAATAGAATATACAGGTGAAGAAATGATAAAAATTAAACTTGACAAGAAAGTAAAAAGAAACCTGTTAATAACAGAAATTGTCTTGATTGTGGTTTCAACTTCTCTTGGTTTGGGACTTGCAGTTTCATCAATTTCTTCAAATAACATTAATCTTGACCTTCCAAAAGGTGAGGTAACGGATAATGAAGGATGGTTTGGGACTTATTTAGATGATATTACTTTGGAACAATATTTTAATCCCAATTCAATTTTAGAAGGAATTTCTCACGATATCAATAGAAATGGATATTTACATGTTTCAGATAATAGTTCTACATATCAGATTGAAATAGTAAAATTTCTCGAAGAAGAAAATTTGCAAGAAGGTTCAGTTATCATGTCTTTATTGCCTTTTACGGGTCTTGGAATTGGCGATATTGTTGAAATATCTTTAGGACAAGGTGTAGATACAAGTGAACCTTTTTCTAGTTCTTTTGATGCTCATTGTATCGTGAAAATAATAACTAGTTCTGGAGAAGTTCATGTTTATCATCAAGGTGATTACGTTTTATTGCAAGACAATGTCATTTTGGATGGATGGAATGATATTGAAATATTATTTGATGAAACTTCATACAAGATAGAAATAAACGGTATTTTAGCCAGTTCATTAACCGATAAATATTTTACAAGAAGAAGAGTTATTAATTCAATCAATAGTATTGGATTCAAGACAAATATTGTTGGAAACAATGTTAATGTTTACGTGAGACAAGTAATTGAAAATTCCATGTTAGAAGAATGTGTTACATGTTAAAAATGTTAAAAGGTGAAAAAAATGGTAATGATATTAGAAGATGAATTGAGATCGCTTGTAGAAAATGTAGTGTTAAAAGGAGGTTATAAGGCTAGAAAAGAAGTATTTCCTGAATTTTCTAACGAGCCTTTTAGTAGTGTAAAAGATAAAATAATAGATAAAATTTTAAATGCCAGTACAGATGATGCAGTAAAAATTCTTGTTAAATTTATTAAAGAATTAACTAAATCTCATGTTTGGAATTTAACTAAAAGGTTTGAAATTCCTGGAAGGTCTGAAGTTTATAAATCTAAGGATCCTGGTGTTAGAGAAAAATGGGATAAAAAAGTTGCAATTGCAATTGCTACAAAAGGAAAAGAGTGGTCTACTGAAAAAGAGAAAAAAGAAACTGAACGGGAAGAAAAGAAAAAGAAAGAAGAGAGAGATGAAATAAGGAAAGAAATAGAAGAAAGAAAAAAGAAAAAGAAAGAAGAAATGGAGAAAAAATTAAAAATAGAAGAAGCTATAGACAAGGCAAAAGTAGAAAAGGTTAATGTAATTGAACTTGTTGAAGGAATTTCACATTCTTTATATAATGCCGGTCTTGTAAGAAAACCTAAAAAAATAAAACTTACAGATGTTGTAAGTGTATTAATACCTTATTCTATCACCATAAGAAATGGAAAAATAGTTACTATAGTGCATGTAAATTCAGGTCTCTTGAAAGACAAGATAAAGATTGTTGAAAAAGAAACAACTACTACTCAAGATGTTCCTTACAAGATAATAAAAGTGAAATTACCTTATCCTGAAGATGTTAAGGATGTCATTCCACTCGTGGAAAAAGCATTAAAACCTATTGGTCTTAAAAATCTTGAAATCAAGTTCAATAATGCTGCTGCTAGTGCAAGATCTAAGGATTATGCCATGTATTATAAAGTTACATTTGATGCAGGCAAGTTAAAAAAATAAATCATAACCAAAAAAACTAAAAAAATGAAACAGGATGGTTAGAAAAAGAAAAAAGATAAGTAGAGGAGCTATTTTACTTGTAGGATTTGTAGTGATAGCTTCCACTACTGGATTTTCAATATTGCTATTTTCACCTCGATTCATGCCACCTGAAGTTAATATAGTGGAAAATTTTGATTCTTACATTGCAGAAGAATCAATTGATGTTGCTTCTATTACTAACGGATGGTTTGTTGTTGGAACCAATATTGATGATCCTGTTCCTACAAAGTTAGCTATAGTTGAATCTAGTCCAATTACAGGTAGAAGAAATGCTTTGAAAATAGTTGATAATAGTCCTAATACAGAAACTGGAGTTGCTGCACATAATGATAATATTATTGATTTTAACAGTGATGCCAAGATTTCTTTTGAAGTAATTCCAAGACAATCATCAGGTACTGGTCAGTACTTGATAGTGGATCTTTTAGACTTGCAAGCTCTTCAGTTACTGTATCTAAGATTGGATCTTGGCTTGATGGAATTGTTTTATCTTGATAGATTTGCAGGTGTGACTAATGGAATTCAATTAGAACCTGACGTGATTAATACCATCATTATAAACGTTGTTTTCATGGACATGAATGGGGATTCTTCAGATATTGATTATACTATCAAGGTAAAAAATTCTAGAACTATTGAAACTGGTTGGATTAGTGCTAATTTTGAAGGACTTGGTAACATTCAAAGAATAAGGTTCTTGACACCAACGGAATCTTCTAGCATTGAATGTTACGTGGATAATATTGGATTTGAAACTGTTACTTGAACATTTTATTTTTTTTTTTCTTTTAATTAAAAGGTAAAAAGAAATGAAAACTATAAAAAAGAAAGGAATTATAAAGAAATCTACAGATGAGGATAAGAATATCAAGCAAAGATTAAATTCTATATTGATGGAAGAAATGACTCCTCATGTTCAAACCATGTGGAGAAGGCATGAAATAATTAGAAGTTATGGCGTTATTGATTTTAACAAGGATTTAGAAATCATTGAAGTTATCTACGATGGAAGGAAAGGAATTATAGTGAGGATTAGTTTTGATACTGGCTTTGTAGTGAAGGAAAGAAAAGGCATGAAAGGAGTGGAAAAAACAATTGCTACTGGATTTGCAGAAGGGTTTTTTCAAAGTAGGGTTTATAGAAGCATGCCAAAAAATCCAGAAAAAGTAGCGTTAATGTTACAGGATGATAGAGGTAACGATTTAAAACAGGGAATCATAAATTATGAATTTTTTATATTAGATTGGAAAAAGAACAATAATGACTAACAAATCTTTAAAAATATTGAGAAGGAGAGTTTTTTTATTTCTATTAATATTAGGAATATTTCTTGTAATGATGTCTTTTGTCAGTGAATTGAATTTTCATTACTTGCAAGGATTTCAACAAGAAACTGTATCGCAAGACATTTTTTGGAGAGCTGAACGAGCAGAAGTATTAAATTCATTAACATTTATCATTTTAGGTTCAGGATTGATAATACTTGCAATTTTTTTAAAAATAAAAAGGAAAAAATGAAAGGAGGTGATAAGATGACAAGTAAAGAAACCATGATAAAAAAGATTAAATCTATTCTTTCTAAACTTCCTAACAAGGATCTAGAAAAAATACTTGATTTAGCCAAAAGGGCATTAGAAATAAGCAAGATGGGAACTAAAGAAAAGATAGCTGTAAAGATAATCAAGCTAAATGAAGAGATAATAGATTATTATAGTCCAAGTGACGGGATAATGGAAGAGTATGACAACGTTATTGAAAATTTCGTGAGAAAAAAGAAAATAAAAATAAAATATCCTACAGACCTTGTTAGAGAAATGGATGAATTGGCAAGATTGAAATTAGATGACTTGAAAGAATTGAAAGAAGAAGTTGAAGATTACTTGAAAGAAGTAAAAGAAGGTTAAAAAAATAAGAAGATGATGTAAAATGCATAGCATATATTCTCTAGTAGTGATGAAAGAAAAAGGAAAAAAAATAGAAATAAATGTTGCCTATAACGAGAAAGATTTAACTGAAGATGGTTTTTTAAAATCTGGTAAAGGGTACAGGTTTAATTCCTTAAAATCTTTTAAAGAATGGGCTACACGTCCATCCAGGTTAAAGCACAATGTTGAATGGTTCGTGTTAAATCCTGAATACATGGGTGGATGGGATAAAAAGATGGAAAATCAAGAACTGTACAAGGTTCTCGCATGGTTAGAAGAGTATTTATAAATATCTTTTTATATTTTTTTTTCTATTATTAATTCATGAAACAAATAGGTTCTATATTAAACCAGGCTCATGAATTTCCATTTGTTGATGATTCTACTTTCAGGATTTTTAAAATAGATCCTGTTAAAGGAAATTGGGGAAGTTTTTGGTATTTATGGAAAAATAGAAAGCAATTTTTAGAAGATCAGGGTTTTTTAGCTTTTAAATATGGTGACAAGTGGCATTTAGAATTAAAAGAAGATATTAACAAGTGGAAAGATATAGAAAGAAAACCTTCAAGAAAAGTGTTAGATTTAATCAATAAAATGGTCATTATTAAAGAAGTAAAAGAAAAATTACTTTCATATCAAGTTCCTCATGTTCAGAATGCTATATATTCTCTTCTTAAAGAAAATGTTTTTTTAGATGCCAGTGATACTGGAACAGGAAAAACATATACCGCTATTGCTACTTGCAAGAATCAAAATTTTAAACCTCTCATAACATGTCCTAAAGCTCTCATTCCAACTTGGCAAAGAGTCTGTGATTACTTTGAAATAGAACCACTTGCTATATCTAATTATGAAACAATAACTTTAGGCAAGATGGTAGTTAAAAGAAAATCAACAAGGTCTAAAAATGGATACATGATAGAAAAAAAACCGTGTCCTTTCATTGAAATAAGCTTGAATCCTTATCATGGCATGAATCATGAACCTAAATACCAGTACAATTTTAACCTTCCCGAAAGAGGAATCTTGATAGTTGATGAAGGTCACAGGTGCAAGTATAGAACATCAAGACCTGGTCAATTACTCATGAGAGCTGCAAGACAAAAGATAAAAACAATGATTCTTTCTGCCACGATTGCAGAATCAATAATGACAATGATTCCACTTGGCATGATACTTGGTTTTTTTGAATCACCAATAGATTTCTATATTGGATGGGCTAGAAAACATGGTTGTTACAAGCCTGAAGATTACTGGACAGAAGAAGATGAAAAAAGTGGTAGGAAAAAACAAAAAGGTTGGAGATTTAATGGTGACATTTCTCAATTACAAAGAATTCATTCTAATATATATCCAATTAAAGGAGCAAGAATGAGAACAAGTCTTATAAAAGATTTTCCAGAAACATTAATAACTGCTGATACGTATAGACTTGATGGTAAAGGATTGAGAGAAATAAATAAATTATATGATAAAATATTAAATAGCAGTCCTAATGCTTTAGTATTGAGAGTTAAAGCTAGAATGGATATAGAATATTATAAAGTTCCCATATTGAAAGAATTGGCTATTAATGCAATAGAAGAAGGTAATTCGGTTGTAATATTTTGCAATTATAGCAAGACTATTATAGAATTAATGAAATTGTTAAAAACAGATTGCGTGATATGGGGAAAAGTATCAGGAGATTTAAACGAAGCAAATAGAAAAAAATTTCATGAAGACAGGTCTAGAATCATATTATGCAATGTCAAGGCAGCAAAAGAAGGAATTGACTTGCACGATATTAATGGAAAATATCCTAGAGTTACATTCATATCACCAATGGATTCTGCGCAGGTTTTAATTCAATGTTTAGGTCGAGTTCATAGAATTAAAGCTAAAAGTAAATCAGTACAAAAGATAGTATATGTTGAAGGAACTATAGAAGAAGATGTTGCTGATAATGTTAGAAGTAAAGTAACTAATATTAAAGCTCTTAATGATAAAGATTTAGGAAAAGGGGTGTTATTTTAAAATGAAATGTAAAAAATGTGGAAAACATTCATGTGAACATTGTCTTAGTGTTTATTTAGGCATAAAGTTTCCCTGTGAAAGTTGCAGGTATAATAAACCTATAGGTAAATTGCCATTTTGTACTTTTCCAAGTCAACATGGTCGTTTAGATTGTCCATTCTTGAATGATGACTATAGAAAAATATTGGAAAAATATAAAAATGATAAGAGAAAAGAAATTGATGAATATGATGATGATGATGAATACTTGGATAATCTTGTTGAAGGAATTGTAGAAACAATGAGAAGTCATGAAAATGAAAGGAACAAACAATATAAATCCAGCTGTTCTTACTATCAATGAATTATTTTTTATAGAAATGATAGAAGTAGTGATAGAATCTAAAACAATGAATGAAGCATATAAAAAAATGTACAGGATAAATAAAGATGTTAGTAGCACTTACACGTATCAATTTTTTGTCAAGAACAAGCAAGGAATTCTTTCAAGTCACGTGAAAGAAATCGTTAAAAATAGAATAGAAACAACAAAAAAGAATTTAAGGTTATTAGAAAAAAGAGAAAAAAAATTGCAAGAATTGCTAAAAAGATTAGAATCATGCTTTGAATGTAAAGAAAAAGGAGGTGAAAATGATGAATGAGAACAGTGAAAAAATATTTTCAGTTACAATTGATGGAAATTATTGCGAGATGCATGTATTAGCAAAGAATTCAAGAGATGCCATAGAATTGTACAAGAAAGAAATAGTAAACAGGGTAGAAGCAATTCTCTTGAAAGAACTTTGTGGTGATGATGAAAAAGAACAATATAAAGATATAAGAAAGCAATTTATAGAAAAAGATACAAAAGTGATTGATTGGAATGGTTAAAATTTTTCTCAAATTTTTTCTTTCTTGAAAATGATCATGTTGGTATTGAAAGCATGGTGTAGAAAAAAAGATGAAGTTGAGTGAACTTTATATATAAATAACATGCTTTCTCTTGATTTCTAATTGAGTTTTACAAGCCATGTTAGCTAAATACTATCATTAAAAGTAAGATAAATTAAATGTAAAAATTATCTCTTGGAAAATGATTTAATTTTACTAATTCCTTTTCTTGCCTTTTTCAAAGATTCTTTTCTTTATCATTTCAAGTGCTAGGTTTTTAACTTCAGTACAATCATCTATTGTTAATTTTTTCAGGATAGAAATGGAAGATGAAGGATTTAATGCTAAATTTGTTCTCATTTCTTCTCCATTTTTATAATTTAATAGGAATGAAATTTCTAAAAGAGATTCAATTGTTTCACTTGAAAGGTTTTTATTACTTGTCATGGATACTAAAAAATCATCTATTTCATTTACATTTCTTTCAAACATGATTTCGATACATTTTTTGTTAAGAAGATTTTCATTTTGATTTCTTTTCAATATTTCAATGATGGCAATGATAGTTGAAATGTTTTTACTTTTTATTCTAGATTCTATTTCTGGTTTTAAAACCTTTTTAGCTTTTTCATCACCATTTTTTGCTAATTCTATTAAAAGTGGAAAAGATAAATTAGAATGAAGTATTCTAGTATCATAATCATTTTCACACCAAGCAATTAGATTTGAGGCATGGGCTTGTAATACTTGTTCTTTTTCCATGTTTATTTCTTTTCCTTCCAAATTTCTTGCGGAAGGTATTGATGCTAATTCATCTATAGAATTAATTCCTTCATACTCGTTTACAGGTAAACAGGTAACAAGAAACATGCACTTTTTAAATGGTTTTCCAGCAACATAAATCTTGGGAACATTACTATCATTTCCAATTACTATGTCCATGAATTCATTTATCATTATTTTCATGGTTATGGATTCATTTATTTTTTTCATTTAATTACCTCACCTTCCAATAGAATCTTCCGGAAACAATATTGAAGGTCTCCATTCTAGAGTTTTTTCAGGCAGTGGTTTTAACTCGCTTTCAAAGAACCAGGAATAAAATTTCATTCCTTTACTTGTAAAGCAAACCTTATAAGTAATTTCTCTTTTAATATTGTTTTTCTTGTCATGTATTTTATCTATGTAACCTTCATAATCATTTTGCCTGATGATATTTTTTACAAAAGCGCCAATCTTATCATCAATAGGTGTCTTTATTTTTACTCCTTCTCCTACTTTGAAAGCATTATCATTTTTCATTTAATTAACCTCTTGTTTTTTGCACATGTTTCACAGTATCCACTATAAGCCATGGTATGAGTGATATTACCACATTTGATGCAATATATGGTAACTTCACCTGCTCTAACATGATAATGTTCATGCTTGTTTAATTTTACTTCTTTTCCATTGATGTAATGGGTGTATTTTTTATCTTGTTTTTTCTTGAATTTAGATTTTACCATTTTTTCTATCTCCATGCTGTTTTCATTTTTTACTTGTCTCTTGATGCTTCTAATTCATATTTCATTCTTTTTTTAGTTCTTTCATCTTGTTTTTTCCATTCTTCTTCTTTTTGCTTTTCATTTCTTTTCTTTTCTTCATGTTCAATGATCACGTCTTCAATAATTGATGAAATGAAACTTAATTCATCTTTATGTTTCAATATAAAATTATCCAAATCTTTTTTCTTTTCTATTACTAATTTTTTACATTTTTCCCAAATATTTATATATTGTTTAAACTTTTCAAAAACCGGTGCTTTAGCTGATACTACCATTGAAGGAATTTGTTGATTTTTTCGCAATGTTTCTATTTCTTCTTCTTGCTGTCCTAACAATATTCTGGCATCATTTAATTCTTTTTTAATTGTTTTCAATTTAGAATCCATTTTCTCATTGCTTGAAATGTTTTCATCATAAAAATTCGATATTTCGACAATAAAATTATTCATGTTATTCCACTTGCTTCTCCCACCATTCTTTTCATATATCTTCTTGAAATCTTTCCTTTCTTTAATTTTCATTGTCTTGGTATAATCATTATTGCTAGAATCTATCATGTTCAATTTTTCAGGATTCTTGTTAATGACCGAGATCAATGCTTCTTTCAATATTTCATTTGGTGTCATGTTTCTTTTTATAGAAACATCTGAAAGTATTTTCATTCCATTTGGAATTATATTCATGCTAATTTCATCTTCGGTAGTACTTGGAGAACAATCATAACAACTTTTTCTTGCTCTTTGATGAATTCCAATTACATGAAAATATTTTTTACAATCTTTACATTTCTTTTTGTCATCTTGGTTTTTTGGGATTCCTTTAGGGTTCATTTTACCATCATCTCCTTTATTTAAATGTTAGAATATAAAATTAAAAAGGTTTCTTGAGATTCTTTTATTCCATCATCTAAACATTTTTCATGTGCTATTATACCTATTTTAAAATCATATTCTTCATCATTTATGATTAAATTTTTATTGCAATATTCACATTTTTTATTTAGATTTGTCATTTTTACACCTCATTTTCCCATGCTGTCTTCTGGATATAATGTATCAGGTCTAAATGTCACGGATTCTTGTTTTAATGTTGTTATGACTTTCATTTCTATTGAAGAGCCTTGCCAACATTTATTCATTTCTTTTTTAACTATTACCAATTTTTCATCAATTACACTAACTTCTTTTTCAATATCTTTCGATTTTAATACCTCTTGAGCAAAATCAAATATTTCTGAAACGGGAGTTTCATTTGAAAAACTCATGAAATCAATGAAAAAGTTTTCATTTGCTAAATAAAACCTTTTTGGGTTTCTACCAATATTTTGTATTTTCATTGAAAAATTGCTCCAATCTTTCCACAAGCACACTCTAATTTCAGAAAGTTTATGAAATGAACTTTTTTTTACATATGATTTTACAAATTCCTTAATGTTTTTCATGGTAATTACATTTAAATAATGTCCCTGTTCATTGTTATAAAAATCTGATGATATTCTTACTTCTAAACTCATGTTTTATTCATCTCCTTTTAATATCTCCTGATTAAATTAATTCTCCATTTCTTGTTCTTAAATACCTGTCAAGAGATTCATCTTTTCCTTTAAAATGCTTGTTGAATATTGGAATCGTGGGAAAATATAGCATTGAATCACAATTGGGACATTGTAGCTGTTTCTCAGTAATGAAACATAAATCTAACAATCCACATTCTAGACAAATTCTTTTTTCATAACTTGACATTTTACATCACTCCTATTTCTACTTTTTTCCATTTTTCTTGATAAGAATGTTTTTCTAATTCTTCTTCATCTATTAACATTCTAGACATCAAGTCTTTTTCTAACTTGTTTCTATCTACCATGTAATTGTCTTTAATTGCAAATGTATTGTTACATCTCATGTTCCAGCATCTTGCTATCATTCTTTCACTATATTGAAAAGATTTTACTTTCAAGATGTCTATATAACCACAATAAGGACATACGATTGCAATGATTGCTGACATTCCTTCTTCTTGTTCTTTTATCATTTTACATTCCTCTTTCGTAAATCATGTTATCTATTAAATCACTTAACCAGATACAATCAAAATATTCTTTAGATTGTAGTCTCCATATTGATAATTTACTAATGTTTATTCCTTTATCATTTAGAAAAAAAGCAAGACAATTTATTTTTTCATCTCTAAAGTAAAATATGGATTCGATTGGTTTTTTAATTATTTCTTCTTCCATGAACATTTCATTAACACCAACAATCCATTCTCTCATGTTTCCACCACAGCCTTGAAACACTATTGCTTCTCCATTCTTTTTTAACATGTATTCTAATTCTTCAATATTCATGCTGTTTATTTCTAATTTACTTGTTTTCATCATTTTTACTTCATCTTCATTTATTTTTATTTAGCATGTATCTTTCCATTCTTGACCTTGATTTTTTTTTCTGAAATTCAATTCTTCATTCCACCCAAGACATCTCTGTCTCAGCATCAATATCTTCTTTAATTCCTTCAATATCAAGTATTTCTCTAACATCATCAATTCCAACAAATTCATTAATTGTCATCACTCCACCTTTCTTGTTTATTTCAAACTGGTATTTAGAAAGTTTTTCACCAATTATCACTAAATTAACATTGTATTTATTTTTCATTTCAACAAGAAATTTTTTAAGATCCTCCATTTTTTTATTGGCATCAATATTCCTCTTGTTCAGTTTTTTCCTTTTTTCACTACCTACAAGATACACATTAGACCAAACACCAAGAACTGCTTCATCAAATCCAGTAACATCTTCAACACCAGCATCCAATTCAATAAGAAAATATTTGGGTTTGGTTCCGCAAGAATGACACAATCCATTATATATAGCACAATTGATTATGATTTCTTCACCACAGATTTTGCAGAAATTTTTATTCTTGTTCATTTTTATCAGCCTTTTTTAAAAGAAAAGAAAGAAATGATTATTTTTTATTTCTTTATTACTTTTCCCTTGTCATCAATGTAACCAGCAATTTTCCAGAAACTTGAGCTGGCTAAAATTTCTTTTGCATGATACCAAGATTGTTGAAATTGATAATCATGAAATCTCTCTAAAAATTCAACTCCATGGATTGATTCTTTGCTATCTTCCCGGTGACAATATTCATGAAGTAACAGGACACTAATTCTCTCTACAAATTTATCTTTCTTTTCATAAAAATCAATTTTATCCATGTTAATAACAATCATGGAAAACCCATCTGTATAAGCAAGATGTTTTCCTTGCTTGCAAAACAGTATCTTTCTTATTGGAAATGACATTCTTGATGCTAATACACTATTATAATGTCTAATATTTAACAGGTATCCTCTTTTTTGATTTGACATGTTTTCAATATCATTTTCTGTTATGATTATTTCTCCTTTAGTGAAGTCTTCTTCTAACTGTTCAATTTCATCATCTGTAATTTCTTTTATCTTGATATTAAAGTTATCTTCAATGAACTCAGCTATTTCACTGTCCCAAACGTCTACAACACAGCCAGAGTTTTCATGCTTCCACTTGTCTGCTATTGCAAACCTATATTTAGATTCTACATTACCCATGTTGTAAACCGTGTTACTAAATCTATCTTCAATGTATCTTGGACTATAATGTGCTTCTCCTTGGTAACTCTCTATAAATTTTACCTTTTTCAAGTCTTCAATTGACACTAATTTCTTTTCAAAAAGTTCTATTAAAATTCTAATATCTTTAAAAGGTTTTCTCTTGTCACTATTCTTAATAATATCCGCATTCAACTTGTCAATATCATCATTAAATGAATTTAATTTATCATCTTTTATCCAGTCATTTCTTGGAAAATTCAAGGTAAGATTATCGTTCATTACCATCCTTCCAACATTGTTATCATCAATAATCCCGTTAATATTCTTGATAAAAATTCCTTTCACGAACAAGCAATCTTCATAACAATTCTCTTTTTCTAAAACTTTGAAAGTATCATAGACTTTTGCTTTACTCATGTCTGGTTTTTCAACCGATTCTTTATTTATGATGATGTCACAGTTTTCAATCAGAAATGAACCTCTTAACTTGTTAACAACATTTTTCAATTCATAAGAATTCAACAGTTGATTTTCAAACAATTCAACTTTTACCTTAGTACCTTGATAGAAATCATCAGTCGTGTATGGTTCAAATCCAATTTTCTTTCTAATGTCAACTACTATTATTCTATCAAGAGTATGAAAAGTGCACACCCCTTTTGCAAACATTTGGCCACGGCCCATGCCAAATTCACCAATTTTGCTTTCATCTGTTCTCTTTTGTGTCCTTCCAAACTTCTTGAATTCTTCTTTTAATGTTGTAGTATTCATTCCAGAACCGTCATCAATCACTTCAAACATGTCTTTTTCTACGTTAACTATAATGTTTTTAGCACCAGAATCTATCGCATTTTGAATCCCTTCCATTACTGCTTTTACAACTGTTCCTGCTTGACGTTTTATAACATCAAGTAACAATTCAGGAGCCATTTCAAAATCGGTGTCTTCAAAAGTAGTATCTTTCTTCATTCCATTTCCATCCTTCTTTTCTTTTTCTTTCTTTTTTAACTCCTTGACTTGGTCTTTAACTGTTGGAGTAAAAATAACTTCCTCATCTTGAGTAATGATTTCTTCATCTTTAATAATTTCTAACTTTGCCTTGAATAATTTACAACTTCTAAGATGAATTTCAAGTCCTTTTACATTTTTCAACTGTTTGCCACAACCATGGCAAGTTCGGCCATCGCTTGCTCCGGAGTTAATCTCGACAGAGCTAGCATCACTTTTCTTTGGTTTAGTGCTTTTTCTATTTTTGCTTGTCATGTTCGTTCACGTTTTGTTATATAATTGTTTTTTTCATGTCTCTCAAGTGTAATTTTTTTGCTACTCATATGTTACACTCGAGAGAAAGGTGTAGAGTTGGAGAATATAAACATTTTCATGTAGTAGATAGCTTCTACTACCATTTCATTTAACTTCTGCGAAAAAGTGGGAAAAAATGTCAAATTTCACTAACATGGACATTCTAATAATATTCTATCAACAAGCACTAAACCATTGGAGATGAAATGTTGATTCATTCTTTTTTAACTTTAAACTCTATCGAGTAGTCATTACAGATATTAGCCATTTACTTTTAAAGTTGTCACTCTTGATAGTTAGAAATGTTTTAATTGATTCAGGCATTTAAACCAGATCCTTTATTTTTGTCACGTTTAAATATAAAGTTAATTAATTAGATTAGAAACTTATTTGGTGAATAAAAATTGCCTATAAACAAAGAATTATGGAAAAAAAAACTAAAAGAAACTCAGAATGAATTAAAAATAAAATCAAGAGAAATGGAAAAATTAGAAAAAGAAATCATGGGATTAGAAGAAAAAGTAAATAAAATAAGATTAACTATTGAAAAGGGAAAAATTGTTACTGGAAAAGTAATAAAATTAAAAATATTCTATGAATTTGGTATATATGGCGCTGAATTAGGAATGATTAGTCATATAGAATTAAATAGTAAACCAGTAGAATTTAAAGTTATTAGAGAAATGATAAAAAACGATGAAATAGCTTTAGCTAAAACTACTCTTTATTATTTTGACAGTGAAGAGGAATCAGAATATGAAAAAATCAATTTAGAACCAAAAGAAATACCAAGATACTTAAATGATTTCCCATATGGAAAATAATGATTCTAGTAGATTATTTCTTCCTAAATGATATTTTAAAAAACAATTCTTTTTCTTCTATATTTTTTAAAAACAATTCTAGTAAAAAAATATTAAGAATTGATGATTATTTTTGTCCTAGAAATGTTATTCCAAGCAAAATTGATTTAAAAGAAGGAATGAATGAAATAAATTCAATATGCAAGGAATTGAAAATAAAACACGAGTACATATTTACAAGAGAAATCTTGAGCAAGAAAATATTGTTAAAAAAGAATGAAAAGTTTCCATTTTCTAATTTTGAATGGCCATTAGATTTTCATTTTTTAAAAAGAAAAATACATAAACATGGACAATATAAAACTCTTTACAAGTATGATTTTTCTTCATTTTATGGTAATTTAATGGTTAATAACAAGTTTCCTATTCCACCTTATTGGATTTCTAACGAAAATGAAAATTCTTTTGCTATTATTTGTGATGTAGATGAATCTAATTCGTTATTTCCATTTATACCTGAAAGAATTAATGGAAAAGATGAATACTTGAAAAGAAAGAAAGAAAACGCAGTTGTTTTTGATTTTGATATTAACAGGTTAAAAATACTTGAAACTAAAAAATTCTTGAATTGTGAAAAACGTGGAAATGTATTTGATTTCGTGAAAGAATTGATAAAAAAAAGAAAGAATGAAAAATTAAATCCTTATTACAAGATATTAGTTAATTGGATTCATTGGAGTCTTCATGAAAAGATAGAATATATTAAAATTGATGATGGAATAAAAATGGTAAAAGAAACTCAAATAAATCAAGTCATAGATGAATATTTAAACGCACTTGGTAGATCTGTAATGAATGAATTGGCTTTACATTTTTTAAACAATGGACAAGAAATAATTCATGAAGACATTGATAGTCTTGTAACCTATCATGATGAAATGCCAGCAACATTCAAGAAAATGAAACTTAATGTATATAAGTTAAAAAATGTAAAAACTTTAAAATCTAGTTTACTAGTAGGTGAAAAAATTCTTGTCTAATAATTTACTAGTTCCAATAGATATTGATCCTTTACTTTCAATGGTCTCTTTTTATGTTAACTGTAGTATAGGATGTTCTATTAATTGTTCATACTGTTATGAAAAAATAAAATGGTCTAGAAGAAAAAATGGAAATAATACGTGGAATAAAATGATAAATGTAAAATTATCAAGTTACATTTTTAGAAAGTTTCATGGTATTATTGAATTTCCTTCAAGACATGATATTACTTCTAAAAATGTATATCATTATATTAATTACTTGAATGAATTGTTATTAAATGATAATATTATATTAATTACTACTAAACCTTCCATGAAAATAATTAAAAAAATATTGTTGATAACAAGTCCTGATGATACTATATTTCGACTTTCAATTACTAATACGAGAGAAGAAACAAGAAAGAAATGGGAACCAGATGGTTCTAGTTATGAAGAAAGATTAAAAGTGCTTGAAATGTTATATAAAAAAGGTTACAATACATATGTAAATATAGAACCCGCCTTAGAAAATCCTGTTAAAATTTGTAAAGATGTAATAAAACATGTGACTGGAAATATTAATATTGGATTAATGGTAAATAAAATGAAAGAAAAATTAAATCTTTCTTTAGATTATCTTAAAATATATTACCAATGCAAGTCTATTTCTAATAAAATTCTTTTTAGAAATTCTTTTACTAATAAAATAAATGGTACTAAAATTTGTAATTGTTCCCTATACGGTTTTAAGCCATTACTAACATGATTACTTGGCATGCTGAAACGAGTGTATATTAGATCCCGGTTTAAAACTGCATTCTATAGTGTCTAGATGATGAAATAATAGGAAATAAGAATTGATCGAACTATTCTCTAAACATGTTCTACTTTAACTACTTTTACCAACACGCAGTAATCATGTTGTTAGAATTAATGCAATCTAATTACATTTAGACATGTCTACAATCAAGATTCTAGCATCATCTAAATTAACTCTCTTGGTCTAAAAATAAGGATCTTGAAAAGCCCGAGTGTTATGAATTGATG
>Ga0209536_100006761_pt1 | contig 17465 bp, 6 predicted proteins | sample DeeMarSeWOR28_12_FD_187461 | JGI IMG/M metagenome (GOLD analysis project Ga0209536, IMG submission 187461) | Marine sediment microbial communities from White Oak River estuary, North Carolina - WOR-2-8_12 (SPAdes) (version 2) | ecosystem: Environmental > Aquatic > Marine > Intertidal zone >... | reverse complement strand
GGGCAAACGCGCTGCGGGCAAGGTCAAGCTCACTGCCTGTGGATATGGAAGCCTGGCTGGTAACGAACGGGGTGCTGCCTGGATCGGGTCTATGATATTCCTGGCAGTCACCGGCATGGTGTTGTTGATCGCGTGTGCCAACATGGCCAATCTTCTTCTGGCGCGTGCCCTGGCCAGACGCAAGGAAATTGCCACACGCCTGGCCCTGGGTGCCGGGCGCATGGACCTGGTCAGACAACTATTGTGCGAGTCTCTGGTGCTGGCCCTGGCCGGCGGATTGATCGGGCTCTGGCTGACGCATGGTGCCACGCAGGTATTCACGTCCATCCGCCCTGGGGGCGTCAAGCTGCCGCACGCGATTGGTCTGGATACACGTGTGGTTGTCTTCACGATGTGCCTGTCCTTGCTCACCACATTAATCTTCGGACTGATCCCCGCGCTTCAGGGTACGCGTGTGGCGATTTATCAGGCGCTCAAGGAGAATCCGGGTATGGTCAGCGGCGAGACCAAACGTTTTGGCCTGCGCAACCTTCTGATTGCTGCCCAGATCACGTTCTGTGTGGTCCTGCTGACGGTTGCCGGCTTGCTCTTGCGTAACCTGCAGAAGACCATGAATATTGACTGTGGCTTTGACACCAAACAGACCCTGCTGGTCCAGTTGCCGCAGTCTCTCTTCAAGGAAACAGATGTGGATCGCTACAGTGTGCATGAACGTGTCATGCCGAAGATTCAGTCCTTGCCGGCAATAGCAGCAGCCTGCCTGTTAAACCAATCCCAGTTAAGCGGTGGCAGTATGAATCTTGATGTATCTATCCCAGGGTCAGAGCATGGCCAAAGCGCCTTGACCTACTACGTGGGGCCGGATTACTTCAAGACCCTGCGAATCAGCGTGAAGCAGGGCCGCGAGTTCTCCCTGCGTGACCGCCAGGGCCAGAAGAATGTGGTCATTTTGAACGAAACGCTGGCACGCTTGTTGTGGCCCCATGAGAATCCCATAGGCCAGATGCTTGCCAGCAATCAAGAATTCTTTGAGGTCTGTGGTATTGTGGCAAACAGCAAGTATCATGATGTGCGCGAAACGCCCCAGCCTGCGGCCTACTACTGTTCTCTGCAGACCGGCGGGGAGCCTCGGCTACTCATCGTCCGATGCAAGGGACAGCCGGCCCTGCTCCAGCCTGTGCTCGAAGAGAAGATTCATGCCATGGATCCCTCCGTGTCTCGTCCGCGTGCAAGAACCTATACCTACCAGATACGGAGCATCCTTATTGGAGAGCGATTTGCCTCTTTGTTTGTCACCCTCATCGGCGCCGGAGGCCTGATCTTGGCCAGTGTGGGGCTCTATGGCATTGTCAGCTATATGGGGCGCCTGCGCACCAGTGAGATCGGTATTCGCATTGCCTTGGGTGCCCAGGGGTTCGACATCATCCGATTGGTGGTTCGCCAGGCCTTGAGGATTATTGTGGTGGGATTGTCAGTGGGGCTGTTTGTGGCTGTGCCCTTTGGCATCCTTCTATCCAAGATAACGCCCTTTGGACTGGCGGTATTTGACCCAGTGACCTTCATCCTAGTCACATTGACATTGTTCTTGACCGCAATCCTGGCCTGCATGGTACCGGCCTTGCGAGCAGCCAGGACGGATCCCATGGAGGCGTTGCGGTATGAATAAGAATAGATCACAGATCGCAGATCACGGATCACAGTTTGTTGAGAAGGCCTTTGGCCTTGGCTTTTTCAGCTGCGATCTGCGATCTGTGAACTGGAGTCAAAAATGAGTACGCTCATCAACGATCTCAGGTACGCCATTCGCATGCTGGCCAAGAGGCCCGCCTTCACGGCTCTCGTTGTTCTGGTCCTGGCACTTGGGATCGGGGCCAATACGGCCCTGTTCAGCGTATTCAAGACGGTGGTCCTCAGTCCGCTTCCCTTTCCCCAGCCAGAACGACTCATGTTTGTCAACAGTACCGTGAAGGGACTGGAAAACATGATTGCAGGCCCTGATTATGTTGACTGGCGCGAACAGAATCAGGTGTTCTCTGCACTTTGTGCCGTTCAACTCAACCAGAGATATACGCTCACCGGGACCGGCAGCCCATGCGTAGTGACAGGGTGGGCAGTGACGAACGACTTTCACCAGGTCCTGGGGGTTCAGCCGTTTTTGGGCAGGTGGTTCCTGCCTGAAGACGCCGCCCAGGGAAAGGCCAGGGTGGCCATTCTGGGCCATCGCTTCTGGAAGAGTTCTTTTCAAGGCGACACAAATTGCCTGGGCACACAGATTGTCCTGGATGGCGAACCGTTCACCGTGGTTGGTATTGCACCGGCCGATCTGGGCTTTCTTGAAGCCATGACCCAGGTCTTTGTCCCGATGCAGCAGGATCAATTGAACGGGCATCGCGACAGTCATTTCCTGTTTGCCATCGGCCGCTTAAGACCGGGTGTCAGCCTGCAAGAGGCGCGTGCGGACTTGACGGTCATCGCCGAACGCCAGGCAGCTGAATACCCCGACACCAATAGATACAAAGGCGCGAGTGTCGTCCCCCTCCACGATGTTTTGGTTCGTGAAGTGCGTACTGTATTCGGCATTTCCTACGGAGCGGCCCTGATCGTGCTCCTGATCGCCTGTGTCAATGTGGCAAACCTGCTACTGGTCAAATCCATTGCACGAAGCAGAGAGATCGCTGTTCGCTGTGCCCTGGGGGCCGGACGCCTGCGTATCGTGCGTTTGGTTCTCACGGAAAGCCTCCTGCTGGCCTTGGCAGGCGGGGTTGTCGGGCTTATCCTGGCCTTCGGCGCACTGGATCTCTTGGCGTATCTGCTTCCCAGGATCGGCAATCAAGGCACACCGCTCTTCGATGAATTCGAGCTGGATACTGCTGTGCTGGGCTTCACCTTCTGCATTGCCCTGTCCAGCGGCGTGCTGTTTGGGATGATGCCGGCCTGGCATGCCTCCAAATTCAACCTCAATGAAATGCTGAAGACAGGCCGACGCACTACGACACAGAATGCTTCTCATCACCGGACCCTGAACATCCTGGTCAGTTCTGAGGTCGCATTGGCGACCGTACTACTGCTGGGCGCGGGTTTACTTCTCAAGAGCTACACCCATTTGTATCAGGCCCCTCCCGGTTTCAACCCAGATCATGTCACTGCCATGGAACTTGAGCTGCCCCGTCAGACAAAGTATGGAACCCAGGACAACCGCTTGACCTTCTATAAGGAACTGCTCCGGCGCGTGGCTGCGCTGCCAGAGGTGCAATCTGTGGGTGCGGTTAATTACCATCCCCTTAACATCGGTCGGACCTTTAGTTTGGGCTTCTCTATCAAGGGGCAATCCCTTGCTCCGGGGGAAATCATCAGTGCACCGTATCGCAATGTCAATGCCGACTATTTCAGTACCATGGAGATTCCCTTGAAGGACGGCCGGCTCTTTACGGAACACGACAATGGATCAGGCGAACCGGTGCTCATTGTAAACGAGGCCTTCTGCCGGCAGTTCTTTCCCCAAGCCGATCCGATTGGCCAGCAAGTGCAAGTCTTCTATTGCGGCCCGACCTATCGAAGAATTGTTGGTGTCGTAGGCAATGTCAGGACCCGCAGCATCGATCTGAACCAGGTCGAATACCCGCCCATGATGTATGAACCCATCGACCAGACCTGCCAGCATTCACTGACTATGATGGTGCGCACGCACGGCGATCCTACTTCCCTGACCCGTGCACTGCAACAGACGGTATGGTCGCTCGACCGGGATCTGCCCATTTTCCAAATACAAACGCTTGGCCAGACACTCGGGGACACCATGGCCATCCCGAGGTTCTGCATGATGCTGCTCTTGCTGGTGGCTGCCGTGGCCCTGGGCCTGGCCATGATGGGGATCTATGGGGTGATCGCCTATGCCCTGGGCGAGCGCAGGCATGAGATCGGCATTCGCATGGTCTTTGGTGCGGGTATGAGTGACATCCTGCGCCTGGCCATGCAGCGTGTGTGCTTACTCATTAGTATTGGCGTTGTCACCGGCCTGCTGATGGCCCTGGCCCTGGGCCGGGTCGTGCAGGACCTGCTCTACCAGACGGACAAGGCCGACCCGGTAGTATTCGGTATGAGCATCCTGTTCTTGACCGGTGCAGGTCTGTTGGCATGCTACATCCCCGCCAGGCGTGCCGCCCAGGTCGATCCGATGGAGGCGTTGCGGTGTGAATAAGAAGAGATCGCAGATCGCAGGTGCCAGATCACAGCCAACAGATCACAGATCGCAGATCGCGGATCACAGTTTGTTGAGAAGGCCTTTGGCCTTGGCTTTTTCAGCTGCGATCTTTGAACTGTCACCTACGGGCTGTGATCCGCGATCTGCGATCTGCGAACTAAAAAAGGAGTCACTCCATGACGACTGTTTTAAATGACCTCAAATACTCGGTTCGCCAACTGTTTAGACATCCGCTGATCACTTGTATTGCCGTGGTGACCCTGGCATTGGGTATGGCCGGCAATACCGTGATCTTCAGCTTTATTAATGGTTTTTTTCTTCGTCCCATGCCATTTTATGAGCCGGGTCGTTTGGTGGACATCGACCAAACCGCTCCCCACTGGAATGTGGAGTATACCAGCAATTCCTATGGAGACTTTCACGCGTGGCGTCAACAGAACCAGTCTTTCACCGGTATGACCGTATGGAGAACTGACGGCTTCAACCTGCGACATGGTGAGCTCATTGAACGGATCACGGGTACGCGTGTCACGCATGACGTGTTTTCGGTTTTTGGCTTCGATCTCGCATTGGGACGATCCTTTACCCAGGCAGAGGACCGTCCTGGGGGCCAGCGCGTGGTAGTGCTTACGCATGGCTTGTGGCAACGTGTATTCGGTGGGCAAGACGTCATAGGTAAGGTTGTGCAACTCAACCGAGAACCTTATACGATCATTGGGGTGCTGGCTGCCAACCATGTGGATTTGTTTGAGGGCGATTTGTGGATGCCTCTGGCAGGAAATCCCGAGATCCGAGAGAATTACAATTTGCGGGGCGTGGCGAGACTCAAGCCCGGTGTGACACTGGCCATGGCCCGGCAGGATCTAGACCGAATTCATCGGGGATTGATCCAAGCCAAACTCGCCAATGAGAATACCTCGCCGCGGCTGACACCTCTGACTGAACGCTATTTCGGTAAGATCAAGCCGGTGCTGGCCATTTTGATGGGTGCTGTGGCCGTGGTTTTGTTGATTGCCTGTGGTAATGTGGCGGCCTTGATGTTGGCCCGTGGTCTGGCCCGTTGGCGAGAATTGGGGATTCGCCTGTCCTTAGGTGCCACGCCTGGGCGCATTGTACGGTTGATCAGTACGGAAAGCCTGCTTCTGTCCAGCCTGGCCGGCTTGCTGAGCCTGTGGCTGAGCCACTGGGGGCTGAAGGTCCTGCTGAATTCCCTTGCAGAACGTCCGCCTCAATGGATCCCATTTAGTTTCGATATACGGACCTGGATCTTCGCCGGCCTCATGGTCTTGCTGGCCGCTGCCTTTGGAGCAGTTCCCACTTGTTTGGCCGTTCTTGGGGGACATGGGCGCGCGTCTCTGAACATGTCAGGACGGCACGCCACCGCGGCCCCCAAGAAACGACGCAGCCTGCATCTTCTGGTGGTTGCGGAGATGGCCCTAACCCTTGTGCTTTTGGTCCAAACCTGTCTGTTGGTCACGGCCTTTCGTCATCTGCAGAAACAGAACCCTGGTTTCAGGTCGGACCAGGTGTTGACGTATGTGATCGGCTTGCCCGAATCTCAATACCCGACCGGTGATGCCAGGCTGGCCTTTTTTCAAGATCACCTGGAACAGATTCGCGGTTTACCCGGCGTGATCCAGGCAAGTGCCGTGGATGCCACACCCTTGGGAGGGCATAGGGGCATTTTCTTCGACATCGAGAATGCGCCCGCGCGCAAGGCGGATGAGCAGGACCCCATCGTGTTGCAGCGAGTTGCATTCCCAGGGTATTTTGAAGCCATGGGCATTCAGTGCCTGGCGGGTCGATCCTTCAACGAACAGGATGGTATCAACGAGGGATCACTTGCGGTTATGGTCAACCAGACCTTTGCCCGTCGTTTTTGGCCCAATGATAATCCCGTGGGTAAGCGCATTCGTCGACGACACGGAGATCAAACACCCTGGATGACGGTCGTAGGCTTGACGCGCGACACCAAACACTACGGTCTGGAAAGCCCCATGATCCCGGGCGTGTTTGTACCGTATGCGCAGGTAAGGCGGGAACATATGACCCTGGTCGTTCACACTGAAAGTGATCCGTTGGCATTGATTTCGTCCATTCGTCAGATCGTCAGACGCAGTGATTCGCATCTCCCCATTTATTCTATTCAAACCATGGAGGACAAACTGCATATGTCTCTGCAGCTCAGGCGGCTGTATTCGAGCTTGATCGGTGTTTTCGCCGGTGTGGCCCTGGTTATGGCCATGGGCGGTCTGTACGGCGTGTTTTCCTATGTCACGAATGGTCGCGTACGAGAAATGGGCGTTCGCATCGCCATCGGCGCTCGGCCCCAGGCGGTACTGTGGCTAATACTCAGGCAGGCGCTTCGTCTCATTGCAGTAGGCATTGTGGCCGGCCTGATCGGAGCGGCCGTGGTGGTGACACTCATGAGGAGCCTGCTGTTGGGCATCCATATAGCGGACGTCATGATCTTGATTGCGGTGCCTGTGGTCCTAGTTGTCACAGCCCTGCTGGCCTGCTGGGTTCCGGCCCGGCGTGCGGCCCGCGTCAATCCGATGGAAGCGTTACGATGTGAATGAGAAAAGATCACAGATCGCAGTTTTGGTTAGATCACAGATCGCAGATAACAGATCACAGTCTGTTGACAAGGCCTTTGGCCTTGACTGTTTCTACTGCGATCTGCGATCTGCGATCCGTGATCTAAAAGAAGGAGTCATAGCATGACGACTGTTTTATGTGACATCAAATATGGCCTGCGCCAACTGAGAAAGAAACCTGTCTTTACTGTGGTGGCGATACTGACGCTGGCCCTTGGCTTGACGATCAATGGGGCGGTCTTTTCTTTTCTGAGCGAGTTCTTCCTGCGACCCCTACCTGCGGCCAAACCGGATGAGCTGGTGGTCATTGCCCAGAAGGCGCCGCAGTTTTCACTGGCCGTTTCCTTTTCGTATATGGATTATCTTGACTTTCGCAGGGCGGTCGAGGCAACCGATGCGCAAGACTCCGGTTTAAGCCAGGCCTTTTCCGGCCTGATGGCCTATGGGGAACAGCCCGTACACCTGAGCCGGACCCACCAGGTCACAGAGCGAGCCTGGGTACATGTGGTCAGTGACAATTACTTTTCCGTATTGGGCGTGCAGCCCCTACACGGTCGTCTGTTTCTACCACAGGCCGGGCAAGCCGAAGACCCGACACCCGTCATTGTCCTAACCCACAATGCGTGGCAACAACGCTTTGATGCTGATCCGGGGATCATCGGGCAATCGATCAAGGTAAATGGTCTGCCGGTAACGGTGATCGGCGTCACTCAACCCGGCTTCTATGGCGCAGCCTACGGCACGGCACTGAGCGGTTTTTTGCCGGCATCTGCCGTAGAGACGTTAATGCCGGCCCAAAAGCGCATGGTAACGTCGCGCGGCAGTAACGCCTTCTTCATGATGGGACGATTGCGTCCGGGTATTGGCCTGGACCAGGCCCGGGCGGCCGTGGATGTGTTCATGGCCCATTTAATACCGGACAACAGCTTCATCGAAGACGTCAAGGCCGTGGTCATGCGCGAACGTATGAGTCGGCCGTCACCCCATGTGGCCCACTTCAGTCCTCTCATTATCTCTGCCCTAATGGGGTTGGCCTTGCTGGTATTGATTGTGGCCATTGCCAATGTGGCGAATATTCTCTTCGCCCGCATGGAGGACCTCAAACGCGAACTGGCTATTCGCGGGGCCCTGGGTGCCTCGCGTGCCCGTATGTTTCGTCTGCTGTTGGTTGAGACAGTACAGTTGGCCCTCGGGGCCGGCACTGTTGGTACGATTGCCGCCTACGCACTAATCCCTCACCTGCAGGCCCTCGCCCCCGCGCCGGAGGGGGTCATGGCCCCGGCTGCCGAGACGGGCCTGGATTGGCGTTTGTTTGTGTTTACCTTTATCGCCTCCGTGGTCACCGGTGTCCTGACCGGTCTGCTCCCGGCCCTAAAGGCCACAGATCTTAATATTGCACCGATCCTCAAAGAAGGGTCCCGTTCCATGGCCGGGACAAGCCATCTGTGGCGGAGCATCATGGTCGTGGGCCAAGTGGCCCTATCCTGTGTTGTCTTGATCTGCGCAGGCCTGGCTGTACGCAGCCTGCATAGGCTGTCGCAGGTGCCCTTGGGCTTTCGTCCGGAGAATCTATATCTGGCCTCATTCGATCTGGAGCTGCAGCGCTATTCCGAAGACCAGGGGCGTCTGTTCCAGAGGCAATTGCTGGAAAGGGTCCGCACCCTGCCCGGTGTGTCATCGGTCAGTCTGAGCGATTACGTCCCGTTGGAAGCAAGGGTGCGTATGCGCAGTGACATCCGGGCTGAGGGCCAACCCGATACGGACAATGAAAGATTCCGGATCATGCCCTGCATTGGGGTACACGATGATTACTTCGAAACCACAGGCTTATCCATTGTTCAGGGCCGAACGTTTGCACCCCGGGACAACGCCTCAGGGGGGGCCGTCGCCATTATCAATCCCCTCCTCGCCGAGCACCTCTGGCCTGATGAGAATCCCATTGGCCGGCGTCTCATGATAGGGGAGCAGGCCCATGAGGTCATCGGGATCACTGGCCGGTGCCGGTATTTCTCCATCAGCGGTGCGCCCCGTCCCCTGGTCTTCGTGTCGCTGAGCCAACATCATCGCAGCCAGCTCACCCTGTTGGCCCGTACCCAAGGGCCTCCTCTGAGTCTGGGCTCAAGCATCGAACAAATTGTCAGGCAACTGGATCCCGATCTGCCTATCTACCATGTGCGCACCATGCAACAGCAGATGGCGCGCAGCCCCATGGGCTTTATGCCCATGCGCACCGGTGCCACCATTGCCGGCGCTCAAGGCATCCTGGCCGCGCTTCTGGCCGCCCTGGGGATTGCCGGTTTGGTTTCCTTTGCCGTTGTCCAACGCACCCGTGAGATTGGCATCCGTATGGCTCTGGGTGCAAAGACCGGCAATGTGATTCGCTTAGTCACCGCTCAGAGCCTGCGTCTGACCGGTATCGGTCTGGTATTGGGCCTGCTCATGGCCTTTGGTGTCACGCGGGTCCTGAGTGGACTTTTGTATAACGTCAGTGCCACTGACCCGGTGGTGTTTCTGTCAGTCACATGCGTCATTTTCGTTAGTGCCTTACTGGCTTGTTGGATCCCAGCCCGTAGGGCGGCCAGAATCGATCCGATGGAGGCGTTGCGGTACGAATAATACAAGATCACAGATCGCAGTTGTCAGATCACAGTTTGTTGAAAAGGCCTTCAGCCTTGGCTCTTTTTACTGCGATTCGCGATCTGTGATCCGTGATCTGCGATCTGTGAACTGGAGTCAACAATGAGTACTTTTCAAAACGACCTACGATATGCATTTCGAATGCTGCGCAAGCATGCCTTTGTCAACAGCCTGGCAATTCTAGCACTGGCTGTGGGAATCGGCGCCAACAGTTCTTTGTTTTCTATGATTCACGGGGTTCTATTAAGTCCTTTGCCTTTTCCAGAACCGGATCGGATCATGGTGGTCCAATGCGAAATTCGGGATCTTGAGACCCAGGCTTCCGGGCCGGATTACCTGGACTGGAAGGAACAGAACGGCGTTTTTTCGGATCTGGTTGCCGTTGACACGGACCGCACGTTCAACTTAAGCGGTACCGGCGAACCGATCGCCATCCAGGGTTGGCGGGTCACCACGAATTTTTATGATCTGCTGGGCGCTGAGCCATCGCTGGGGAGACCTTTTCTGCCGGAAGAGTCGACTGCCGGAAATCATCGCGTGGTTATCCTGAGCCATCAGCTTTGGGAAAGTCAATTCAATGCCGATCCGGAATTGATCGGAGAACAGATTATCCTGGACGAAGAACCTCATACGGTCATTGGTATCGCGGCCCAAAACCTGGGGTTCATTGAAGACATGGCAGAACTCATGGTGCCGATTACCGATGAGCAACTGACGCGTCATCGTAGCCATCAATACCTTACTGTTCTGGGGCGGTTAAAGCCCACCGTCACTATGGCACAGGCTCAAGTGGAAATAGAGAGCATCAGTCAACGCCTGGCCCAGGCATACGTCAACACGAATAAAGACAAAATTGCCCGACTGAGGCCACTGCCCGAGTTGGTGGTTGAGAATGTCAGATGGGTGCTAGTGGTGCTTTATGGGGCAGTTTGTTTTGTTTTGCTCATTGCCTGTGTCAACGTGGCCAATCTCTTATTGGCCCAAGCCGGGACCCGGAGAAAAGAGATTTCCATGCGTTGTGTGCTGGGGGCGCGGCGTATCGATATCATCCGACAAGTATTGACTGAAAGTATCGTATTGGCGCTGTTGGGCGGATTGCTGGGCACGCTCTTCGCAGTTTGGGGCCTGGACGGGCTGGTCTTTTTGCTGCCTGGTCGTCAGAACTTTGGTTCATTGTTCGAATTAATCTCTATCGACACGACAGTTCTTGGTTTTACCCTGCTATTGTCGCTGGTAACAGGACTCATATTTGGTTTGGCGCCGGCGTGGCAGGCCAGCAGGGCGGATTTCAACGAAGCTCTCAAAGAGGGCGGTAGCAATGTAAGCAGCAGCATTTCCCGTCATCGGATTCTGAATTCACTGGTCGTTTCGGAACTGGCTTTGGCGATGATTCTGCTGACCGGAGCAGGTCTGTTGATTCGCAGTGTGAACCGGATGCAAAAAGCTGATCCGGGTTTTAATGCTGATAATCTGATTACGGTCGAATTGGAACTGCCGCCTCAGGCTCGATATCAATATCGACAACAACGGGCGATATTTTTTGACAGAGTAAGAGACACCATCAAGACTTTGCCATCGGTCGAGTCGGTGGCGTTGGTCAATCATAATCCTCTGACGGGAGGGCACCAGAATGGATTCAGTATCCAGTCGAAGCCGATGCCGCCCGGGGTGTATCAGTACGCATGTCATCGGCAAGTGAGTCATGAGTATTTCACGACGATGGGTATTCCGTTGCTTTTGGGGCGGGATTTTACTGTCCAGGACAATACAGTTGGCCCGGCCGTCATAATGGTGAATCAGTCATTTGTGGACAAATATTTACCAGATGAAGATCCGATCGGACAACGAGTGCGGACTACCGGGCCGGACTTTATGGAGATCGTTGGGGTGGTTGGTGATGTCAGATCGGCCGGGCAGGGATTAAATGTGGTAGGCCATCCCGCTAAGATGTACGAACTCGTATCGCGTTACAATACACATACTATGAAAGTGATGGTCCGGACGCGGGGTGACGCCGAGGCCTTGTATCAGGCGATTCGTGAAGAGATTTGGAAGATTGATCCGCAACAGCCGATTGCTCGAATCACCTCAAACGATCAAGTGCTCAGGGATTCTCTATCTGTTCAACGCTTTTGCGCCTTGCTGTTATCTATAATGGCCTCTGTGGCTCTGCTTCTGGCGATGATCGGTGTCTATGGAGTGACGGCATATTCGGTGAACCAGAGAACCCAAGAGATTGGCATCCGGGTGGCGCTCGGGGCCGATATTGACAATATTATTAAAATGGTGGTCAAAAAGGGATTGACACTCTGTTTTGTCGGGGCGGGTGTGGGGCTGGTAGGATCGATAATGATGAGCCGGTTTCTGTCTGCGTTGCTCTACGAGATTAGTTATGCGGATCCTTTGACTCTGATCATGGTCTCGCTGGTGTTGATTGGAGTGAACTTTTGCGCGTGTTACCTGCCGGCGCGAAGGGCCGCTCAGATCGATCCGATGGTTATTCTGCGTTACGAATAAGAAGAGATCACAGATCGCAGATCGCAGATCACGGATCATAGTTGGGCAGGGTCTGTTCGGTCCTGCGATCTGCGATCCGTGATCTGTGAACTAACAACGGCGATCTGTGAACTGGAGTCAAAAATGAGTAGGAGCTGATCATGCATACAATTCTGCAGGATATCAGGTATGGGCTGCGGATGCTGACGAAGAATCCAGGATTTACTTTTATTGCGATTGTCACCTTGACGCTGGCGATCGGGGCGAATTCGGCGGTTTACAGCGTATTTCACGCGCTTAAGTCGATTCCTTATCGGCTTGAGAATCCGGAGAAACTGGTACTGCTTTGGCGGCAAACCGAACGCCATGAACGCGCCTCTGTCAGTGCCCCGGACTTTTTTGACTGGCGGGACCAGGCGAGGTCCTTTTCCGATATGGGGATTTATTGCTCGGACAGGGGCTTGATCGGTGGAGAAGGTGAGCCAGAGCAAGCGCGGATCCTGTACGCCAGCGCCAATCTGATGCCGATGATGGGGATCAAGGCGCAATTGGGTCGTTTTCACACGGCCCAGGAAGATGCGGTAGGGGCCGATCGGGTGTTGGTGATTTCGAACGAACTTTGGCAGAGTCGCTACGCCAGCGACACGGGCGTACTGGGCCGCGTTGTCAGGTTCAACGATATCCCTTATACGATCATTGGCGTTCTGCCGGAGCAGATCAGCTTTGAACAGTTTTGGCCGGAGGTAGGTCTGGTCTCGCCGATGGTCATCGAGCCGGAGGACCTGAGGAGGGATCATTGTCGGTACTCTGCAATGGGGCGACTCAAGCCGGGAGTTACTTTGGCGCAGGCCCAGGCGGAGATGAACACAATAGCGCTGCAATTGGCAGAGGCATATCCGGAGACGAACGCTGATGCGGGGGTGCAGATACAGTCCATGATGGATGTGTTGATCGATGACGATGTATGGCATATAGAGATACTTGCGTTGTCGGCCGTGGGACTGGTGCTATTGATCGCCTGTGTAAATTTGGCAAGCCTGTTGTTGGCCAAGGCGACGGCACGGACTAAAGAATTTGCGGTGCGGGCGACGATGGGGGCGAGTCGCGGTCGTATCGTGCGTCAAATACTCATAGAGAGTCTTTGGCTGGCGTTGCCAGGCGGGGTTTTGGGATTACTGTTGGCCAGCTGGGCCGTGGGGATGTACATGCAGTCAAGTCATGTGCCGTTTCTGGTCATGGAGGAAGAAGTGGGATTGAGTCTGCCGTTAGTGGTTTATACGTTATTGATATCAGTTCTGGCGGCGTTTGCTTTCGGTTTGCTGCCGGCGCTGAGGACGACAAAGATATCTCTCTCCGAGGAACTCAAAGAAGGGACAGTCGCCGCCAGCGCCGGGCGGTCGCAGAGTCGGCTAAGACACGGGTTGATCGTAGGGCAACTCGCGATCGCGATGCCGCTGTTGGTTGTTTGCGGGATGATTGCCAAGCATCTTGTGGGCCTTGAGATGATCGATCTGGGCTACAGAACACAAGGCTTGATCAGCATGGAGGTTCGTTTGCCGGAATTTCGCTACGAAAACCCGCAACAATGGCAGGAGTTTTATCGCCGGGCCATTGAGGCGGTCAATGCATTGCCCGGGATTGAAAGTGCCGGCGGCGGATTCCAGTTGCCGGTTTATCATTTCTGGGGATCTCGGGCACCTGTTGCTATTGAAGGTCGTTTTGCTGAAAACAAAGACTTCCAGGTTAACTGGATCTACAGGGTCGTCACCTCGGACTTCTTTCAGACCTTGGAAGTACCTTTGATCAGAGGACGGTATTTTACTGGTGCCGATCACAGCGAAGCCCAGCGCGTGGCCGTGATCAATCAACGATTGGCTCAGCAGTATTGGCCTGATGAAGATCCGTTGGGCAAGCTTGTGACGCTGGATCCGAAGGCGGCCCGGATAGAGTGGGTGACAATAGTGGGGGTGGTGGGCGATACCGGCCGACATGTTTTTGGCGGGCCGCCACCGGGATTGTTGTACCTGCCCTTGGAACAGAAGCCGGTTTCGAATCTGCGGATCATTGCCCGAGCACAGGGAGATCCCAAGGACATGATCGGATCTTTTCGCAGTGCGATCCATGGCGTCGATCCTGTGGTGCCGGTCTCCGATTTTCACACAGTGGATGATTTGATTCGCTACTGGCTGCGTGATGATCGTATGAGTGCGTGGTTTTTCGGGGCCCTGGCGTTTCTGGCCCTGTTTTTGGCCAGCATCGGCTTATACGGCGTGATGAGCCATTCCGTGGTTCAGCGGACCCACGAAATCGGGATTCGGGTGGCCATGGGCGCCATTCGAAAAGACATCATGCAGTTGGTAATAAAGCGCTGCTTGAGACTTTGTGTCATGGGCATTGCTATCGGACTTGTCTTGTCTCTGCCGCTGGGTTTTATCGTGAAGTCATCTCTGTACGAGGTCGGCTCAGTCGATCCGGTGGCTTATGTGGGCGTAATCGCCTTGTTCCTATTGGTGGCCTTGCTGGCTGGCTTTTTCCCTGCCCGAAGGGCAACCCGGATCGATCCCATAGAGGCGTTGCGGTATGAGTGAGGAAAGATCACAGATCGCAGATAACAGATCACAGTTTTGATTAGATCACGGATCGCAGTTGTCAGATCACAGTTTGTTGAGAAGGCCTTTGGCCTTGACTGTTTCTCGCTGCGATCCGCGATCTGTGAACTGTGATCTAAGCCAAGCCTGACTACCGGCTACCCGAGTTATCAATGAACACTTTCTTTCAAGCCATAGAGTCTGTCTGAGTTTGCATTTCGTGTGTCCGATTTCGGGCGCAGTGCATTCAAAACCGGACACCTGCTCCACTTTGAGAGCATAAATCTCTCTGCATAAAACCCATTTTCAAGCCGGTAGATGAACATTCCAAATAGATGCGCAGTTGGCACGGCAGTTGCAATTCAGACCAATTATGAGTATGGCCGGAAATACGCTAGATTTGAACGTTATCCTATCCTCTATTTGGAGCAGGGTCTCTAACGTGACTATTGTGCAGTGAATGACAATGAATTCGCTTTTCTCAAGGCACCAGATAATGAATGGGTTTCTTATGCACAGACTAACGCATCACCTTTGCGGAACTGAGATGGCTACGGGCAAGAAAAGACGGCCCGGCTGGATGTTTTCCGTGTCGATCATCCTGGGGCTGGTAGGTTGTTCGGCTTCCGATCTGAAGGAGAATCCGCGCATTGATACGCTTACCAGGCAATTGGACAAGATCGATACGGTCAGGCTAAAAGAGCACTCGCGCACCGATCCGGTGACAGTGGCCGAGGCTACGGCCGAACTTGTGGAGGACATCAATGAACCCAACGATGCGGCCTCTGCTGTTGAACTGACACTGGCGGAGGTGCGGGCCGCGGCCTTGACCAATAATCTGGACCTCAAGATAGAGCTGGTTGAGCCTGCCATTGCCCAGCAGAATCTGGATGTAGAACGAGCCAAATTCGAAGCGGTCATGGACGCAAGCATAGAGCACCGTCGAGCCAGTGACACGGACAGCACCTCTCGAAGGAATTCCTACGATGTAGGGCTTAGCCAGCCTCTGGCCACCGGCGGTGCGCTGAGTGTGGGTCTGCCCTTTGGCGATGGTCGCAGCTCGGATGCCGACTGGCTCAGCGATGCCGCAGTGAGTGTTTCCTATATCCAGTCGCTTCTTCGCGGGGCCGGCACGAGTATTAACACCCACTCCATTCGCATTGCCGGTTATCAGAAGCATGCCGTGGATGCCTATACCAAGCTGTCGGCCATTGGCATCCTGGCCCGGGCCGATATCGCCTACTGGGGTTTGTACGCCGCCCAACGCGACCTGGAGGTACGGCGCGAGCAATACAAGCTGGCCCAGGATCAACTGCATCACGCCGAGCGCAAGGTGGCGTCAGGTTCGGCGGCCAAGATTGAGATCGTGCGTGCCGAGGCCGGCCTGGCCAGTCGCCTGGAGGCGGTTATTAACAGCGAAACTGTGGTCCAGAGCCGTGAACGTGAGCTACGCAGAATCATGAACCGCGACGACATGCCCCTGAACAACCACATTCAAATCATCCCCGTGTCCGAACCGGATCCCCGGGGTCTGGACCTGGATGCCGAGCAGCTGGTCGATCAGGCGCTCACCAACCGCATGGACATGGTGGCCCAGGAACTCTACCTGGCGGCCGATGAGCTGGACATAGAATTGGCGCGAAATGCCACGCTGCCGGACCTGGCCCTGCAAGGCAGCTATTACGGAGGAGCTCAATCCAGTCAGCTGGGCCATGCCTTTGGAGACCTGGGGCATGTGACCTCCGACGAGTACACTGTCGGATTGAGCGCTCTTATTCCAATCGGTAATCGAGCGGCTAAGGCGCGCCTGCAGCGCGCGCGCCTGCAGCAGTTGCAGGATCGGCTGAACCGTGAACGACTGGAGCAGACCATACGGCAACAGGTTTACGACGCAGTGGACGACCTGAAGAGGAACTGGCGGCGCATTCTGGCTGCTGAGCAGGGCGTGGCGGCGGCCTATCGCGACTATAGGGTCGAGCAGTCCCAGTTCCAACTCGGCCTGAGTACCAGCACAGACGTGCTGTACTCAGCCACGGGTCTGGCCAATGCCCAACTCAGCAGGATATATGCCTTTGCTGAATACGAAATCGCCCAGGTCAACTTGGCCCGTGCCACAGGCACTCTGCTTGGTTATGGTCAAATTCTGCTGGACTCTGTGAACATGGATGAAGATTGAGCTCTTGTCTGTTCCACGGTACCGTGCTGCCTGGAGGTTCCCGATCGAATATATATCAAGCTGTGTTGACGGCATCCTAGCACGAATTTCGCACAGCGCTCAGGCTGCAATTGCGCACCTGGTCAAGGCCAACTGCCTGGACCGCGGCGTGCGGCGCTCGCCGCGCTAATACCATCTCGGCTACTCCGCAGGGCAAAGCAAAGTGAGCTGACAAAGACAAACAACACAGTGTATTTAGTGTTCATCACAGATGTTCCCTTTGGATTGCTACTCTCTCGAGCTGACGACTCAACACGGCCTTCTCAAAACATCTGCTGCAACACGCCGACTTCAATATGACTGGGATTTTTTTGGGATCGATACACACGATTGGTGACCTTGATGAAATCGTCCGCGGCCGCCTCAAAGATATTCGGCACATATTTCTGCGGGTTGCGGTCTATGAACGGGAACCATGTGCTCTGCACGTGTACCATAATCCGGTGCCCGCGCTTAAACGTGTGCAGGACATCCCACAATTCAAAGGAGATCTTGGAAATGTCGTTGGGTATGAAAGGTTTGGGCTTTTCGTAGCTTTCCCGGAAACGTCCCCGAAATGCTTCGGCGCGAATGAGGGTCTGTTGAGCGGCCTTTTCTTCCAGATCGTCAGGATAGACGTCGATCAACTTGACGATCCAATCGGAATCCGTTCCGGTAGTCGAAACAAAGAGATTCGCCCGAATGGTCCCGGCTAACGTGACCTCCTCTTCAAGGATCTCTGTCTGATAGAC
>Ga0209536_100006760_pt1 | contig 17467 bp, 10 predicted proteins | sample DeeMarSeWOR28_12_FD_187461 | JGI IMG/M metagenome (GOLD analysis project Ga0209536, IMG submission 187461) | Marine sediment microbial communities from White Oak River estuary, North Carolina - WOR-2-8_12 (SPAdes) (version 2) | ecosystem: Environmental > Aquatic > Marine > Intertidal zone >... | reverse complement strand
GGTTCCTAGATCTGGGTACTGGCTCGCCGGTGGTTGGTCTTGCGCTGCCGACCCTGCCCACGGGCTGGAAATACGAGGGTTGGGCGGTTATTAACGGGCAGCCGGTCACGAGCGGCAAATTCACGGCCGTGGATATGGCTGATGAGTCGGCGCCTTACAGCGGACCGCAGGCTGGCCCGCCATTCCCGGGTGAGGATTATCTCATGAATGCTCCGGCTGGTCTCACTTTCCCGACCGACCTGTCCGGGGACATTGTGGTGATATCGGTTGAGCCTGATCCTGATGACGATACGGCACCTTTTGCATTGAAGCCGCTTGTGTATCAGCTCCCGGATCCGGCGCAGGATCATTTTACCTATGATATGGACAATCAAGCAGATACCACTTTTCCGACAGGTACTGCGGAGTTGAAGTAGTAAGCAGGCTGTAAATCAGCTGCAATTGCCGGCTGCGCCTCATTAGCGCAGCCGGTTTTTTGTTGGGGACAGGCATAACATTTTAACATTTTCAAAAAAGCAGCACGGAATGAGATAATCGATAAAATCAACGTAATATAGTGACATATTCATGATGGATTTAAATATGTTATGCCTGTCACCAGCGCCACCATCACCGTTATCGATCTGCAAAGCAGAGTGAGATGTTGCAAATGTTATGCCTGTCACCAGCGGGCCATGCTTAACACTCTTGACATTTAGGGTAAACCAAATAGAATTCCCGCTTAATAATCATAAAAGAGACAACGGTGGGTACTGAGAACTAGCAACAAGGAGGTGATTATGAGAGTACCTGTGATAACAAAGAGAATGGCAATCGCCATGCTCTTCGCGTTGGTGCTCGGGTTTCCGCTCTTCGGTCAGATCAGTATCGAGTGGCAGGAAATTCCGCATGTCATTGGCACACAGTGGACCAAGAACATGGCCTATGATGTGAACGTTGACCTCGGCACGGCCGGCGGCCCGCAGACCTGGACATTCACGACCCAGCCCATGGGCGCGGATTCTTGTCCGAACATCGTCTTTGCGGTTAATCAGGCGCCTTTCCACGATTCATTCCCCAATGCCAACTTAGTGTATGCTTCGATCACTGGTACCGATTCGGCGTTTCTCTTCATGCAACTGGAGTCGGATTTTCTGCGCACTTTGGGTTTAACGGGGGCGGCTTCAAGCGGCGTATGCATGATATACGATCCTGCGGATTCAAACAACCTGCCCGAGCATTATAACGACACACGACATTACTACACATCCTATACTATGGACGTCGGTGGTGGGTCTTACGTGATTGCTGAGAAGAGAGGGTTCGAGCAGATCAACGGATATGGTTCAGTGGTCATACCGTACGGCACTTATCCATGCCTTCGCTTTGTTCTATTCGACACTCTGATCCAGACATTTTATTACAACAACGTACCCGTTTATTATGATACTACTACGAGTATTCTGCACCAGTTCGTCGCGGAGAACTACGGCGGCGTTGTGTGTGTGAAGAGCTACGCTGGTGAAACCAATCCCTATTCCGCCGAAGCAGCGGTACTGGAACGGCTAACCTATTTTGCGACCGGGATCGATGAACTGGTGAATCAGGTCGCAGAAGCGAGCAAAGTCGCGATCCATCCCAATCCTTTCAGCACCGGTGTCACTTTCACATTGGGCAGTGAAACCAGGGAACCCATTGTCCTCGAAATATTTGATGCCCAGGGCAGGTTGATATGGACCTTCACGACAAGTGCTGGAGAAAAGGCGGCCATTAATTGGTCAGGCAAGAACGCTGATGGAGTCTATGTTGCAGATGGCGTATATTTCTACAGGGTTCGTTCTGACAATCAGCAAATGGCCGGTAAATTCATAAAAGTGCGATAGAGCTCTACACCCAAATTAACGGGTGACAGGCATAAACTTGTAAACTTTTGCGAGCAGGTCAGTTGCAGAATTGTTGCGTTGTGATTCTGCGATAATAGCGTAGAACTTTGTTGAGAAGTTTACAAGTCTATGCCTGTCCCCGGGGAGTTACTTCGCTCTGGGTGTCGATCATGCTGTCGACAAGAGCCTGCAGTTTTTGGGATATTGCATTTCTAATTTCTTGTTTTTGTTTACAGGTCAACACTGAGGTTATGACCACTACTAGCAATATGGTAAATGCCAGCGCTTTACATCTGGAGTGCCTCACAAGCACCTCCTTTCGCGTGGATCGGGCATCGTTCTGAAAACCACTAAAATATCTAGGCAATTTTTGCCTTAATACTATATTACACGGGATAAATAGGATGGTGTTTCAATCCAAGGTGGCCGGCTCTGTTGATTGCCCATTGACATATGATTCGCCAGTAATATAATTTAAGAGTGTGTATTAGTTGTATTGAGTGGTTTGTCATTGGCGTGATTCTTTCAATTGCGGAGGGATCTTTTCAAGAGGATAATTTTGCCGGAAAGAGGAGTGAGGTGTGAAAATCGTTGCTGCTCAAAAAAATTCACTAGCCGCCGAAATCGCGGCCAAGACCCCGAAGACCCGTGATCGGTATGTCGATTTCCTGCGCGCGTTCAGTATTTGCGCGGTCGTGGTCGGCCACTACATAAGCACGGTTGCCATAATGAGCAAAAACGGCTTCCTGGTGTACAATGCGGCCGGCATGATCCCGGGTATGTGGGCGGCAACCTGGTTGTTGCAGGTCATGCCCCTCTTCTTCTTTGTCGGCGGTTTTTCGAATTTCGTTTCCATTAATTCATGCCGGCGGCGCAGTGAACCTGATGGAAAATTCATACGGGTTAGAGTCATCAGGCTTCTGAAGCCGACCGTGGTGTTTCTCGGACTCTGGGTCGTGGCCGCGGCGGTGGCGGTCCTGATCTCGGGGGCAGGAACCGGTCTGATCCGGAATTTCAGAATGGTCATTGCGCCCGTTTGGTTTCTGGTCGTGTTCATGATGGTGATCGTGCTGACTCCGGTCATGGAAAGACTTCATCGCTGCTGCCGCTTGTGGGTTGTGGTTGCGCTCGTTCTTTTGATGATCGCGGCCGACATTATGCGTTTTTGGTCTCCATGGCCATATACTGGTTGGGCAAATGTGGCCTTCGTATGGCTGTTCGTTCATCAGCTTGGATTCTTCTATGCCGATGGTTCGCTTGTGCGCGCGCCCAGATGGCTGCATGCAACGCTGGCACTGGGCGGACTTCTGGGGTTGATAATACTCACCAATATCGGGATATATCACAGGAGCATGGTCGGCACCGGGTTCGAAAGCACCTCAAATATGAATCCGCCGACCGTACCCATCGCAGTACTGGGTTGCTGGTTCATCGGCATCGCCATGCTGCTGCGTAGTAGTATCAGCCGTTGGCTTGCTCGCCTGAAACCCTGGCTCATCGTTGTTAGGGCCAACAGTGTGATCATGACCGTGTATCTGTGGCATCTGACTGCATTCGGTTTAGTATTCTATGCGCTGTTTTTGCTGGGCTGGGCGCGTACACCGCCCGGCACCCTGGTATGGTGGTTGGAACGTCCTGTATGGATCGTTGTGCCGGGAATGTTGCTCGCTGTATTCGTTAAAATTTTTGCGCGTTTTGAAATTATGGCAAAAGCGAAAAGCCCCCTGTCAAAGGAGGAATCATGATTGCAACGATTTACTCAAAATTCGCAGAATCGGTCACCAAGTTCAAAGACCGGATTGCCATGCTGTACAAGAAGGAAGGACAGTATGTTCCGATCACCTATGCTGAACTGGGAAAGCAAGTAGATGCTGTTGCTGCGTCTATGCGAAAACTTGGCATTGGCAAGGGTGATACAGCAGTCATTGCGTCCTATAATCGACCCGAGTGGGCGATCGCAGATTTTGCGATCCTTAAATTGGGAGCAATTGTCGTGCCAATATATCATATGCCGGGCCATCTGCTGCCTGCTGCCCATTTTAAATACATCCTTAATGATGCAAAGGTCAAACTCATCTTTGTTGAAGACAAGGAGACCTACGCTATTATCGAACAGATCAAGGCCGAGGTCCCGAGCCTCCAGCATATAGTGATTATCGAGGGCGCGGATGCAGGAAATATCGATTGTCTGAAATTCGAAGACATGAGGAAGATCGAACCTCCTGCCGCAGAGAAGCCAGCTGATTTATCAGAAGATGAGCCAGCAACGATCGTGTATACGTCAGGAACGACCGGCGAACCCAAAGGTGTTGTGCTTACCCATAAAAACATCGTTGCCAACTCGGCAGCAGCAGTCAGAAGGTGTCGCATCACGTCTGATGATGTGGTTATCTCATACTTGCCGCTCGGACACATGTTTGAACGGACCTGCGGTCAGTACTCGTTCATATTTGTTGGAGCATGCATCGGGTATGCGGACGATATAACGACCGTGGCCCGGGACGCGGAAGAGATTCGTCCCACTGTGCTTCTTGCCGTACCCAGGGTGATTGAAAAAGCACATAGCGTGGCCGTTGAAAAAGTACAGAGCAGCCCGCCTTTCAAGAGGAATCTTGTCCTTTCGGCGATCAAGAACCTCAATGAATATACGAACCGCAAGTACAAGAAGATGAGCATTCCGATCTGGTTAGGGATCAAGCGGAAGATTTACGACAAACTTGTCGCATCGAAATTCAGAAGTCTTGGGGGCGGCAGGATCCGACTCATCGTGAGCGGCGCCGCACCGCTCAACCGGCAGCTGGCAAAAGCCTTGTATATCCTGGGGTTTAATATCGTCGAAGGATATGGTCTGACCGAAGCGTCGCCCGTGGTTGCATGCAGTGCAGTCGAAGATAATGTGCTCGGTACTGTGGGTAGACCTCTTGATAACCTTGAAGTGAAAATTGGAGAAAACAATGAAATTATCCTGAGGGGCCCGAGCGTCATGAAGGGTTACCTCAATAAACCCAAAGAAACGGCTGAGGTGATAGACGAAAATGGTTGGCTTCACTCTGGTGATCAGGGTAGATTTGATGAACGCGGTAATCTTATCATCACCGGCAGGATCAAAGAAATCATTGTTACGGCCAGCGGGAAGAACATTATGCCGACATTTGTTGAAGGGAAGATGTCAAGCAGTCGCTTCATCGAACACGTAATGGTATACGGCGACAACAGGAAATGTCTCGTTGCGCTGATCGTTCCTTTCCGGGAAGCCGTTGAGCAGTATGCCAAGGCACATAACATAGCGTTTGATTCGTATGAACAGCTCCTGGAGAAAGAGGTGATAAAGAACGTCATTAAAGCCGATGTGTCCCAGGCGATGACCGATCTTGCCTCCTATGAGCAGGTGAAGGCATTCGCCTTGGTCGCTGAGCCTTTCACGGTGGAAAATGACCTGCTCACCCCTTCCCTCAAGATAAGAAGGAAAAAGATTGTTGAGAAATATGTTGATCTAATTGAAGATATGTATCGTGAAGGAGGAGCCAGCGCAGAGAAGAAAATAGTATGCCATCTCTAATGTGCAAACAAAGAAGCTGACTCTACCGCCCGACCAGGAACGCACCTGCCAGACTTAACATGTTGATCAAGGCATGCGCTATTATACAACCCGCAATATTCTGGGTGTGGTAGCGGATCCAGCCAAATAGAATACCACCGACAAATGTCCCCAGCAAAAACAGAAGCCACAGGGAGATAAATAATAGGGGCGAAGTTATGACCAGGTCGTGGCTCACAACTCTTAAGGTCGGGACGATATGCCACAAACCGAAGAAAATACTCGTAACCAAAACGGTCTTTGCTTGCGAATTATTTTTCATCACGTAGCCATAGAAAATGCCTCGGAAGAGCATTTCCTCAAAAAACGCCGTACCTACTGGAATGTGCACCAGCAGGCGCCACCAGAAAAGCTCTCTGGCCATTGCCTGGAGCTGCGGTGTTTTGATATTTGATGTCAAAGCTGGAAAAAGCCAGGCCAGGATCATTGCCGGGAGCATGACCAGAGCACTGACCCCGAGACCATAAATAATGCTTTTGCCAATATTTTGTTTTGTCCAACCCAGGTCACTGAGCGTCAAATGCAAGTAGCGTCTGCATAGGATCCAGACCAAGCACAGGACGCCAGAGTTCATCCAGATATATAAGGACATGTGCAATGTCCGTGGCAGCGAGTTGACCACGTTGTTGTAGGTGAATAGAAATAGCGCGAGCAAGAAGCCAGGGCTCAAAATGGACGCAGGTTTCAGGGGCTTCAATGGGCCATCACCGATATCAGTCATTTCGGTTCCATTATTACTGGGAAATTGGTGAAGTCAATGATCCCAAAAGACTGTTGACTCGAGCCTGGATTTCCTTATCATAGTGCAGTGCCCCAGATGTCGAGACGAACGTCGGCAGAAATCCAAAATTCCCACCGCATTATGTGTTTTTTCATTATCATGCTACCATGACCACCAGCAAAACAGGTTTTGACAGCGACAAGTACCTGCAGGAACAGAGCAAAGAAATCCTGAACCGCGTGAACAATTTCAGCAATAAGCTTTATCTAGAATTCGGCGGCAAGCTGATCTTTGATTACCACGCGGCGCGCGTTTTACCGGGGTTTGATCCCAATGCGAAGATGCGTCTCCTGCAGCGGCTCAAGGATAAGATCGATATCCTGTTATGCATTTATGCCGGGGACATCGAGCGCAAGAAAGTGCGTGCCGATTTCGGAATCACGTATGATGTCGACACCTTGCGGCTGATCGATGATCTGAAGGATTGGGATCTTTCGGTCAAAGGCGTGGTCATTACGCGCTTTGACAATCAGCCCGCGGCAACCGTGTTCAAGAACAAACTGGAGCGGCTGGGGGTGAATGTGTATACCCACCGCTTTACTAAAGGTTACCCGACGGATGTGGATACCGTGGTCAGCGATGAGGGCTATGGCGCGAACGATTTTGTCCCGACTGACAAACCGCTGGTCGTTGTAACCGGACCTGGCCCGGGCAGCGGCAAGCTTGCGACCTGCCTTTCGCAGTTGTATCACGAACACCGCCAGGGCATGAATCCCGGTTATGCCAAATTCGAAACATTCCCCATATGGAACATGCCGCTCAAGCATCCGGTCAACGTTGCCTATGAAGCGGCCACGGCGGACATTGGCGATTTTAACATGATCGATCCGTTTCATCTGGAAGCATACGGCAAGACCGCGGTCAATTACAACCGTGATGTGGAAGTCTTCCCGGTATTAAGGCGTATCCTGACCAAGATCCTGGGCAGGTCGATCTACAAATCGCCGACCGACATGGGTGTTAACCGGGCGGGCTTTGGTATCATTAATGATACGGTGATACAGGAAGCGGCCAAGCAGGAGATGATACGCCGCTACTTCCGTTACCGCTGCGAATATGTCATGGGTCTTGCGGATAACGATACAGTGCAGCGGGTCGAGCTCATAATGGAGGACATGGGCATCAGTCCCGAAGACCGGGCCGTAGTGAATCCGGCGCGCAAGGCCTCACAGGGAGCCAGGGAGACCGGCAAAGGGAATGAAGGGATCTTTTGCGGCGCAGCGATGCAGCTGCGCGATGGCACGATCATTACCGGCAAGAATTCAGTGCAGATGCACGCCGCATCGAGTCTCGTGCTCAATGCTGTCAAACACCTGGCTGACATTCCGGACAAGATCCACCTCTTGTCGCCGATGGTCATCAGCTCGATATCCAGCCTGGATAAATATTTCTTAAAGCCCAAGAAGACGGTCAGCCTTGATCTGGAAGAGACCCTTATCGCCCTTAGCTTCAGCGCGACAACCAACCCGGCGGCCCAGATGGCGCTAGAAAAACTGAAAGAGCTTCAGGGTTGCGAGATCCACATGACCCATATCCCGACACCCGGTGACGAGAAAGGGTTGCGCAAGTTGGGCGTAAATCTGACAAGCGACCCGAATTTCTCCAGCAACAGCCTGGCAATACTATAAGCGGCGCCACTCGTATCAGATCACACCCGACAAGCGATAACTTTTGTTAACTTCCGGGCCAACTTAGCCACTACGCCAATTGGCTAATTTCCTTAGTCATCAGCGGAGAAATAATTGCATATATTACTGGTAACCCTGTCCTAACCAAAGTGAAATGGAGGGTGCTTCGTTGGTGTGCGGATAATGCAGATCCTATGAGAGTTCTACTACAGTACGAGAATTGTCGTAGTGTCGCAGTGAATGCGACAGCCTGAGCCCGGCTGATGCTTAGGCGAGGCGGATCAGTACGTAATGTGGATGATTTGGTCGGCTGCTCTCAGGAGATACCTGTTTCCAGCTCCATCCTTGATCTGTACAACGGCATCGACGAGTACGGGGTAGGGGAGTTCAACATCCCACTTTGGGCCATCCCGCGCAACTTTTTCGAGTCTGCAATCTTCGATCTTTGTCTCATCTTCCTCAAAACCGGTCACCCATACATTGTCTTCGTCTTTGATGATCCATAAGTAGTCAAAATCAACCGATAATGGAAATGGCAGGGAGTCTGTTGCGACTACCCATATGATAGCGATCATCGGATTGCCGTCTGGTGGACAGATCGGCTGGAAGTCGCGCCAAATGAATGTTTCGAGGACGAATGTACGGCTGTCGATTTCGATCTCTTCGGGTACGGCAAGAAGTTCATCAATATCATAATTTGGAAATGTGGTACAGGTCAGTGAGAGTAATGCAATAAGCGCTGGCCAGGCTTGGCGGTGCATATTTTTCTTCAGATATCTCTCCGATGTTTTATTATACCTGCGGTGCGTTTCTTGTCAATTGCGCTGACTGTTGTTACACGTGCAGCGTCGTGCCTGGGGCGTAATGAGTCACGCGTCGGTCAACGGTTGACACATTTCGTTTCCTAGATACACTTAATCCTAAAGATAGTGCCATAATGAACGCAGACTAATATGAATTATTTCTCGCACCTTCATATCATATCAAGCATAATATATTTCTGTATGGCAGCTTTCGTTCTGTATAAGAATATCAAGTTGCCGCTCAACAGAGTGACGGCCGGTATTCTTTTGTGTCTCGGTCTGTGGAGCTATGGCATGACCGGTGTGCACAATTTGCAGAGTACGGCGAGCACGGCACGGCTATTTGACTACATCAGCTCGGTCGGTGCATTCAGCTTTTGTGTGTTCGCCTTGTGGTTTGCGTTGCTGTATACCGAGAAAAATAAGATATTGAGGACGCGGGCTTTGTACGTGGCTTTTGCCGTCTTGCCGATTTCCTTTATCGCGCTCGAGTGGTCCAATGTTCTGGTCATCGACTATGTGCGGCAGCCTTATGGTTGGGGTATTGTTTGGGGCCAAAACATCTGGATGTATCTTTTTTATCTGTATCTAGCAGTCTTCCTGGTTCCGACCGTATTCATTGTTGCCCTTTATGCGTATCGCCAAAAGAACCCGACCACGAGAAAGAAGGCGAGGATCATCTATGTAACTGCCGCGGTATCTTTTGCCCTTGGGTCAGTCACCGATCTGCTGCTGCCGGCACTGAAGATCTACTCGATCCCAAGTGTAGCAAACATACTCGCGCTTGTCTGGGCGGGTGGACTGTTCCATGTCATCTTGAGATACAGATTTCTAGTGCTCACGCCGACCGGTGTCGCTGACGACATCCTCTCGACCATGAACGAAGCGCTGGTGTTGCTCAATCCAGGCGGAGAGGTCGTGACCACGAATCAGGCGGCACGTAGTATGCTTGGCTATTCGGCAGCAGACTTGAAAGGCAAGCATCTGGAGACTATTTTCGCCGACCCGAGCGCTGCTTATAAGATCATGAGCGAAATCATTCTGCTGAAGGCAAAGAGCTATGATTGCGTGTTGAAGACGAAGGAGGGGGGCACGGTCGACGTGCTATTTTCCTGCTCGTTGATCCATCAGGATGAAAAACTATCCGGCGTGGTCTGCGTGGCGCGTGATGTGCGCGAACAGCTGCAGGCAAGAGCAGAAATAGAGAAATCAGAAGCACGTTATCGGGACATTGTCGAAAAAGCTGGTATTGCAATTCTGGTCGATAACCGCGACGGATCTTTCAGATATTTCAATAAGCGATTTGCTGATCTGTTTGGATATTCAGTCAAGGAAATGGAGGGTAAATCGATCCAGACACTTGTCCACCCGGATGATGTTGGTTGGGTAATAGGCTATCATGATAGCCGGTTCAGGGGCGAGAAGGCGCCACCGCGTTATGAATTTCGGGGCGTTCGGAAGGACGGATCGGTCGTACATCTGGAGATCGATGTTACTGTTTTGCGTGAGCGGGGCAAAGTCGCAGGCACCCGTTCCTATATCTGGGACATCACGGCGCGCAAGAAGATCGACGAGCAGTTACGCAAGGCTCAAACTGAGCTTGAAACGCGCGTACGGGAGCGCACCGAAGATCTCGTGCGGACGAATGAAGCACTTGAAAATGCGCTTGCGGAAAAAGAAGTTCTGCTGCGGGAGATTCAGCATCGGGTGAAAAACAATCTGCAGGTAATTTCAAGCATCATAAATCTGCAGAGCCAGCATGCTGGAGACAATCATACTCGGGCCGTGCTCGAAGAAAGCCGGAGCCGCATTCAGTCGATGACCATGGTTTACGAGCAGCTCTATCATGCGGAAGACCTGAACCGTATTGACTTCCGCAAATATGTCCAGGATCTTACTCGGGCGCTGCACGCGTCCCATCACGCTGATCATTGCGCGATCGTGCTGAATACTGATGTCGACGATTTTCAACTTGATATAGGAACCGCGATCCCTTGCGGCTTGATAATCAGTGAACTGCTGTTGAATGCTTTGAAATACGCATTTCCAAATAACACGGAAGGCAAGATCGATGTAGCATTCCGCGCCGGTGAAAAAATGGAGTGCACCTTGATCGTCAGGGATAGTGGTGTTGGTCTGCCTGAGGGTCTGGATCTGGAATCATCCAGCACACTGGGCTTGCAGCTGGTGCGGGCACTTGTCGATCAGCTTGAGGGCAGCATTCAGATTGTCCGCAATAATGGGGCAGAATTCATCATCAAGTTCAAGAGGGGTGACAGGAGGAAACATGCCAAAGGCAAAGATACTGGTCGTCGAAGATGAGAAAATAGTTGCACTCGATATCAATAACGTGCTCAGCAAACTCGGTTATGATGTACCGGCGCTCGTTGCCTCAGGAGATGAAGCGGTTGAAGCGGTCAAGAAGACAAAACCCGACCTCGTCTTAATGGATATCGTTCTGAAGGGAAATACCGACGGCATTGAAGCGGCCGAGCTGATCCGCCACCGGTACGGAACACCACTTGTTTTCCTTACGGCATATGCTGACGATGAAATCCTACGCCGGGTGAAACATATCGAGCCTTTTGGCTATATACTCAAACCTTTTCAGGAGAAAGAGCTGTATAGCGCGATTGAGATAGCCCTTTTCAAACACGGTCTTGAGAAGAGACGCCGCCGGGAACAGGACAAGTTCAAGCGCAGTTCACGGCGCATGGTGAAGAGTTTTGAAACGGCGGTGAATTCTCTGTCTAACGCAGTGGAAATGAGAGATCCCACCTCAGCCGGGCACCAGAAAAGGGTCGCCGACCTGTCATGTGCGATCGCCCGCGAAATGGGTTTGAAAGAGCGGATGATCGAAGGCATCAGGCTGGCAGCTTTGGTGCACGATGTCGGCAAATTACGGATCCCGGTCGAGATATTACGCAAACCAGGCCATCTCAATGATGATGAATTGAGCGTGGTCAGAGAGCATCCTAAGGTTGGATATGAAATATTGAAGGATGTGGATTTTCCTTGGCCGATTTCAGAAATGGTGCATCAGCATCATGAGCGCGTTGACGGCTCAGGGTATCCCGAAGGTATAAAGGGCGAAGAAATGACGGCCGGGTCGCGGATTCTGGCCGTGGCCGAAGTCATTACGACCATGCTCGCCCATCACACGTATCAGCCTTCTTGCGACGAGACATTTGTGCTGAGTGAGCTGATAAGAGGCCGGGGCGTTTTGTATGACCCGCAGGTTGTCGATGCCTGTGTGATGCTGTTCAAAGAGAAGAAGTTTCAGTTTACGTAATTCATCGGCCGGACGCAAAGGGCTTTTCATTCGACAAAAAAGACCATCCTGAAAAGCTCAACTCTTGACAGCGCTTATGATAATGCTAAAATATCAGTGTAATCTGAAAAATCAAGAATCATAAGGGGGTTGTATGAAGAAAGGAACAAATCCCGAGAGCAAAGAAGCCAAATCAAAGAAAGGGTGTTGCGAGATAAGCGCGGTCGTGACCGTTGATGAGAGGGGTCAGATGGTATTGCCCAAGGGCGTCAGAGACATGTTGAACATACGGGCAGGCGACAAACTGGCAGTGGTGGTCATGGGGTCGGCAGGGCAGAAGTGCTGTATATCGCTGATGAAGGTTGATGAACTGGAGGAGGGAGTAAGAAGCAAACTCGGTCCGGTCTTGGATGAGATAGTAAAGGGTATATGATTGCATGATCATGACCGTTTCTAGTCCGGACCGAACTAGAACTTCATGTTGCGCTCTGGACAGACGAGCATAGTAGCACATACTTGGATTGATCCATAACACAAAATAAAAGGATTTACAGAAAAGGTGCATAGTATTCACGACAGTAAGCCAAAACAAAGATCTTTCTGGAGCCGATCTGGGGTCGATGTTCTCCGGTCATTAGGTGTTGACAAGCAACAGGGCCTCTCATTTGCAGAAATTCAGAAGCGGCAGAAAGAATACGGCATGAATCTTTTGAAGGCGGCCGCCAAGAAGAGCATTTGGATGATACTTATTGATCAATTCAAGAACCTCATTGTTGTTCTCTTGCTTGCGGCGGCATTGCTGTCATTTTTCTTTGGCGATATTCTTGAATGCGCGGCAATAGGGGTGGTGATTTTTATCAATGCGGCGATCGGGTTCTTCACGGAATTGAGGGCAGTGCGATCCATGGAAGCGCTGCAGCGCCTCGGTATGATGAGCAGCAAGGTCAGGCGTGAGGGTGTGGTCAGGGAAATACGAGCCGAGGAATTGGTGCCGGGCGACATCGTAATCATAGAGGGCGGTGACGTCGTGAGCGCTGACCTCAGGTTGATCGAAGCCTCGCGCTTGCAGGCAGACGAATCAATGCTTACCGGCGAATCTGTGCCGGTCAGCAAGAATATCGAGGAGCTTGAACGCGATGCGCCATTAGCCGAGCGCAGGAACATGTTGTTCAAAGGTACATCAGTCGCCCGCGGCTCAGGAGAAGGTGTGGTCGTGGGAACCGGAATGAGCACTGAACTCGGCAGGATCTCGTCCCTTGTAGAGCAGGCCGAAGAAGAGACAACACCGCTCGAGAAGCGGCTTGATCAGCTTGCCCGCAGGCTCATCTGGGCGACTTTGATAATAGCTGCGCTCATCGCCGGAGCTGGCATCATGACCGGCAAGGGTATTTTCCTCATGGTCGAGACCGGTATCGCACTTGCCGTAGCTGCGATACCTGAAGGATTACCTATCGTGGGGACGCTTGCCTTAGCACGTGGGATGTGGCGCATGGCAAAGCGGAACGCTCTGGTCAGAAGGCTCTCGGCAGTGGAGACTTTGGGCGCGACGAATGTGATCTTCACTGACAAGACCGGAACCCTTACCGAGAACCGGATGACGGTTTCGACAATATATCTTGATACAGGCGAAGTCAGAATCGAGAGGGACAATGGGGATCGGTTATTCTTCCAGCACGGCGAGAAGGTCCTGCCTTCAAAGAATAGCGCTTTGATGGAGGCATTGAAGATTGCCGTGCTCTGTAATAATGCATCGCTGGCTGAGGATAAGACGAGCGAAGCGCGGGGTGTAGGCGATCCCCTTGAGCTTGCGCTTTTGGATGTGGGATCGGTAGCGGGTATTACGCGTGAAGTACTTCATGGTGACATGCCGGAGATCAGGGAAGAAGCTTTTGATCCTGAGCTGAAAATGATGGCGACTTTTCACAAGAAGGACGGTGGAGTATATGTTGCTGTTAAGGGTGCGCCTGAAGCGGTGATGGCGGCATGCAGTTCAGTGATGAGTCATAGCGGAGAGAGGGCATTTTCTGAAACAGATCATAGGCAATGGTTGATCAAGAACGAAGAGCTGGGTACCCAGGGTTTGAGATTGCTGGCATTGGCAAAAAAAGATGTGAGTTCCGCTGAAATAGATGCATATGAGGGTCTTATTTTGGTTGGTCTTGTTGGCTTGCATGATCCACCGCGCAACGAAGTGCAGTCGGCATTGATAAAGTGCAGGCACGCAGGGGTTAGAGTAATAATGGTTACCGGCGATCAGGCCGTGACCGCTCTGAATATCGGTAAGAGGATAGGTTTGCTAGAATCTGATGCTGAAGTCGTGCTCGGCCGTCAGTTGCAGGCGCCGGAGGCACTTTCTGAAGAGGAGAAGAAACATCTCTTAGGGGTTCAGGTATTTGCGCGCGTGGATCCGGAGCAGAAGTTGAACCTCATCGATCTACATCAGGATAGCGGCAGCATTGTCGCAATGACCGGCGATGGAGTGAACGATGCACCGGCGCTCAAAGAAGCAGACATCGGTGTGGCAATGGGTCTGCGCGGCACTCAGGTGGCGCGGGAAGCCGCGGATATGGTGCTGAAAGACGACGCGTTCGCCACAATCGTCATTGCTGTTGAGCAGGGCCGGGTGATCTTCGATAATATCCGGAAATTTGTGGTCTATTTGCTATCTTGCAATGTCAGTGAGGTTATGAGTGTAGCATTGGCGTCGATCCTTAATATACCATTGCCCATCCTTCCACTGCAGATTCTATTTATCAACTTGATAACCGATGTTTTTCCGGCGCTTGCCTTGGGCATGGGCGAAGGTGATGCCGGCGTCATGGACCGGCCGCCGCGTGACCCGAAAGAATCGCTACTTGGGCGTCACCACTGGATCATGATCAGCATTTATGGTTTCTTGATCATGATGGCGGTTTTGGGATCATTGGTGTTTGCCCTGTATGGTTTGAATTTTGTGCAGGAAAAAGCAATGACCGTTTCCTTCCTCACCCTGGCATTTGCGCAATTGTGGCATGTATTTAACATGCGCGATCAAGGTTCGCAATTGCTGCATAATGAAATAACACGCAACCGGTATGTCTGGGGCGCACTGCTCTTGTGTGTGGGTTTGATAGTGGCTGCGGTGTATGTTCCAGGTCTGGCAGTGGTCTTGAAAGTTGCAAATCCGGGCCTGAGCGGCTGGGCGCTGATCCTCGCAGCCAGTTTGTTTCCGCTGTTTGCGGGTCAAATCATCAAAATATTGTGGCTGAAGTAGCAAAAGCCTTTCCCCATAGCACCTGCCGCAATTTGGTAGAAAACTGCAAAAAAGTTATCAGGAATAAGCCCACCACGGCGGATTGGTTGGGTTAACTTGTGAAATAGTTAATTTGCAAAACTTTACAAAGTATAGCAGCTTGAATTTGTTAACTTTTATCACCGGTATCAATCTACGAAGCAGAGAAGTTTATACCTTCGTACAAGTTTTAGAATCGTATTTCTTCCACAGGTCCCCAGATAATTCTGCCTTGTCTGTTAATATAGGCGAATTGCATTCCTGCTAAACTTACGACTGCCAGTCCATCATCAAAGGGTGTAGCGTACATATACTCCGGTTCAATAACGAACCGGCCGGTTCTATTTATGTATCCCCACTTCTTGTCGATGGGGATCGCGGCCAGACCATCGGAGAATTCAATTGTGCCACAGTATTTTTCAGACCATTCAATTTGAGCAGGAATTACAAATTCACCACTCATGTCGATGAAGCCGAGCTTTTTGTCGTGCCATACCGCGGCAAGGCCTTCTGAGAATCCAACAACTCTATCCCATTGAGGCGCAATAACGAAATCACCACTGGTATCGATGAAACCCCATTTACCGTCGATTGCAACAGCGGCGAGGCCATCATTAAATCCAGACCACTCGACAGCATCAAATCGAGGTTCAATTACAACATCACCTGATTTGTCAACACAGCCATACTTTCCGTCAATTTTCACAACCGCAAACCCACCATCAAAATGCCTTGCATTTTCATAGCGCGGGGAGATGATGAATTTTCCTTCTTTGTTAATGTAGCCCCATTTACCAGCGAGTTTAACAGGGGCGAGATCCTCTTTGAAAAAACCAGCGCGTTCAAATCGTGGGTAGATGATAATCTCTCCCTGTTTGTTCATATAGCCAGATTTATCACCAATTGTCACCTCTGCAAGACCTTCGCTGAAACTTTGTGCCCTAAATCCCTTTGGTAGTTCAATTACGACCCTGCCGGCATGATCTATGAATACTGCTTCACGACGATAATTCTCGCCGTAAGCTAGTCCTTCTGAGAATGCATAGGGCAGCTCAAAACATGGCTTGATTACCATATTCCCAAATCGGTCGATAAACCCGTATTGGCCGCCGATACTGGCTGCAGCTAGTCCTTCAGAAAATGCGGAAATATGAAAATAGCGGGGAGTAGCAATCAACTTTCCCTTTTTGTTGATCAGACCGCATCTCCCGAAAATCTGCACGCGGGCAATACCTTTATCGAAGTCGAAGCTCCAGGTGAATTGAGGTCTTATGACAAATCTCCCTGACCTATCTATGCATCCCCACTGGCGATCCATGCAGACGCTGGCGATTCCTCCTGAAAAGCCATTGGCACCATCGAATTTTGGTTTGATTGCATAGCTTCCAGACTTGTCTATAAAACCCCATTTCCCGCCTGCAGAAGGAAGCGGGATCTTTGTTACATCCAAATCTATGGCCACTTGTGCAAGCCCTTCGGAAAAGTTGCCTGCGCGATCGAACTTTGGGGCAATGACAAATTTCCCCGTGGTGTCGATGTAACCCCATTTTTCAATACCTTCGATTTCATATGATCGTCCACGGGTTAGCTGCTTGAATTCCTCCTGCCGACCGAGAGCAACTGCAGCTAATCCTTCGGAGAAATCTTCAGCGGCAAAGAATTGTGGTTCGATGACAAATTCACCATTCGTGTTGATATAACCCCACATTCCTCCGACATATCTTCCATCTTCTGTCGTTTGCCCACCAACCTTTACAGCAGCTAAGCCTTCGGAAAACAAACTTGCATAATTGTATGCAGGTTCGATCACAAACCTGCCGGTAGTATCAATAAAGCCATAAAAACTGCCCACATAAATGCTGTGGCTACGGATGATTTTGTCACTTTTTGTGCCTTTAACCCCTACTCTGGCCAATCCTTTTGAAAAATCTGATGCGTAGTCGAACTCATAGCCGGTGATAAATGTGCCTTTATGATTCAAGAATGCCCACTTGTCGCCCATAGTCACTCTGGCCATTCCTTCGGAGAACTCACTTGCCATCTCGAACTGCGGCGGGACGACGATTTTCCCGGAAGTATCAACATAACCCCATGTATCATTCATTTTTATTGCAGCAAATCCCCCAGAAAACCAGTTCGCATCCTGGAATTGCGGTTCAATAACAATTGTCGCTGTTGTGTCTATGAAACCCCATCTGCCATTGATTTCTATTGGTGCTAATCCTTCAATAAAGCGGCAAGCCTTATCACATC
>Ga0209536_100006759_pt1 | contig 17471 bp, 14 predicted proteins | sample DeeMarSeWOR28_12_FD_187461 | JGI IMG/M metagenome (GOLD analysis project Ga0209536, IMG submission 187461) | Marine sediment microbial communities from White Oak River estuary, North Carolina - WOR-2-8_12 (SPAdes) (version 2) | ecosystem: Environmental > Aquatic > Marine > Intertidal zone >... | reverse complement strand
AGGGGTACCTCGTGGCACGTTTGGGCTTGCCAGTGGATTTAAGGATGTGGGTCCGCGGTATTAATTGATCTATTGGACTGTGGCAGCCGTCGGGCTCAGCAGCCTCAGCTAGAATCGTCCAGGTGAGATTGCATCCCTTTGTGCACTTTCCAACCTTGCTATGATGCCTGTACACTGTGAGCCCCAGACGTGCTGGCCAACTGCTGCATCGAGTGCACCCTGCATCCTTTAGCATCTCACCCCATTCTTGTTTTGACTTCCAAACATAGTGATGAAGGGGATGCAGTGGCACTCCGTCCTTTCTGCAGGTGTCGGCACTCAGAAACCACCACTCTAAGTGATTGCCTCACTGGTGTGCTTCTTTGATGGCATCGTAACCGTCCCTTAAAACTCTATCCTTATATTCTTTTGGCGTTTCTTCTTTCGGCGCTGCTGCGGGTTCTCCTCCCGGTGCTTGCCCGCCTAGTGTTAAAACCGTTGCTGCTTCTTGTGCTTGGCTTGCGAATGTCTTTATTTCTTCAAGGATTCCTCCGCTCTCAAGCTGAATCTCCTTTTCGTCGAATAACGAATTTAAGAATATGTCGGACAGAACGTCGAGGGCGATATCGATGAACTCGTCAAGGATAACGGCAAAATATACCGTGTATTCTTTGCTTGTATATGCATTTATCTTTCCTGCAACGGCGTCAAGGTCTTGAGCTATCTTTAAGGCGGACCTTTTGTCGGTGCCTTTGAAGGTCATGTGTTCGACAAAATGGCTTATGCCAAGGACTTTTTCTTCCTCGTGTCCGGACCCCGCATTTACCATTATGCCTATTGCAACAGACCTCATGGTAGGCAGGTTTTCTGTTAATACCCTTAATCCGTTCTTTAATGTCGTCTTTTTGCTGTCGGGTATTATTTTGCTGCTTATCATTTGTAAAGTTTTTCCTTTTTGATGTATTTTGATACCCCTGCAGGCACCATATTTTTAATGGGTTTACCCGCTTTTAAGCGCTTTCGAATATCTGTTGAAGAAATATCCTTCTTCAATTCAAAAAGATGTATCTTATCGATATTCCTCTCTACCGGAGGGAACTTTGCAAGCCTCTTAAATGTCCTCATTTTTGAGCCCGGCCTCGTTGCGACAATGAACTCACACATCCTGAAAAGCTCAAGCGGTTTTCTCCAGTTCAAAATGTCGTTTATCGAATCAAGCCCCATTATGTAGAAAAGCTTTGCCTGTTTCCCAAACTTCTTTTTAAGTTCGATGAAAGTGTCAACCGCATAAGAGTAGCCTGATCTGTCGAGCTCAATTCGTGAAACAGAAAAAGCAGGAATACCCTTGATAGCTGTCTTTACCATTTTTAGCCTCTTTTCTTTGTCGAGAAGCTTCTTCTCTGTTTTGTGAGGCGGAAGTCCAGACGGGACAAATACGATCTTATGGAGCTTAAATAACTTTTTAGCTTTTTTTGCGATCGCCAGATGGCCTTTATGCGGGGGATTAAAAGTGCCTCCGAGTATTCCTATCCTTTTTTTCTTCATGTTGCTCTCACTTGCCCGTTACCATGGATCACGTATTTGTATGAGGTAAGTTCAGGAAGCCCCATGGGTCCTCTGGCATGTAACTTTTGAGTAGAGATACCTATTTCAGCCCCAAAGCCGAACTCAAAACCGTCCGTAAAACGGGTTGAAGCATTAACAAAGACCGATGAGGAATCAATTTCACTGACAAACCGTTCTGCTGCTTTCTTATCTTTTGTAACGATCGCTTCGGTGTGCTTTGTGCTGTATTTTTCTATATGCTCTATTGCCTCATCAATTCCGGAAACGACCTTTACCGCCAGGATAAGTGCGCAATATTCGGTTTTCCAGTCATCTTCAGAAGCCTGTTTTGCGTTTTTATCGATCCCTCTTACTTTTTCATCTCCTCTTATTTCAACACGGGCTTCTTTAAGCTTTTTAAGTGCGGAAGGGAGGAATTTATCCGCAATTGCTTCGTCAACCAGAAGAGTTTCGATCGCATTGCAAACTGACGGCCTGTTCGTTTTTGCGTTAAGTGTTATCTCTTCCGCCATCTTTAGATCAGCGGTTTTTTCAACGTAGAGATGACAGTTCCCTGCTCCTGTTTCAATCGTTGGGACAGTAGCGGTTTTTACCACCATATTTATTAGATCTGCGCCTCCGCGGGGGATGGCGACGTCGATAAGTCCGTTGAGCTTCAAAAGTTCATTAACGCTTTCTCGATTAGTATCCTCAATGAGTTGAATTGACCCTTCAGGTATTCCTGCCTTGTAAGCTGCTTCTGAAATCACGTTGACTATTGCAATGTTTGAGTTGATAGCAGAAGAGCTCCCGCGAAGAACGGTGGCATTCCCGGTTTTCAGGCACAGAGAAACGGCGTCAACCGTTACGTTCGGCCTTGCTTCATATATTATGGCGATCACGCCGAGAGGCACCCTTACCTTTTTAATTTTCAGTCCGTTCGGCCTTGTCCATTCGTTAAGTATTTCTCCGACAGGGTCGGGGAGCTTTTTTACGACTTCGAGGCCCTCTATCATGCCTTTTATTCTTTTTCCGTCAATGGCCAGACGGTCAAGAAGAGACTTGGACATGCCTTTTTTCTCGGCTGCCTCAAGGTCTATCTTGTTTGCATCAACGATCTCTTTGGCGCGGGAATCAAGAGCTTTAGCTATTTCCTCCAAAGCTTTATTCTTTGTCTGTTCGGGAACAAGCGCTAGCTTTCTGGAAGCTTCTTTTGCCTGTTTGGATTTTGTTAGAACTTCTGACATTTTTTCTCCTTATGAATTCAGGTCATTCTGAGGGAGTCTCGACTAATGTCGGGACGACCGAAGAATCGCATTATAGGATCAGAATTATTTATAATGCGATTCTTCGCCCCTTCGGGGCTCAGAATGACAGTTTACTTACTCCATTAAAACCATATTATCCCTGTGAACAACTTCTGCCGAAGCTTTGTAGCCCAGCACCTCTTCGATCTGTTTTGTTTTTAAGCCTTTTATTTTCTCAATATCATTGCTTGAGTAGTTGGCAAGGCCTCTTGCAACTTCTCTTCCTGCATTGTCCTTAATTGAAATGGAATCGCCCTGTTTAAAGTCTCCCTCAACTTTTGTTATTCCGACTGCAAGCAGGCTTCCTCCGTGCTTTGTGAGAGCTGACTCGGCCCCGCCGTCAACTTCGATAACGCCGGCACTTGGATGTCCGTGGGCAAGCCATCTTTTTCTCGACTCGGGTTTTGAGATCTTAGGAATAAAAGTTGTGCCTACTTTTTCTTCTTTTAAGGCTTGCTCGATAAGGCCTTTTTTTCTTCCGTGAATTATTTTAACCGGTATTCCGGCATCATTAGCTGTCTCTGCAGCCTGTATCTTGGTTTTCATGCCGCCGGTCCCAAGCTGAGTGGAAGGGTGGCCGGCTGCATTTTTGATCTCTGGAGTGATTTCCTTTATTTCCTGAACCAGGAAAGGTTCTCCGGATTCACTTTCCATATAGAATCCGTCAACATCAGTGAGCATTATAAGGATGTCTGCCCCAACAAGGCTTGCAACGAGTGCGGAAAGGTTGTCATTGTCTCCGACCTTTATCTCATCTATCGAAACTGTGTCATTTTCGTTAACTATCGGAATGGTCCCAAGCTCAAGAAGTTCATTGAAAGTATTTCTCGCATTAATATATCTTTCCCTGTCTGCAATTGCATCTCTTGTCAGGAGCACCTGTCCGATATTGATCTTATGTTCTGCGAAGACCTTTTCGTAATCCCTCATCAAGATGCTTTGTCCAACAGCTGCGGCCGCCTGTTTTTGGGGTATGGTCTTGATCTTTCCCACGAGGCCGAGCTTTTCTGCGCCTGTAACAATGGCTCCGGAACTAACCAGGATGACCTTTTTGCCTTCTTCTTTAAGTTTAGAGATCTCTTCGGCTATCCTCTTCAGGTTCTTCATGTCAAGCTTGCCCGACTTGTCAGTGAGGGAGCTTGAGCCGACCTTGATGACTATTAATTTCTGGGATTTTTTGTCTTTCATTATATAAACCTCAATAAGTAAGCATGTATTTTAGCAGCAATTTGGGCAAATCGCAAATCGCATATCGCAAATCGCAGAGATACACAGCAAGAACCAATAAAGTGAAATTCTTTGTTAAATAGGACGATAAAAAACAGAGATAAGGTCGCAAAAAGGTGAAAGATGAAAGTTTATATCACCCAACGTGTAATAATAAATAAGCCGCTTGGAATATTTGGACGAATAAAACAAAGCATATTGGCCAAACCTATCGAATTTAAACTCTCCAAGAATAATCCTGACATTATTAATGTGCGTAATTTCCTCGGACAGACGATTTTCAATGTCAATTTTGACCCTAAGCCTCAAGGGAAATTGGTTTCTGAGGAGACGGATCAACTTCAGATGTCTGAGGTAGCTTTGAAATTTTTAAATAAAGAATTCGGTTCCCTCATGCCGCTTTATTCATTTGCATTTCCACTTCTTTCTTTTATGTCAATATTTCCATTTCTGGCAATGGGTGCAGGAGGAGTGTCTAAAAGTCTTTTTTATGTAACAGTGCTGTCAGTTGCCTGGGCATATAAACGCCTGACTCGGATTAATATGTGCGAGAAAGTTCTTGATAAATCAGCTTTATATTATTCCGAGCTGGGGATCCCCGAAACTTACTGGAATGAGTTTCCGGACATATCAGAATGGTTAGAACGGCGTATGGATTACTTAAAAAATAAGGAAGAAGTTTAAGAGCGGAGCAATTTCGCGGCTTCTTTGATGAGTGTATCGATTCCTTCTCCTGTTGCTCCGGAAATCGCGAAGACCTTTTGCTTCAGTTCTTTCTCAATTCTTTTAACATTTTCTCTTGCCTCTGTTAAGTCCATCTTGTTCAAAGCTATTATCTGAGGTCTTTTTGCGAGTTCTTTGCTGTAGTTTTTAAGCTCATCATTTATAGTTTTATAATCGTCCAAAGGATCTCTTCCGTCAACTCCGGCTGCATCGATCACGTGGATGAGAATTTTTGTTCTTTCAATATGCCTTAAGAATTTATCTCCAAGCCCGGTCCCTGAATGGGCCCCTTCAAGCAGCCCCGGGATATCTGCGGCAGTGAATGTTCCCCAATCTCCGACTTTTACTACTCCGAGATTTGGTGACTTTGTTGTAAAAGGGTAGGAGGCGATCTCCGGATGCGCATGGGAAATTCTGGAAAGGAGAGTGGATTTTCCCGCGTTTGGACATCCGATCAATCCCACTTCAGCAATGAGTTTCAGCTCCATTTTAATGATTCTTTCTTCTCCCGGCTTTCCCGGTTGGGCAAACTTTGGCGCCTGCCGGGTCGAGGTGGCAAATCTTGCATTCCCTTTTCCGCCTCTGCCGCCTTCGGCGACCACAATCTGCTGTCCCGACTCGGTAAGATCGGCGATCTGGTCTCCCGTTTCCTTATCATATAGAATAGTTCCCATGGGGACCTTAACTATAAGGTCTTTGCCGCACTTTCCCGTCATGTTCTTGCCTTTTCCGTGAACGCCGCGTTCAGCTTTTATGTGCTTTTTGTATTTAAAGTCGAGAAGTGTCCTTTTGTGATGGTCGGCTTCAAAGATAACAGAACCGCCATCCCCCCCATCCCCGCCGTCAGGGCCGCCTTTTGGTACAAAGGCTTCTCTTCGGAAGGAAACACAGCCGTTCCCCCCGTCGCCTGCTTTAACATTAATTACTGCTTCGTCGATGAACATAAAAATCTCCAAAAAAGTTTGGTTATGGTTACGTTTGCGATGCCCGTATCGTTATTCGGTTGCGAAGTTCGTTAATTAATTTGTTTAAGGTGTATTCTACGATTAACGAATAACGAGCATCGATACGGGCTTCGTAACCGTAACCGAATGACGGGCATACAAAAAGAAGGTATTTTATAAAGAAGATTAACAAAGAGAAATTACGGAACTACAGATACGCGCTTTTTGCTCTTTCCTGCAAAATCAAAAACAACCTTGCCCGCGGCTAAAGCAAAAATAGTGTCATCTCTGCCAATGCCTACATTTCTGCCTGCTACAAATTTTGAGCCGCGCTGTCTTATTATAATGTTGCCCGGAGTAACTGTTTGCCCTCCGTAGACTTTTACGCCAAGCCTCTGTCCCTGAGAATCCCTTCCGTTCCTTGATGCACCGCCGGCCTTTTTATGAGCCATGATTAAACCTCCCGGATTTTACGCCTCGATCTTTTCTATCTGGACCCTTGAATATTTTTGCCTGTGACCGAGCGTTCTTCTGTAGTTTTTTTTGCTTTTATACTTGAAGCAGACAACTTTTTTATCCTTGATTTCGTCAATGACCTTTGCGTGAACTTTTGCGCCTTTTACAAAAGGCTTGCCTATCTCAACTTTCCCCTGTTTGGATACCAGAATAACCTGAGAAAGCTCGACTTTCTTGTCTTTTTTCTCGCCTAAAAGCTCAACATCAATAGTATCGCCTTTTTCAACGCGGTATTGTTTTCCGCCTGTTTCTATGACTGCGTACATGATCTTTCTCCTTTCACAAAGTGGAAATTATATCACAAAGGCTACTTTTGGTCAAGAGGGAATTGCTTTGTTCTTTTGATTTTTGCTTCTTCAACACCTAAAATCGACAGAACCTCTTCTGGCTTAACTGCTCCTTTTGAATTTGATTGAACGACCATTCTTATTGCATTACCGTCAAATTCAAGGCTTCCTATCATAGGCCTAATATCAATCTCTTTTATGGAATCTTTTCTCTTCCTTTTTATTTTCAGTTCTTTTTTATCAAGGGCTTCCTTAATTCTTTCCTTTATATTGTTTGTTCCTGCTGGAAGATCGACCACATATTCAACTGCTTCTGTCTTTGCCATGAGAGAATCTTCTTTTGGGCCTATTAATATTGCTTCGATCACTTTTAATCCTTCCGGCAGGCTTGAGTTTAATTTGGTTTTCAGCTCATCGGGTTTTATCCAGCCGTTTATTTCAAAATCAGCATATTCGGCCTCACTAGTAATTCCGAGCGGCAGGGGAGTGCCGTAAGAGATCCTCATTTTCGGGTTGAAACCCTGAGAATAAGCAATAGGGATCCCGGCTCTGCGGACCCCTCTCTCAAAGACCCGCATCAGATCGAGATGGCCGATGAATTTTAACTCTTCACCTTTGTTGTATTTTATTCTTATGTGTTGCATTTTTTAGTTAAACCTTTAAATATTATTAATGATAAATGTCAAACAAGGAATAATTATTTAGAATAATATCGCGAAGCGATACATCGTTTTTAATTTTTAATTTTTAATTTTGAAGGTGTGCTGCATTGTTTTCCTCGATCAACCTTTCCTTTATGATCCCGGCTGAAATGTGTTCCCACGGAAGCGCTTCGTTAAAACTCCTTTTTCTTAAATAAAAATCCGGGTCGATCCCCGCTTCCTTGAACGCTTTCTGCCATATTTCAAAGTTAAAATGCTCTGTCCATGCGTCAAACTTTGCACCGAGGGACCAGGCTTTTTCAATGAGCGCTGCGAGATGCCTGTCTCCTCTGGCAAAGATCCCTTCGAGATAGGAAAGCTCTGCCTGGTGCCATCTGAGTTCAAGCCCGCGAACTTTAGTTATGCTCTTAATTAATTTCTGCCGCCTCAAAGTTTGTTCTGTTTTTATCTGTTCTTCCCACTGGAACGGGGTGTGAGGCTTTGGGACAAAAGTTGCAAGGCTAATTGTTACTCTTATCCTTTTTTTGCTCATGCCTTTTCTGCCTGCTGCTTCATGCCCGATCCCCAGTATCTTTTTGCCGAGCTCTGCGATTGCTTTGAGGTCTTCGTCAGTCTCTGTCGGCAGTCCTATCATAAAATAGAGCTTTACCGAATTGCACCCCTCTTCAAAAGCAGTTTTTGCCGCATCAAGGATAGCATCTTCAGATATTTCTTTGCCGATGGCCTTTCTGAGTCGCTCTGTTCCTGCTTCAGGAGCTAGAGTAATTCCTGTCGGCCTGACTTTTGCAATTTCCCTTGCCAGTTTCTGGGAAAAACTGTCCACTCTTGTTGAAGGAAGAGAGATAGATATCATCTTGCTTTTAAATTTTGCAGCAAGGTCTCTTGCCACGCTTTCGATCTTCGGATAATCACTGGTTGAAAGCGAAACAAGGGACAGGTCCTCAAAGCCTGTATTCTTTATTGTTTCATCCGCGAGCTGCATTATGACCTCAGGCTTTCTTGTTCGCACAGGCTTGCACGTATACCCTGCCTGGCAAAATCTGCAGTTTCTTGGACATCCTCTCATGATCTCTATCATTGCCCTGTCGTGGACTACCTCAGTATTTGGCACTATGCACTTGGTAGGATAGGGAGTCTTGTTCAGGTCTTTAACGATCCTTTTATCTATGATCGCGGGGATTCCGGCTTCTTTCGGCGTTATTGAAGACATTGTCCCGTCATTATTATATTTAACCTCATAAAGACTTGGAACATAGACTCCTTTAAGTTGACTTAATGCAAAAAGGATCTCTTTCTTTGATCGTTCTTTGTTCTTTCGGTAAACATCAAGTATCTCCAAAAGAACATCCTCTGCTTCTCCGATGACCATAAAGTCGATGAAATCAGCTATAGGTTCCGGATTGAAGAGAGCAGGGCCGCCGGCAAAAATAAGGGGGAATTCTTTATCTCTTTCGCTTGTCTTGAACGGGATCTCGGCAAGCTTGAGCATGTTCAGGAAATTGGTGTACGTCAGCTCGTGGCCGAAAGAAAACCCTATCATGTCAAAATCTTTTACGGGCTTTTTGGATTCAATGGAAAAAAGAGGGACTTTGAACTCTTTCATTTTTGCTTCCATATCCGGCCACGGGCAGAAAACACGCTCTGCAAGGGTATCTTTTTCATCGTTAAATATCTTGTAGAGAATAGCTATTCCGAGGTTTGACATTCCGATCTCATAAGTGTCCGGATAGGCAAGGGCGATCCTTATCGGTTTTTTTTCCCAGTCCTTTTTGATGGAATTAAGCTCTCCGCCGGTATATCGGGCCGGCTTAGCGACTTTCGGAAGTATTTTTCGCTCTAGAATTTCTTTCATAACGATCTATAAGTATAGCACCTTGTGATTTTTAGTTAAACTGAAATTCTTGAGGTTTTCTGGCGATATAAAAGCGGAAGAAATTTATTGAAATTCATCGAAATTAATTGAGGAGGTAAAATATATGGTTGTTAGCGTAAATCCGGTAATTCTTTTAGCTCAAGCTGCTCCTGTTAGGGAGGTAAAGAAGGCTCCGGAAAAGGTCACGACTTATGTGACGGATGACGTGAACGTTAAGATCAAAGAGAAGGGTGATCTTGTTACCATTGAAGGAACTGCTTGGGGGAGCAATGTTAAAATAAGCATAGATCCTAAGAAAAACGAAGCAAGTGTAGAAGTCAAAGGCGGGAAGTTATTCTGGAGGTTAATGTTCAGAATTTCAGCGATAGCAATGGGAAAATGGGGAGAAGATGATGATAATGTCAAAATTGATGAAAGATTTTACGATCTGGATATAATTGACACCGGCGATCGTTTAAAAATTAGCGGCAGAAATGGCGGCGAAAATATCGTTGCGGAAGTAAATTTGCAGACAAAAGAAGTGAGCATAAAAGCAACGGCTAAAGGCGAATATTCTGAAGAGTATATGGAAATAAGATATCTGGCGACCGATATTATCAAAGAGATCGCCTTTGATCCGAAGTATGAGAATGACGGCTCAATAACTCAGGTGTGGGATAAAGTAGGAATAAAGGCAAAATATCCAAAATAGTTTGAACTTCGATGTTTTGTAATTAAAAGAACCCTGGCAGATTGTCAGGGTTCTTTTTAGCAAAGAAAAGAAATTTGGCGGCGTTTTTTTCGATAAATATTAGGAGGGAAGAAAATGAGTTTAGGCGCAAATATTATTTCCGGTTTTATACTGAGCCAGGTGGCTTCATTTATCAAAAATGAGGAACCAAGAGTTAAGACCATAAGCGAGAAGCATTTTGAGCTCCTAAGGCAGCCAAAAGTAAAAGAGCTTATGGAAAATTATGGGCTCAACTCGTTCAGCGTCCAGTTGCACAGTTTCAGCTTCCCCAAAAAAGAATTAACTGCATCTGTCTATATTGCAGATACGACCATATATTTATGGGAAGGCCTTTCTCCGGATGAAATGGTCAGGCTGTTTGAAGAAAAGGTCCCCGAACTTCATGCGATCAAAGAGGGCAACAAAAAACTAAGAAAAGCTCTTGAGAATTCAGAGGTCCGGGAGCTCTTGAGAAAGAATAGGATCGACGAAAAAAGGATAGTAGCTATAAAAATAACCTCCGGGAGAAGTTCTTTTGTATCTCTTTGCGGGATCGGAATAAATCGCGATCTGAGCGTTAATGACATGGTCGAAGAATTGAAAATCCGCATACCGGAAGCCAAAGCAAAGAAATTTGAAAAAGAGATCGCATGGGATGACATCGCAAGTGTGCGGCTCTATGCGGCGATGGGAGATCCGGAAGTGTGGCATCTCATAACAAATTCTCTAATTAATCCGGCCAGTATCGAAATCTCCCCTTTAAAAGTTGGTGTTGGCTCTTATAGTACAAGTTCCAAAATATATCTGGACCAGTATTTGAGCGTGGACAGTATGATCGAAAGACTGAAGGTGGAAATTCCAAGACATGAGAGCCTAATGAGGATACCCTTCTAAAGTTCCGACTACTTAACCACAATGTTCACGATCTTCTTCGGAACATAAATAGTTTTAATTATCTTCTTGTCCTTAACAAAATTCTGAACTTTTTCGGAGAGCATTGCCTTTTCTTTTATAACTTCTTCCCTTGAATCAGTGGGGAATTTTAAAGTATCTCGAACCTTCCCGTTTACCTGCACTACAACTGTTATTTCATCCTCTTTGAGAAGCTTTGGATCATAGCTCGGCCATTTTTCGTTCATGATGAAGGACTTATTCCCAAGTTCATGCCAGAGTTCTTCTGCCAGGTGAGGGGCAAAAGGCGAAAGCATTAACAGCAAATGGCAAATGGCAAATTGCAAATCGTTCCCTTCTCTTAGTTCGTAGAGCTTATTAGTCATCTCCATTAGTTTCGCAATAGCAGTATTAAATGAAAATCTCTCAATATCTTCAGTAACGGCCTTTATCGTTTTATGTGTTATTTGTTTGACCGTAGATTGTGATTTGGAATTTGTTTGTAATTTGTTATTTGTGGTTTGTGATTTCTCGGTCACGAGCCTCCAAACTCTATTCAAGAATCGATAGCATCCTTCAACTCCCTTATCCGACCACTCAAGCTCTCTCTCCGGCGGGGAAGCAAAAAGGATAAAGAGGCGGGCAGTGTCTGCTCCGAATTTCTTGATAATATCATCAGGATCTACAACATTTCCTTTGGACTTGCTCATCTTTGCGCCGTCTTTGATGACCATTCCCTGCGTCAGAAGATTAGTAAAAGGCTCGTCAGCAGGAGAATAGCCGGCATCTTTCAGGACTTTTGTGTAGAACCTTGAATATAGAAGGTGAAGGATCGCGTGTTCGACGCCGCCGATGTATTGGTCAACGGGCATCCAGTTTTTCGCCTTATTTTTGTCGAAAGGCTCTTTTGAATTCTTCGGGTCAGTATATCTGAAGAAATACCATGACGAGCAGTTAAATGTATCCATTGTGTCCGTTTCTCTTCTTCCTTCTTTTCCGCATTTCGGACATTTGGCTTTAATAAAAGAATTCGAAGAAGCAAGAGGAGAGTCTCCCTTGCCTGTGAATTTAACGTCTTTTGGAAGTTTAACCGGCAGGTCTTTTTCAGGAACCGGAACTGCCCCGCATTTTTCGCAGTAGATTATCGGGATCGGAGCCCCCCAATATCTTTGTCTGGAGATCAACCAGTCGCGCAGTTTATACTGGGTCTCGCGTGAGCCGACTTTCTTTTCTATAAGCCAGTCCGTTATAGCTTTGATCGCCTCATTGCTGTTCATTCCGCCAAACTTTCCAGAGTTGGTCATAATGCCTTCGCCTACAAAAGCTTCCTTCATGATTTTTGAGTCTTTGGGGCTTTGTGTCTTTGCGTCTTGTATAACGACCTTTATCGGCAACCCGTTAGCTTTAGCGAACTCAAAATCCCTCTGATCATGCGCAGGCACCGCCATTACGGCTCCGGTCCCATATTCCATGAGAACATAATCAGCTATCCATATAGGTATTTTTTCGTTATTTGCAGGATTTATTGCATAAGCTCCGGTGAACGATCCTTCTTTGTTAAGTTTAATTTCTCTGTCATGTTCTGTTTCATGCTTTGCTTTCTCAATAAATTTATTAATTTCCTTTTCCTGCGCCTTTGTAGTAAGTTCTTTTACTAAAGGATTTTCAGGTGCCAGAACCATATATGTAACGCCAAAAAGCGTGTCAGGTCTGGTCGTGAATATTCGGAGTTCTTTGTCCGATTTTTCGATCTTGAAGGTGATGTTTGTGCCGTGGCTTTTCCCGATCCAGTTCCTTTGCATGGTCTTAACGTTTTCCGGCCAGCCTTTAAGGGTATCTATTGCTTCGAGAAGCCTGTCCGCATATTCGGTAATTTTAAAATACCATTGCTCAAGTTCTTTTTCGTCTACCTGCGAATCACATCTCCAGCAGAGCCCCTGTTCAACCTGCTCATTAGCAAGAACCGTCTTGCACTTTGGGCACCAGTTGACAACACCTTTTTTCCTGTAAGCCAGGCCTCTATTAAGCATTAAAAGGAACATCCACTGCGTCCATTTGTAGTAGTCTTCGTGAGATGTGTTCACTTCCCGCGACCAGTCGTAGCTTATCCCTAAACTTTTTATCTGAGAAGTCATTCTTTCAACGCATTTGTCTGTCCAGTCTGCCGGATGTGTTTTTCTTTCTATCGCCGCGTTCTCAGCAGGAAGCCCAAAAGCGTCCCAGCCGATCGGCTGAAGAACATTAAAGCCTTTCATTCTTTTGTATCTTGCAATAACGTCGCCGATCGCGTAGTTCCTAACATGGCCCATGTGTATAGCGCCGGAAGGGTATGGATACATTACAAGGTCATAATACTTTGGCTTGTCGTTCTTATCAGAGGTTTCAAAAACCCTGGCTTTTTCCCATTCCTTCTGCCATTTTTGTTCGATGCCTTTAAAGTTGTACTTGTCCACGAGAAGCTTCCTTTCTTTAACCTGGATATATTAGCAAAGAGAGGGTCAAGGGGCAAGGGACAAGTAGCAATAAAACACTTCTTGTCCCTTGGCACATGATCCTTGCTACTTGTGGTTTAAGTTTTTTCTTGCCTCGGTCTTCTAAAAGTATTATCATATCTACAATACATAAAAATTAGTTAGGGGGATGGGGAAATATTTATTTTTAAAGCCATGCCATCTTCTAAAGGGATTTTATGTTCAGGTAAAGCCTGGAAGGGGATTCCTTTTTTATATATCAGGTTATAAGCGAGAGAGATCTCGCTATTTTTTTATCTAAGGAGGGATTTGTATGTTAAAAGGCAATCAAAAAAATCTAAAGAAAGGAAAGGTGGTCTGCATGAAAAGGATGATATTAATGTTCCTGATCCTTTGTTTGATAGGAGGTCTTTCGGAAGCTGTCCCGATGAAGATGAATTATCAAGGGAGGTTAACGAATTCGGACGGTAATCCCTTAAGCGGGGACTACAACATCCAGTTCAAAATATACGATGTTGAGTCGGGAGGATCTGCGCTCTGGACGGAGGATCATTCCGGTGTTCCCGTGAGCAACGGGATATTCAATGTTGTTCTTGGGGACAATACATCTCTCGAATCCTCAGACTTCACCGACGGCGGCCAAAGATGGCTCGGAATTAATGTTGCAGGTGACGGAGAGATGATCCCCAGACGAAAAATCGTGAGCGTTGCTTATTCAATAAATGCTGACATGCTGGACGGCCACGAATGGAGCGAAATTCCTGCAGGAGGAGACTATGTGGCAAAGGCAGGAGACACTATGACCGGATTGCTAACTGTTGATGCCGGTATGCTTGTTCCGGCAAATGATGTCATTTATTTTAAGGATACGAACAGCGCTTTGGGAAGCGATGGGACGGATATCGGTTTTCAGAGCGACGGCGACATTGTTTTAATACCCTCCAGCGCAGTATATGTGGGCGATGGGACAGCGGATACAGATTACAGCATAATTTTTGACGCTAATTCAAGTACAGGTACAATAACATGGATGGAGGACGAAAATTATTTTAGTTTTGCAGATAGTATATTGCTGAATGACACTGTTCTTTACCTGAGTTCAACGTCAAAGTCTATAGATGGGGCAACGGGAAGTGATATTGGCATTGATTGTGCTGACGGAAAGCTTGATATTGGAACGGACACAGTAGACATCGGAGAAGCCGGAGATACTGATATTGTGCTGAATTTTGACGCTAATTCAAACGACGGCTCTATAACCTGGATGGAAGACGAAGCAAGGTTTGATTTTTCCGGAGCCGTTTCTTTTGAAGGAGACCTGACCGTTGGAGATACAATAGAAGCAAATCGCGTGGACATAAACGGGACAACGGGGATTGAATTTCAATCTTTGGCTGATGTTTGGGCATTTAAATATGGCTCCGCATCGGGGGCAGACGATACAGGCGTGTTCTTTAATACCGTTTCGAGCGCGATTGAATTTAGATTGACTGACATAAACTTTGCCCAGTTCTTAACTAACGGCGACATAAAAGCGTATCAGGATTTATATATGGGGGCTACAGCAGGAAACAGGAACCCGGTTTTCTATGGTGTAGGGGATACCAGTACCGGTTCTTTCACATGGATGGAGAATGTAAGTTATTGGCAGTTTGATGATAACGTAAGGGTTGATACAAATCAAAATTTGCATTTCGGAACAGACCTGAACGATAAGATTTCACTTTATGATGACAGAGCAGGTTCAGCAAACATGTACGGCTTTGGGGTCGAGACGAACTGTCTTTTTTCGAGGTCTCCGAACCTGTTCAGATGGTATATCAATACGCTTGCTGATGCTGGAGTGTCGGATTATATGGAACTTGGAACGACAGGGCTTTCCATCGGCAGGGACGGTCAGGATATCGATGTTCAGTTGAATTTCAGATCAAATTCGAACGACGGGCTTTTAACCTGGATGGAAGATGAGGATGAGTTCAGATTTCAAGATAATGTATCATGTGAAGGTACTGTATTTGTTGTCGGTAATGCAGATATTGGAGGCGATACAACTTTAGGAAACGCCTCCGGAGATATCACCACAATAAATGACATTTTGCTTGTAACCCCAAGAGCTACAGCTCCTTACTCAACAAGTACTCCTGAAGGGACTGTTTGGATGGACAGCTCAGCGCTGACAATGAAGGTTTATTTAGGCGGGGTTTGGAATCAATGTTTTACTCCTCCGGAATAATTGTCTTTTAATGGTCTAGTATTTTGAAAGAGAGATTTACATAATAATGGTGTTTAATGCCTAACAATAAAGGCAGAATAAAATTCTTTCTTTTATTGATTGTCGCGGTTTTGGCAACATTTTTGTTGTTAGCTGCCGCATATTCATCTATAAGGGGCAGCAATACTTATGAGATCCAGTCAGACACTATAAACCAGGCAGGCGGGAGCAGTTCGTCAGAATCCTATGGTCTTTTGGATTCTTCATCGGATATCGGCGGGGATGATCCGGCCGAGTCGGACAGTTATAAAGAATACGGCGGAATTCTGAATAGTTATGACATTACTCCGGAGGCACCGACAGCCCTCTCTCAATATAAATCTGATCTTTCCACAACCATCGAAGTAGGCGAATGGACTGATGAAACGTCGGTAGTATTGAAGTTTGATATGTATGACCTCGATTCTTCAGACGTTCTCACCCCCTATGTTGAGGTCAAACTAACTTCAGAATCATTTGCGGATGCGCCAAACTTCACCGGCGAGGCTGTAACATTTGCCGGAACAACTGTTGAAGGCGTTGTAACGGTTGAAGGATTATCTCCCGGTCGGTACCACTGGCAGGCAAAAGTCAGGGATTCGTTCGGACTTTCAAGTGATTGGGTTTCTTACGGAGGAAACGCGGAAGACGAGATGGACTTTGGCTTTGATGCTTCGATTCCGGAAATAACAGTTCTAACTCCCGGCGTTTCGGAAACTTTATATTACGGGATGACTTATGAAGTTACATGGATAGTAACCGAAGAAGGAGGAAGCGGTTTAATAACAAATCCTATTACACTGTATTATTCTTCGAACGAAGGAAGTTCGTGGATCTTTATTGCGTCACAGGAAGCAGATGACGGGGCGTATATCTGGGATGTTCCTATTATAACTTCGACCAATTGTTATATTTCAATAGAAGCGCAGGATAATGCCGGTCATATAGGACAGGCAATGAGCGGATCTTTTTATATCTTTAGCGACGGTTGGATAAGCGGCACAGTGGACCTTTCCGGAGAAGCTGACGACTCTGGTGTTATTGTTGAGCTGTTTCAGGAGCACGGTCTTGTTGCAACAACCGAGACCGATTCTGGCGGCGGATATAATTTTGAGGTGCTTGCCGGCACCTATGGTATAGAAGTTGGCATGAGCGGTTTTCAGCAGTCGTATACAACTGTTGAGGTAACGGTGAATGCTACTGCGGAGAATGTTGATTTTACCTTAAGCAGAGCCTGGCCGCAGAAGCAGCAGGACAGATGGAGAACCGGGACTTCACCGGATCAAGATCTTTATCCCACGTTTTCGCTGGCGTGGAGTCATTTTGCGGGGCCCTACACCAATATTATTAAAAGTGATGTTAAGGCAGAAAACGGAAAATTGTATGTTTGTTCATCCTATAACTTACAAGCTTTATCGGAAGACGGTAACTTGCTATGGAGCTTTAAACTGCCGGGCGGCGACATCTGTTACGGCGCTTCCGTGCAGGACGGCAGAGTATTTGTGACGCAATCCATTAATTACGGCTCATATTATTATCTTGCGTGTGTATCTGCGGAATCAGGATCGCTTCTATGGAGCAGTGAGGACTTCGGGAGCGTTTATCTTGATGTTGAACCTCTTGTTTACGCCGGGCAGGTTTATGTTGCGACCCAGGTGGACAAACAGGTAAGGGCGTGGGATCTTGACGGCAATTATAAATGGGGAACCGTCCTGCCGTCTTATCTCAATACTCGAAATTATGCTGCAGGTGCTGACGGCACTACATATTGGCCGTTGTACGACGGCTCTTTATATGCTCTGGATTCCGGTACCGGTGACATCAAATGGAGTTTCCAGGGCAATACAAATGCTTCGAGTCCCACCGTGCACGGTGGAAGGGTCTATTTTGGGGCCGGCACCAAACTTTATGCGCTCGAGAAATCGGACGGGACCCTGCTATGGAGTTTTGTCAGCAGCGGCTCGATATTTGGTGGCGTGACGCCGGCTGAGGGCAATCTTTATTTTGGCGATCTTAGTTACAGGTTATACTGCGTAAACGAAGACGGGAACCTTCAGTGGTCATATCTGGCCAATGCGCGTATAGA
>Ga0209536_100006758_pt1 | contig 17473 bp, 6 predicted proteins | sample DeeMarSeWOR28_12_FD_187461 | JGI IMG/M metagenome (GOLD analysis project Ga0209536, IMG submission 187461) | Marine sediment microbial communities from White Oak River estuary, North Carolina - WOR-2-8_12 (SPAdes) (version 2) | ecosystem: Environmental > Aquatic > Marine > Intertidal zone >... | reverse complement strand
CAGCTCGCGGAAAGGTACCGTTACGGGGACAATCAGGACCACGCCAGAGCGCTTGAACACTACAAGAAAGCCATAGAGCTGCTCAAGCCCATATCGGGCAACGAAGACGTAAAGGTGTACCTGGCAAAAAGCTACTTTGGCCTTGCCGAGCTCCTGCGATACGGAGAAGGAGTAAAAGATCACGACGCGAGCCTGAAATACTACAAGCTGGCAATAGCCCTTACCGAAAAATCGAAAAACCCGACCATCCTTGCCATAGCGGCGCTGTCATACATCGGCATGGGCAAAATATATCTCGAAAGAGGAGAATTCGATAACGCGCTCCAGGCCTATAATAAGGCGGAAAGCATCCTCAATTCGATTAAAAGCATAAGCCCTTCTTTCGGCCAGATAAACGTCCTTGAAGTGGAAATATTCTCCGGTCTCGCCCAGCTTCACAACATAGACTGGGATGGACACAAAAGAAACCCTTCTCTCGCGAGAAGATATCAAAACCAGGCATCAGAAGCGCTCAAAAGGATTCCAAAGAAAGAAAGACCCGGCCACATCTCGCGGGAAATCAAAACAGCCACAATAAGCAGCGGGTATTCCCCCATCGTGTTCGAAACAAGCTACATCAGGATCGACAGCGAGCAGATCGTGGACAAGAAAAAGACCGAGCAGTCTCGCGAGGGTGTTTCAGTCACGGTAAAGCTCCCCGTTACCGACAATGTCACAATCGGAGGGAAACTGGAACATTACTATAGATTTGATTCCGAGGTCACTACGGATTACAGCAACAGAGTGGAGACCGCATGGGACACAGACGGAAACGCAACTGCCTGGAGAGACGAAAAACTGAACGACCTCCCGGTACTCGAGACCAATTCAATTATCAGATACAGGATCGACGCATCGTATTACAGAAATATGGGCGACTGGAGCTTCTGGGTAGTTCCCGGAATTGAAGGAAACGACATCAACTACACGATAACAAGGTATAATTGGGAAAATTATTACTACGACTTCTACAATTACGTACCGGAAACAGAGGATAGAACCCTGAGGAGCGCGACTTTTGACCTCAGGGCCCACTTTGACTCAAGAGAATTCGCGCCGGGCGGGTGGGGAATCCAGCCGCATTTTGAGGCCTACGGCGCAGTAAACTACAGAAGCGAATCGAACGGATTTGAGGCGCTTAACCGGGATTACATGGAATATCTCGAATCTAATCCCGATGTTCCGGACAGAAAAACCAAGATGGACGACATTGAGCAATTGCTGGAGAACGATCCGCTCGTCTCATATTACGTGCAACCCGGAATAAAGCTTGTAGCTCCGTGGAGGCTCGCGGGCGGAGAAACTTCAATGAATCTGAAAGCCAGATACGGCAGAGATCCGATAGGCGATTCGCTGTACGGCTTCTGGCCCGTAAGCGACTACATGGAAACAGACAAGCTCTCGGGCAATATCACGCTAAATCAGGAACTCTTGTGGAACGGAGTTCAATTCGGAATAATGGGCATTTACAACCATGACTGGCCGATGTCGGAAGATTACGAGGACGGCTTCTACTACGGCGGAGAAGCATCGGTAAGATTTAATAAGTACGAAATTATGGGTCTCGTTCCTGAGCTCTTTTTCTCGTATTACACCTCAGAAAGCGAAGATTACACTTCAGACAGCACTTACGGAGGAATACGGCTCAGACTCCCTTCAAACGAATAGAATCTAGGCACCAACCGTTATAAGTGGGGCTATCCGGTTTTCTGGATAGCCCCATTAATTTTTATTGATTTTAGCGCAAAAAAAGGCTCCTAAAACCTGAAATTTCAGTCCATTTTTTTCGATATATATATGAGAGGGGTTAATAGGCCCTTCTCCGGATAGGAAGTGGGCAAAATGAAAGGGTCAGGTTTTGGTCCAAAAACAAGAATAAATTCGTTCATCCACAACCGCGTTTCGCCCAGGTTAACAAATCTGAGCTCAACCGTTGGTTTCGCAAACAGGAACACACTTGCCTCGCACATCAAACAAAGCGTCACTTCGATGCCGAACGAGGCAATCAAGGATCTGGTAAGCAACGGAATCCTTAAAAGCGGTTTCTCCGGAAAAATATCCTCCCTTTCAGAGATCGAGCCTCACATGCTGAGCAACACCATCACAAGAAAATCCGTTGAGAACTCTTCGATCTTCAATTCAGCTAACATTGATTCTATTTTCGAAAAAACCAGCGAGAGAGTAACCGAACTCGTGGATAACGTTGTAAAAGGCTACGAATGGCTGGACTACACCCTCCCCTTCAAGGGAAACAGGACACAGACATTGATCGCATTTTCTCTCGGCTCTTTAGCCGCGCTTGGAATCGTCACCGCGGTGGTCGAGCCTTCTGACGGCATGAAAGCACTCGGCGCAATAGGATATGAAATTTTCTCAAATCTGGGGAGCATCCCGAAATCTGTTTACGCCGGAGCAGCCGCAATTCTGCTGGGCATCGGCACCGCTGCCGGCGTTCTCGGAGCAAAGTTCGCCGACAGGCTTCCGCCGGCAAGCAGGCTTTCAAGGCTGGCAAGATTTGCCGGAAGAAAGATCCTCCCGCTGTCAATACTCGGCGACGGCGCTCTGCTGACAGGACTGCTCTTCGAAGCAAACATGAGAGTATCAAATCTCTTTGAGGCAATGGGCCTCGGCGGAACCGTTCTCTTCCTGGGGGGCGGCGCGTTGCTCATAGGAAGATATATTAAAAAGACAGTAAACGGCCTCAACAGCACCTATAACGCGCAGATAGACCCGGGGTCAAAATCCGGGAGAAAGATGATGGCGAGGATGGCAAGTCTCTCGATTTCCTCCGAAATTAACTATCTTTCCGCGAGGACGATTCTGCTCACCGCGGCATCAGCCTATATTATCGCCAATATCGCTTCGGGCGGTGGAACAGCCCTACTTGTACCGCTGGCGATCCCGCTGGTCGGCATCGGCGCAAGATATATTCTGGATAAAACCGACATTCAAACCTCAAGCGCGAAGCTGAAAAAGCAGCTGGACAAACTTACAATCTATTCACCGCTGCTTGGCATCGGCGGAGGCCTCGCATTGTCCATTGCCGAATCTGTTGCCATGTCAAGTTACAAGCCTCTAATAGCGTTTTCACTATTCTGGGGTTCTTTCGGAAATTTATTGTTCAACGAAATCCACGGAAGCTTCCATGCCATGAACACGACATTCGGACACATCACGAACATGCAGGCGTCAAGCATTGACCTTATGGACACAATCGAAGCGGCAAGGCTGGCGCAAAACGCGAGGGTCCTGATCATAAATCCGCACACGGGAACGCACGAACACAGCTACGGGATACTCTACAGCACGCTTTTGAGCAGGAAGCCCGGACTTTCTTTCGTGTGCATGTTCGACAAACCGCTTGTAAACAGCGGAACCGTAGAAATGTTCAGAGCCGAAAAAGAACTGATAAGATGGATAAAGAGCCTCCAGGAAGACATCTTCATAACGCTATCGAGCGGGATCAACGGAGCAACGACCGATGGCAAGTACCTGCAACTTGCAGAGAATCTTGAGGACCTTGCGACCCACTTCGAAGGGAATCTTCCGCTTATAATCGAAGGACGGGTTGAAGCTCATCCAAAGAGCTTTGAAAAGGACGTCAACGAATACCTGAGGGCCGCGAACGAAGCGCTCCTCATCAGGGCTCAGGAATTCAGGGAGATCGCCCAGAAACTGAGGGAAAAACACCAGCACAATGAAATGTCAGAAGCAGACTTCTACAACGAATGGGCTCCGCTTCTTGCTTCCTACGATCCTCATTTAACAGAAATCACTTCCGTGGCAAGAAAGGAACTTGCCGGGGACGAGTGGAAGGCAAGGAAAGTCGAGAATATATCCACCATCGGACTTTTCAGGGGCATGACGATCTATAAGGCCTGGTTCACGGAAAATGAGGTCTATCCGACAACCGAGTGGATATCCGGCACCTGGACAAGAATACCGAACCCGAACTTCAGATACGACGCCAACCCGGATTCGATGGAAGCGTCAAAATATCTTTGGATCGAGAGAACCGAGGTCATGAGCGGCCTTCAGAGGACTCATGAAAAAGAGCTTTCAACCTCAAAGACCATTGTTGCCATGGACAACAATCCGGCAAACACCCGGGGTTTCGCAAGGGCAGATGCCCCGATAACGATAGAGATCGACGGACAGCAGAGAACATTGAACAATTACTTCTACGTCGTCGGAAAAAATCAATTATTAACTCCACGGGGGACTCCCATTCTAAGAGACGGCGTTAAAGAAGAAAAAAGAGACATCAAGATCGCCGGGATGTCTGAACCCGAAGAATCAAGCGTGCATCCCACGATATTCACCATTCCGCCGTTCGATTATACCCTCATGATGGACAAAAACGACATCCAGATAGATTCGTATTTAGTGGAGCCCGCCCTGCTGATAAGAGCCGCCGAGCGCACACACGCGAACCTGATATACGAATACCCTCTCGCGGGCAACATTGAGATCGAGAATCCACATCCCCTTAGAAAGGTGGACAAGGAGAAGGGCGTTCAGATAATCGACGGAAACATCGAGCTGTCCTATGACGGCCGAGTTATCCCCTTCCTAGTCGACAGGTCGTTTATTAATGCCGGAAGAACAGGAGAAAAGATCATTCTCAATTCAATCGAAAAAGCGGAAATCAGGAGAAAAGGCAAAAACAGTTTCGAGTTTGTGCTCATTTATTCAAAAGTCAAAGATGACGACGACAATCCAATTGAAAAACGCGTGGAAGTCGTAATCCCGGAAAGCGCCCACCCGCGCTACCTCAGCTCATTGAACCTTCCACCGCTAACCGACAAACCGATAGAACTGAAAATCAACAACTTCATGAGCAATCCTCACAGAGAAGGCGACACTTCGTGGTTCAAGATAAATTATGTTGAAGGGCCGCCCGCCTTCGTGAGGGCAAAGCATCGACCGATACATTTCGACAAGGAAGTTTTCTAGGGAGAAAAACCATGAGCAAGAGCGTGCGTTTTGCACATATCGAAACGGTAAATAACAACAGACGCATCCGCATTAGCGACAGAAGGATGCCCAGGGGATACCCCATACGCATCCTTCCGGGCTGGCAGAATCGCCTGGCCGAAGGCGCCCGCATCAGGGCCGTTGACAATAGCGGGAACATCTTCATAAGCAACGGACAGTTTTCGCCGCTGGCAGGAAGCGGCCAAAACCACAGGGGCAGCATCATCGGAAGCGTCGTCAGATATAACAGCCAACACGAAGAGGTGGGGTCTCCTTTTGTTGTCCCCCTCGGCGCTTACAAATTTATCGACCAGGTCGAGCATGTTAACAGGACAATTGAAATTCTCCCGGCCGGAAATCTGGGCAAATTGACCGTGGTTGAACGCAGAACGGACGCAAAGGGCCTGCCTGAAGACTCGGCGGCGCATCTTTACGCAATCAATCGGGAAGGACTGCAGCTGATAAAAGACAACATCAGGGATCTCAACTGGATAACCGACATCAGCATCGTTCAGCAAAGCAGCCGGGCTGACGCGGTAATTTCATTTCGAATACCAGACGGCACCGTCAAACAATTAACCATCCCGGGAAATCTCCTTAAGGATAATGAGGGAAAGACGCTCCTCAACAACAAAAGCGCCGGGATAACAAGCACTGAGGACATCTACCAGAGCAATTTCTACACCGGGGAAACATTCTTGTTCCGTCCGAGGCTCGCGGACTTCGAGGGAAGAGGCAATCTTAGGATCGTCGTCCACAAGGTGGACAGATACACGATTGACGCGCCGGCAGAGCTTGCTAAAACGCTTAAGCATCCCGACGGGACCATCAAGATATTCCCGTCAACCGCCGCATCGGCGATACAGGTTGGAAAAAGATGGATACCGCTAAGCATAACCGAAGCGCTGACCCACACGGAAATGCTCAATCTCGGCGAAGAAGGACTGTCTCAGATATGGCACGGGATCATAAAATCCGCAATCGGACCGCAGACGAGGTTCGGAAACATAGGAGAAATTTCCGGAGAATATCCCAGAGATCCGTTCTTCTACGGCCTGCAGGTGTTCACGTCACATGCCATTCGCGAGAAATATGGTGACACGTCCGCGCTTAACCGAGCCAAGTCGCTCCGCGCCGGAAGGGGAATTCAAAGCGGAAGGACCCACGTCATGACGCGCGACCTTCTAGAAAACATGCTTTTCGCGGACGTCATGGAAACAAATAATCAAAATTACTCAAAGGTTTCCAACTACGCGAACTGGCTGTGGGGACCCGGAGTATCCGAGGACACACAGATGGAGATAGCGTCATGGATACTCGGCGCGCGAATGCACGTCTTAAAGAAAGTGGTAGCCCTCATGTCGGCAGAAAAGGAGTGGGGAAGATACAAAGTCCAGAACACAGAGCGATACGATTACAGCGAAGAGCTGTTCCGCACGCCTTTCAGGCTTGTGATCGAAGACATAATAAAGGGCAGGCTGATGGGAACAAAGCCAACCCTAATGAAGTGGGCCGAAATGTCGGAGATAACCGCCGGAAGAACCTGGTACAAGAAGATCCTCGGACAGATAATGGAAACGTCGGCAATACCGGTCTACCTGGCTTCGTTCGGCTACGTGTTCTTTTATCCCGTCGATGTTCTCTACTTCATGGGCTCATGGTTCACACGAACGTTCTTTTCATCAGTAAATTACATACTTCAGTTAACCTCTATAGGGTACGGATCAAAAGACAGGCCCTGGAATAATCCCGTTAACTTTATGAAGGATGTGAGAGACGGTCTGTCCACGGGTTTCTGGAACAATCCGTCGATAGAGCTTACGTTCGCATATAACTACTTCAAGGGAGCAATGGAGCAGTTTCTCATGAGGCATCAGTACGCCACCTTCGTGTCAACCGTATCCGGAGGCGGACAGGGAATACCCAAAATAAACAAGGCTATCGCCCAAGGCGGCATGGCCGTAACAGGAGCCGCCATCGCGCGATATGTCGCGTATCTCGCCCTCGGCGGAATAGACCCTATGCTCACGGAACCCGCTCTCGCGATAGCGCCGGTAGCCAACCTGGGATTCGGCGCGTACCAATTCGCCGTCTTTGCCAATTCTTATAAATTCATGCAGAAATACGGACAACGAAGGGCCCCGCAGAGAAGCTATTCATCAACCGGAGAGCCCCTGACATCGATAATCGTTAAAGCAAAGGAGAATCTGTTCGCCGACATCCTCGGCTCAAACCCGAAATTCTCCTTCGCCTTCAACGACAGCGCATCGAACGTGCTGAGAATAAAAGGAAAAATGACCGAGCATGAGAGGGACGCGCTACTCGCACTGTTCCCGGGCAAAAAGAAAAAGGAACAAAGAGATGCCATAAGAGATATGCACGATGCCTCAAATGAGGAAGCATCCATAAGCTTCGCGGAATACACAGAATTTTCCGCAATCGCCAGAAGGTCCGCAAACGACCTTTTCGGCCTGAGCTACACTGACCTCTTCTCCCAGAGAGAAACTCTAATGAAGCTTCTCGAAAAACTCGGAGCAATGACGGTTGAACGGGAGTTCTCGATCGGCTTTGATAATCCCAACAGGGACCTCGCCAACCAGATGCTGGAGCTTTACTCAACGATCGAAATGGCAATTTGCCTGAACGCAACAAGGGATTTGAGGAAAGACAGGAAAAATCTTGATGCCATGCTGGCGCTCAAGAGAATACTCACTGAGACCAGAGAATACATTGTCATGAGAACGGCGGAAGAAATGTTCGCCCAGCTTGGATTATAGGAGTGAATGATCAATGAGCACTAACATACCTAACATAAAAATTTTCAGTGACAACGGCAGCGTGTATGCCGAAGTGACTGTCGGGAAAAAGCCGCCCAAGAAGACAAAGCTCATGGAATACACCGGCAGCAACAAGGTGCAACTTGCCGCCGACAGCGCCATTAGCCTGCAGAAAGTAATAGACAACGGAGATCTCTATAACGGGAAACTCGAGGTATACCGCAATAAGTTCATAGTAGACAACAGCATCATACCTTTTAACACAACGACAATAATCGACCTCAACGCTTTCCCAAAAAAAGAAAGAACCGACGTCGTCAAACTCTTCAATTATCAGCTTTGGGCTTCCGGAATAATGCCTTCGGAAAAAGAGATAGCCGAAAAGGAAATCAGGAAGCTTGAGCATCAGATGAAATACAGGCGGGAAAGAAACCTAAAACTTAAAGGATATGAAGACCTGGCTTCGCTCTACATGGCAGTGAACAGATACGAAGACGCGGAAGAAACGGCCAACAAGATACTTAACTTCGATCTCGCCCTTACAAGCGCGAGGCCGATATTCTACGACGAAGCCGCTTACCTTATTTCTGACCTGAACAGACTGAGGGCCCTTAAGGACTGGGAGGGCTCCTTCATGATGCAGGCGGTAACCACCCTGAGGGAGAAAGAAAGCAACCTCCGCGACCTTGAATTCGGTTACAAGAGAAGATACAACCTTGAGCTTCTCGAGACCTGCGCTGATATTTACGGGAACTTCAGGCACACCTTAAGCGAAGGGGAGATAAACCAGGGTTGCAGCCCGACATTAATGGCAACATACCTGGACAACGCCACCAGAAAATACAACAGTTATTCGCCGGCGTTCGCCGATAACTACATTGCGGTAAGATCCTTTATAGAATACGGCCGATACAGCATATACACGAATGACCTGGAGAGAGCTGACAAGGAGTTCGACAGGACGCTTGCCGTCATAAAAATGATAAAAGACCCGTGGTCGATCCGGGAAGAGAACGACAAGGAGACGTGGGAGCTCCTCAAGGATTATATGCCCAGGGACAATCGCGCGGCCGCGAAACTGGGCGTCGACGCCGCAATGTGGTATTACTCATTAAAGGCCGATGTCGCCAGTACGCTCAGAAGGACCGCGCGTTCCGATCAGTTCCACAAAGGCGGCTTCAATCTCTTTGAGGCCCTGGCGCTGCAGGGAAAAGGCGACGTCGAAAGAAAGAAATACTCAGTGGCGGAAGAACCGGAAACAAAACTGACGCATCTCAAAAGCGCGATCAAATTCTACAGATACGCCCTGGGAGCAGCGCAGAAATTATTGAACGCGAATCCTTACAACTTCTATACAAGCGCCATGACGGAAGAACACGAAGTGTACTACGAGCTCATGGTGAACCTGTCAGAAGCGGAGCTCGAGCATGCTCTTCTCAGCGGCAAAGCCGACATTCCCGCCAGAGTAACGCGCCGCCTTGACAAGGTGATTGATTTCTATCAGAACAAGGAAGAGGACTCTACAAACACGTCATACCTTAACGCCTTGATGCTGAAGGCGTTCATACTGAGGCTGAGCCCGGAAAAACTGGAAGAATCACTCAACACATACAAGAAAGTCGCCGACATAATCAACCGCAAGTTTGCCGGAGTCATTCTGCCGCCGTACCTGAGCTACGTCAGATCCTCAGCCGTCATAAACTCGACAATGCTTGAGATCATGACCAGCGAAAACATTGAAGCGGAGGCAAGCGAACTGTTCAAAACTCTCGAAACAGCGAGAGCGGAAGTTGAGCAGTCAATTTCCGTTCTGCCGGAACTTTCGGAAAGCGCAGAGAGAGCGATCTCTCAGTCCTGGGCGCTTGAAGGTGAAATTCACCTCACGCTGGGCGATCCGGAAGCGGCGGAAACGGCCTTCGCAAGGGTCAACGACAAACATGATGATCTTACCGCGCAGTCTAGGATAAGAAGGGTCGAAATCGAGATCGGAGACGTTTGGAAACTGAAGGGCTCAGCCGAGAAGATGGCCAAGATTGAATACCTACTCGATCAGCTCGGGAAAGCCGGAGAGGCGTTAAACAGAGCCAAGATCAAGCCGGACAGTTACCTGAGGCTTGAGAGGGCCTATCTTGAAGCTACATTCCTCATTATGAGGAACGATCAAAGACAAAAAGACGGCGAACGTGTAATCACGTTGTCGGAGTGGGTAATATCAGCCGTTAACGCATCCACGAGCACAAAACCGCACATCAAAACATACTTCACTATGCTTTCAAAGCTGAGAATAGCTCAAGCCCTCATACAGATGAGGGGCGCGGAAAACAGGGAATCCGCCCTTGTCTACCTGAAGGAGATCGAGGCAACATTAGGATACCCCATAACGCCTTACATCTTCGATAAACTGAGAAAGGTTCCGTTCCAGCTTGACGGCGGAGAGCCGGAAAAAACAAAGCCCATCCTTACTGTTGTTTCAAACGTACTGAGAGAAAACGGAAGGATAAAAATGGCAGACCAGCTTGTGGAAGCCATGAGCCTGATAGACGAAGGAAAATTAGAGGATGCCAAGTTTATCATCGCAAAAGTCACAAGAAAGCTTGATGAAATTGATAAAGATAAGGCTTTCGAAAAGAGTGTTGAAGGCATAGAATGGGATATCCATTCCTTCAAGGCTGAAGTCTATCATCAGCTGGCGATCATCTACGCGCACCAGGATAAGGGCATGTTCATACACGAATACGCCAATTCGGCCTGTTCGGAATGCGGGCAATCTCAATCGCGATACGACGTAGACGTTAGAATAGATCAACTTTATGAGATGCTGGGCAAACCGGGCAAAGCAAGCGCATGTTACTCCGAGTAATGCCGCGTGAATTATCCCGCAAAAAAGTGAAATTCCCGCCGCCTTATGCCGATAAATAAGCGAAAAGACTAGGAAAAGGAAGGAGACCTAATCAATGGAGTTTAGAGGAATTGATGCGCGCTATAACCGTCTGTCACCCCACCAAAGAAGGCGCGCAGGTCAATTTTTTGCCAACAGAAAAAACTTCCAACCGCACTTGCAATGGATGGAAGGCAGGTTTTTGGAAACCGTAGAAATGATCGCAACCAAAAGCATGCCGGCAAAATACGCCGCAGATAAAATTAAGCCGGTGGACTTAACGGATTCGGCTCGAATTGACTTTTTTAGCATGCTCAGATCAAGAGAAGAACATCTCAGGAATATCGGAAAAGAAGTGCTTTCAAGAGGAGAATTAATGCCAATCGATCTGGTAGCCGGCATGGCAACCGGTTTCGGAGGAATTGCCAAGGCAGCCGTTAAAGCCCAGCTTGACGAAAGATATGACGTTGGAAAACATATAACCTACCTGGACATAAAACGAATCCGATATCTTCAGCTTCAGAGAGAACACGGCCGACATCTGATTGCGGCCGCAATGATAAGCGATGCAACAGAAATCGATATAAGAGAAAATCTTTCAAGCTTTGCAAAGGAAAACAAAGTTGAACTCATCTTAATTGAAGACGGAACTCCCGCCAATGAAATCCAGGATATCTGGGATAAAAACAAGGACAGGTGGAATGAATGCATTATTGTCCCTCTGATTAGACAGCCCTCAACTCTCTACGTCAGCGAGGATGGAACGTCCGTCGGTGGGGAGTACATGAAGGGCCACGGCGATTTCTTTGACGTAATTAAATCCCAGCTGGCGGATATCATTGAGATCACCGGTGTCAAATTCCTATTTTCTTCAAATATCGACAACACGGGCGGATATGTCTCAGAATCAATACTCGGCTATGCGGTTGAGGAGTTGCAGCAGAGACAGATTCAGGCGATCGTTGAAGTGGTGGAAAAATATGAAGGAGACAAGGGAGGGGTCCCCGCTCTTGTTGACGGGAAACTGACAATTCTCGAAGAACCCTTCGTTCCCGCAGAATGGAAAGACGAGTTCATGGGAAGAAAGACGTTTCCTTATTTTAACACCAACACTTTCTGGTGGGATGCCAGCGCAATTCTCACCACAAAATTCAACCTTCCGCTCATGGTTACAAAAAAGATTGAGGAGGGCGAGAACAAGTGGATGAAGGTTGAGTCAATAATGGGGCATGGTCTTAATGACCTAAACTTCAAGGCACTGGTCGTCGACAGGGGGTTAAGATTCTTGCCTGCAAAATTCCTGACAGACCTTTGGATAGGAAGAACGGATTATATGCACTGGTGGCAGGGACTCCTCATGCCGGCAATGGAGGACGGGAAATACATTCCAAAGCCCCTTGTTGAGGTTTCGAAAAGCGTTTTTAAAAGCGTTGACGAACTGAACAGGGCATTTTTCGGCTACGGGATTTTCGACCACATGAGACACCTGTTCACGCTGGCAATCGGCGGAGAGGGAGAATATTTCAATGAACTTGGAAGAATGAATACGAACTGCGGCGTGAGTTATGTGGGAGACGTGGCAATAGTCTTCGAGAAGAGGCAGGACATGGCCAGCGGAATGCTTTCTATCCAGGGAGCCAGAAATTCTGACAGAATCAGCCTGATAAACAGCATGTTATTTGTGCCTGCGGGAGAAACGCTGGTTCTCAAACGATCTGTAAAGAATTTCAGAGATCCTCGCGTAACAAGGGAAAAACTCGCCGCTTTTCTCGAGAACATGAAAAGATGGCCCGCGACTCAGCGTGAAAGGATCTTAAACAATTTCTTCCCTCCCTCTGGAAAAGAAGACGAAAAACTTGTAAACTTACCAGACTTGTTTAGCGAAGACAAACTCTCAGGCTTTACAGACATTGCACGCGAGAAAGCCCTGGCTTTGATCGAAGCATTCGATGTCACGGGATATCTCCTGTACGCGGTAACAAAAATCGGCAATGACGTTTATCTTGAAACATCGGAAGATTCCATGAGAGGAAGCGCAAAACAATATGCTTCCCGCGCCATCGACAATCAGGTATTAGCCTCAGACCACAAGTCCCCATATCTTAGATTCGGCAACAGCATACTTGTGTTCACCCGTCACGGCTTAAACTGCGTACTGATCCCTATGGAGAACGAAGCCCTCCTCTTAACGGGGAGATTCAAGGATCTTGCGAAAGAACGGAAATTGGAATTATTCAAGGGGAAACTCGAATTCATTATCAAATTGTCTGAAGACGATGAAAGCACAATCATTGATCCTAATGCTATCAGAGAGAAATTCATGGAGTTGAATTGGAAAACCTTGTTCGAATCAGAATCAAGGGCTATATACGAGATCATTAAAGCGGGAATTGAATAGATAGTCGAATAAAGACAAGTCAAATTTGCCAAAAAGACCTCGATCTTGCATATCTCGAGGTCTTTTTAATTGACTAAAACGCCAAAAATCGGTATACTAGTAGAGTTATTTTTTTAGCAGGAGGTAGCCTCATGAAGGCAAGAATTTGCATAGTTTTCATTCTAACATTATTAATACTCTCCACTCTCACAGGCTGTTTCCCCAAGGGCAACGGGCAATCGGAAGACCTGGAAGGAAAAACAGTCGTCACAATGTGGGTCATGCCGAACTCCCTGGAACCCATCGGAGATATTGAAAAAATCCTTAAGCCCTTCTATAAAGAAAACCCCGACATTCACGTAAAGATAACATCGGTAGACTGGGGCGCCGCTTGGACAAAACTCACAACAGCGGCAACCTCAGGGGACGTCCCCGACATAGCCCAGATAGGCTCCACATGGGTCGGCTCAATATCCAGCATGAATACGCTGCTGGATCTCAAGGACAAGGTCACGGAAATCGGCGGCGGCCAAACCTTCGTTCCTGTGGCATGGTCAACCCACGGCCTGGTCAACTCAGGACAAGTAACCGCCATACCGTGGTTCGTCGACGCGAGAGCCATGTTCTACAGGAAAGATGTCCTCAAGCGCGCGGGACTCACCGTAAAAGACCTCGATACCTGGACTTCATTTGAAAAATCACTTAAGAAGATTATGGACGCCAATATTACAATCGACGGCATGCCTGTCGCTCCGCTCGGGGTCCCCGGGAAGAACGACTGGAACGTAATTCACTTTTTGTCTCCATGGATCTGGGGAGGCGGCGGACAATACTTCTCCAAAGATCTCAAGGAATCAACGCTGGACGGGAAAAAGACTCTCGACGGCATCGTATACTACACAAACCTCGTGAGAAAGGAATACGTTCCTCTGGAATACCTGGAACTCAACACAGCTCAGGTAAGCAGCAACTTCAACAACGGCTCCTGCGCAATTTACTTTGACGGACCGTACGAGGTAAAAGCGCTAACAACCCCTCCCGGCCAGGGCGGAGCCGCCGGTTCGGTAACTTCGCGCAACTTCGGTGTTGCCCCTTACCCAAAAGGACCCGCGGGGCGCTTCACGTTTGTCGGTGGTAGCAATCTGGCGATATTCAAGAAAGCCAAGCACAGGGAAGCGGCATGGAAAGTCATAAAGTTTCTGGCCTCAAAGAAAGCGCAGGTAGAATACGCAAAACTTTCCGGATTCCTTCCCGCCAGAAGGGACGCGTTTGACGATCCCTTCTTCACGGATGACCCGCACAGAAAGGTTTTCAAGGAAGCCGTGTTGTACGGAAAAACATATCCGTGCATAGCTGCGTGGGGACTGATGGAGCCGGTGCTCACCAGAAGGTTCGGAATAATGTGGGACTACGTCACGGGAACGGCCCCGGGATACTTTACGAAGGAAGGACTGCTCAAGCAGCTTAAACTCGCAAAGAAAGAAGCCGACGGCGTTCTTAAACAAGCCTCTTTTGAATTTTAATTATGTGCGGAATATTCGGTTATATCGGAAATAAAGAATCAATCCCCTTCATCCTTGAAGGGTTGAAAAAACTGGAGTACCGCGGATATGATTCCGCAGGTGTTTCCACCATTGAACACGACAGGATATTCGTGTCCAAGTGCCCCGGTAAAATTGCCGACCTCGAAAAGATCCTTGAAGAAAAACCCATAAAGGGGCAGATCGGCATCGGCCACACACGCTGGGCGACTCACGGAAGCCCCTCGCATGAGAACAGCCATCCGCACACCGACTGCAATGAAGAAATCGCGGTAATTCACAACGGAATAATTGAAAATTATCTTGAGCTCAGGAGGGACCTCTCTGACGAGGGGCACAAGTTCAACTCCACCACCGACACCGAAGTAATCTCCCACTTGATAGAAAAAAACCTGAACGGAAAAAACATTGAAGAAGCGGTAAGGGCTTCGGTTAAAGAGCTCAGGGGATCGTTCGCCATCGCCGTAATAAGCGAGCGTGAACCCGACAAGATCATCGTCGCCAGAAAGGGAAGCCCTCTTATCATCGGAGTGGGCGAAGAAGAACACTACATCGCATCCGACATCCCGGCCATAATCAAGTACACGGGAAAGGTCGTTCCGCTCTCAGATAATGAAATGGCAGTGGTAACTGAAAAAAAGTTCAAGGTTGTTGACTTTGACGGGAACAAGATAAAAAAGAAAGTGGAGCTCATCTCCTGGGATCCCGTTTCCGCTGAAAAGGACGGATACTCTCACTTTATGCTCAAGGAGATCCATGAGCAGCCGAGAGCATTGAGAGAAACAATCTCCGCAAGGATAAAACTGGACTCGCACAAGATACATTTTGACGAACTGAATTTGAGCGAGGAAGAGATCTTTGACATAGACAGGGTGGTCTTTACCGCCTGCGGAACATCCTGGCACGCCGGGCTTATCGGAGAGTATCTAATGGAACAGTTCGCAAAGATCCCTTCAGAGGTCGAGTATGCCGCGGAGCTCAGGTACAGGCATCCTGTGATGAACGAGAGAACGCTTGTGATCGCGATAAGCCAGTCGGGAGAAACCGCCGACACGCTGGGGGCCATCTGGGAAGCAAAATCCAGGAACGCAAAGGTCATCTCCATCTGCAATGTCGTCGGCAGTTCTGTCGCGAGAGAGTCCCATGGAGTTATTTACACGCACGCCGGACCGGAAATCGGCGTGGCATCGACAAAGGCCTTTACCACACAGCTCGCGGTCATCTATCTGCTGGCCATCCATTTTGCCGGCGTCAGGAATGTCCTGCCCGAATCAGAGGTAAAGCAGATGATCTCCGGCATTCTTGAGACCGCCAATAAACTGGAAAGCCTGCTCGAAAAGGAAGAGGAACTTCTAAGCTTAAGCGGACGCCTGCATGAAGCAACGAACGCTCTCTACCTGGGAAGAGGAATGGGTTTCCCGATAGCTCTCGAGGGAGCGCTCAAACTGAAGGAAGTTTCATACATACATGCTGAAGGATATCCCGCGGCCGAGATGAAGCACGGCCCCATCGCCCTGATCGACAAGAACATGCCTGTAATAGTTCTCGCCCTAAAGGGCCTCAGGTACGAAAAGATCCTCGGCAACATCGAGGAGGTAAAGGCAAGGGGCGGCATAGTTATCGCCATAGCAACCGAGGGCGACGAAACAATAAAAGAAAAGGCCGATGAGGTCTTCTACATTCCGGACATACACGAGGCCATCTCTCCGATACTGGCGGTTGTGCCTCTGCAGCTTCTTGCGTATTACATCGCCGTAAGGCGCGGCTGTCACGTTGACCAGCCAAGGAACCTGGCAAAAAGCGTGACAGTGGAATAGAATCTGTCGACGAAAAAAGGAACCAAAATTCTCCATAAATTGGGTTCCTTTTTGTTTTGACAGCTAGAGGCAAAAATGATATATTTACGCCTCGAACTTTAGAAAGGGGCATAAAAAACCATGCAGTACGGCCATTTCAGTCAGGACGGACGGGAGTATGTGGTAACGAACCCAAACACCCCCAGGCCCTGGATCAATTACCTGACAAACAACGAATACTGCGCTGTGATCTCCGCCACAGGGGGAGGATACAGCTTTTACAAGGACTGCAAGACCGAACGCCTTCTGTGGTTCATAGGGGCCAATCTCTACAAGGACAGACCGGGCAGATATATCTACATAAGGGACGAGCTGGACAAGGACATCTGGAGCCTTAACTGGCAGCCCCTGAGGCGCGATTTTGAAGAGTACGAAGCTCGCGTCGGAATAGGATATCAGGTCATCAAGCAAAAAAGGAACGGGATAACGGGCGAGATCACCTATTTTGTGCCAAGATCGGAAACATGCGAAATATGGATCGTAAAGGTGAAAAACGACTCGGACAAGGAAAGAAAACTTTCTTTATTCGGGTACGTTGAGTGGTTCCTCGGCTGCACCGATTATATCAATTTCTACAATATTAGCCTCTTATGGAACAGGTTTTCATTCGACAAGGAGAACAACGCCATATTCGGCAGGAAAACGGCCTTCTACGAGGAGTTCAATATCAAGAACAATCCTTATGTCCTGTTTTTCGGCCTAAATGAGGACGTGGACGGATGGGACACCAACAAGTACAAGTTCCTCGGAAGATACAACACGGAGGAAAATCCGCGGGGGATACTCAACGGAGACACCACCCAGAGCATCTGCGACGGTGAAGAAGGAATAGGAGTTTTAAAGAAAAAAGTTACCCTTAAGCCCGGGGAGGAAAAAACGCTCATTTTCGTCCTCGGCCAGAGCCGCGGCAACGAAGAAGCGGGAAAAACTATCAATAAGTTCAGGGATTTAAACTCCGTCAAGGCCGAACTTGAAGCCACAAAAAAGATGTGGGCGGATCGCCTTTCGAAGGTTACAATCGAAACCCC
>Ga0209536_100006757_pt1 | contig 17474 bp, 21 predicted proteins | sample DeeMarSeWOR28_12_FD_187461 | JGI IMG/M metagenome (GOLD analysis project Ga0209536, IMG submission 187461) | Marine sediment microbial communities from White Oak River estuary, North Carolina - WOR-2-8_12 (SPAdes) (version 2) | ecosystem: Environmental > Aquatic > Marine > Intertidal zone >... | reverse complement strand
TTTGGCTCATCGATGACATCAAAGCAATAACAGGTCGGGCAAACATTGGTGCAGTTCCCGCAAGCCAAGCAGCGCTTGCCGAGGTCTTCCCATACTTTGCTGTCGACACTCTTTTTGAAAAGTTTGGGGATATTCTCATGTACGACCGGGACTTCATTGCTAAAGATCTTTCTCTTCTTTCCCCTAATTTTTTCCAATGCTTTGAGGTCGGCGTCCGCCGCTTTTTCGAAGAGTTTGCTTTTATCGACGATCTGGTCGCCGTGATAAGTAATAATATGAATGATATATTTATCGCCGATATCGGTCATAAAGAGATCGTAGCCGCCGTTGGGGGTATGATTGTGGACCAGGCGGCAGCTGGCATATTCATCGCAATAATCATTGCACTCGAATCCAATAATTGTGATCTTATTCTTGCGCAGCATATAGTTAATGTCTTTTGGCCGCTCCGAAAAGACCATGTTTAGGCACTGGATGCCGGCCAGGTCGCAGGTGTGGACCCCGAAAAGGATCATTTTTTCATATTCGACCACGGCCTCCATGCTCTGCCCTTCGGAAACGTCAAATTCGAGAAGGGTCTCATGCTGGGGCATGAAGTATTTTTTTGGGGGGAGGATGGTGGGAATATAATCGATGCTTACCCGACTGCCGTCCTTAACTTCCTCAAAAGCAAACTTCCCGTGCCCCTTTGAAACAGGGGCCACTACCTTCTTTTCGGCAGCGAGCTCCCGGATAAAATCGCTCAAGTCTTCTTTTTTAAGTGTAACGTATCGCATAGGACTTTGTGAATTGAATCACAATCTCAGTAATCTTACCGCATATTTGGATCTTTGTCAAGCCCTTCGGCTCCCCCTCGGCAGAGCTCGGGGTCGCTCAGGGCGAGGGAGTCAGCGGATAAAAAAGGAGAGGGTTTTGAGCTCCAGCGCCAGGTCAATATTATTAACTTTGACCTTCTTGGAAAGAGATAGCTTTACCGGGGCGAAATTCAGGATCGCTTTGATCCCGCATTTTTCGAGCATGAGGGCGATCTCCTGGGCGGATTCAGCGGGGACAGTTAAAATAGCGATCTTTATTTCTTCCTGGTTAATGATCCGGTTTAAATCCTTAATGTCCTGGCAGATAAAGCCTTTAATTTTGCGGCCGATCTTGTTTTTTGAGTTATCAAATATGGCCACAATTCTAAATCCGAGGGCTTTAAATCCTTTATAAGCGGCGAGGGCGGCCCCCAGGTTCCCCAGGCCGATAATGCAGGCATTTTTCTCCTGCTCGATCCCGAGTATCTCGGCAATTTTATTGCGCAATTCCAAAACATCGTAGCCGGAGCCCCTCTTGCCCAGCCGGCCAAAATAGGATAGATCCTTACGGACCTGTGAGTCCTTTATCTCCATCAGATCGGCCAGGCTTTTGGAGGAAATATTCTTGGTTCCCTGCTGGAGCAGGAAATAGAGATAGCGGTAATATAATAGCAGCCGCTGAATAGTTTTTTCCGGGATGTTTCTCCGCATATATTGTGAATTATTTCACAAGAATGCAGTTTTGTCAAGTCTTGCTTTTGCCGGACGCTATCTGGTAGAATAGCGCCATGACAGGGAAAAAGATTACTAAAGATATGACCATTGCTGAGGCCTTAAAGCTAAAGCCGCAGATCGCGGCGGTCTTAATGTCCAAGGGGATGCACTGTCTAGGGTGCGTAATCGCGCAGGGGGAAACGGTTGGGCAGGCGGCGGAGGTCCACGGAATGGATGCGGAAGAACTAATTAAAGAGCTGAATGAAGTATGAATATCCCGTGCCCGATATGTGAAGCCCGTATCCAGGTCCCGGACCAGGTGAAAAAAGGCGAAAGAATAACCTGTCCGAATTGTTTTGCCCAGTTGGGAGCCCATAAGCAGCGCGGCAAAATCATCCTGGCCTGCGCCTTTTGCAAAGAACCTGTTTTTGACCCGGTGAATTGTGATGAGTGCGAGCGCCGGCACGAGAAGAGAAAGATACTTGAGGAAGGGCGCCTTTAAACAAGGAGGTAAATTATGGCAAAGGTAAAGATTTATTCGACGCCGACCTGTCCTTATTGTAAAATGGCAAAACAATATCTAACCGAAAACAATGTTGAATTTGAAGATGTGGATGTTTCCTCAAATCAGACGGCGGCTCAGGAGATGATCTCAAAGTCCGGCCAAATGGGGGTGCCGGTTTTAGATATCGACGGGCAGATCATAGTCGGATTTGACAAGGGGAAGATCAAACAGTTGCTGGGGATTAAATAGCGGAGGGATAAAACATGGCGGTTTCAGTTGATCAGGCTTTATGTACCGGGTGCGGTCTTTGTATCGAGCTTTGTCCGGATGTTTTTGCCTGGGGATCGGACGGCAAGGTATCTGCGATAAAGCAAGAGAGCGAAAGCTGCAATATTGAAGAAATTGCAGACCAGTGCCCGACCGAAGCTATTGATGTTTAAGTATAATGAGGTGCCGGCCGGAAAGGGGAACGAATATTAATGAGGCTTTTTAAAAAGCTTGAGTACAGCTTCGGCGCGATCGCCACCGCTCTTTCCTACCAGGCCTTCTCGACTTATATAATCTTCTTTTATGTTGATGTCGTAAAACTCCCGGCATATCTGGCCGCTATCGGGATGTTGATTTATGCGCTCTGGAATGCGATTAACGACCCGATTGCCGGTTTTATTTCCGATCACACCCATACACGCTGGGGAAGAAGGATCCCTTATATTGCCTTTGGCTCTATTCCATTTGCTCTGGTTTATTTCTTTCTCTGGACGCCGCCCTTTACCGAGTACAGCCAGGTACTCTGGCTCTTTCTTTATTTCGTCGGTTTTATCTGTCTTTTTGACGGATTCTACACGGTTACGATCTTGAACTGGGCTTCGCTTTATCCGGAAATGTTCCCTACGCTTGAGGAGCGCTCTGAGGTCAATGCCTACCGGCAGAGTTTTGGAATGGTGGGGTTGGTGCTGGGGATCGCGATCCCACCCTTAATTTATGGGTCGTTGGGGTGGGGAGTGATGGGCGCGATTTTCGGCGTGATCATCGCGGTTTCGCTGCTGATCGCTTTGCGCGGCAGTTTTGAGCATAAGGTTTACAGCCAGGAAAAGCAGCTCTCGCTTTCAAAATCCTTTAAGGCAACGCTTAAGAACCGCTCATTCCTGACCTTTGTTTTTGCCAACTTATTTGTCCAGTTTACCTTTACCATTATTCTGGCGAGCATCCCTTTCTTTGCGAAATATATCCTGGATGTAGGGGCGGCGGGTACTGCCGCGATCCTGGCGGCGGCATTTGTGACGGCAATCCCGATGCTGTATGTTTGGGAGAGACTTACGATCAAATTTGGGGCGAAGAGATGTTTCATGGCGACCATGCTGCTTTTAGCCGTTTTTCTTTTCCCTCTCTTTTTCGTAAAAACGTTTATGGCGGCAATTATTAATTCAATGCTGATCGGGGTTGGTTTAGCGGGATTTATCCTGTTGGCGGATATCATTATTTCGGACGTGATTGATGAAGACGAAACAAATACGGGGACCCGGCGTGAAGGCATGTATTTTGGTGCCAATGCCTTTATCACTCGTTTTGCCATCGGCCTCGAGGCATTTTGCATGGGCATTGTTTTTGTGGTGACCAGCTATAACCCTTACATCTTTACCCAGACCCGGGAGTTTCTGGCGGGACTGCGCCTCCTCATTGCCGGTTTCCCGATGGTCGCCATGCTGCTGGCTTTTGGGATCATGTGGTTTTATCCCCTGTCGGGTAAAAAGCTCGACGAGCTGCGCCAGAAAATTGCGGACCTTCACGCGAAAAAAGGCGTAGAGGACTAGCGCATCCCTGAATTGGCTTGACATTCGGGACGGTGAGTTGCTAAAATGCCCACCAGATAAGAAAGATAAGCGTTTTTCGACCGGCTTAAAACGAAGGAGGTGAGTTGAATGAATAAGCAAGAGCTTCGTGATGCGATCGCCAAGCAGACAAAAATGCCCAAGTCGCAAGTTTTGTCAATGATGGACGCATGTTTTGACCAAATTGAAAAGTCCTTAGGAAAGGGCAAGGAAGTTCGCCTGGTTGGGTTTGGCACTTGGAAGAAAGTAAAGAGAAAAGCCCGTGCCGGCAGAAATCCGCAGACCGGCAAGAAGCTGACCATTAAGGCGAGAAATGTTGCCAAGTTTTCGATGGGGCAGCACCTTTTTGATCAGTTAAACTAAGTTATCCTAAACCCCTATTTTCTATCATTTTGAGGGAAGTAGGGGTTTTCCTTTATTGACCTTCCTCTTTCCATAGAATATAATAGTTTCGGATGTTTTCTCGATATATAATAATTCTGTTTTTGTCTTTCCTGATTGGAAGCCCCTCTTTCGCGTTGACCCTCAAAGAAGCAGTTGATTCGGCTCTCGAGAATAATCCGGAGATCCATGCCCAGGCGTCCAGCATTGACGGGGTAAAGAGCCAGATTGACCAGGTCGTCTCAAATTTTTATCCGACAATTGCGATTCAGGGGGCATATGGGAGATCCTACCGGACGCCCATAACTTATACGATGACGCAGACGGCGGTAACCACGGGAGAGATCGAGATCCCCCCCTTCCCGCCGGTCGAGATAACGCCCGAGACAGAAATTGAGCCGGTTACGCTGGAATCCTACGCTGACGAGCCTCAAACCGCCCGCAATTATGGGATCACTTTTACCCAGCTATTATATTCGGGGAGCCGGCGGATTCATCAGTTTGAAATTGCCCAGGCCAATCTTCAAATTGCGCAAGAAGGATTAGAAAGAAAAAAGCAGGATCTGGCTTATCAGGTGGTCGAGGCATATTATGGAGTTCTGCTTCACAAGAAGATGCTCGACCTAAACTTACAATCTGAGGATATTGCGCGGGCACATTTGGAGCAGGCGCAAAATTATTTCAGCCTGGGACGGATTTCCAATGCCGATCTCCTGCGGGCGAAAATTAAGCTGGCGGAGGAGCGGTTTAGCCGGATAGAGGCGGAGAATAAACTTGAATCTGCCAAGGTTGCGCTGAACGATATTCTGGGCAGGGAGATAGACCAGCCCGTTCAGATCGAAGGAGATCTGCTTGTAATCTCCGAATCTAATTTGCCCTCCTCTGAGAAAATCACGGCGATGGCTTTTGAAAACCGTCCGGAGTGGGGCATCCTCGACTTTAAAAAGATTATCCGGGAGAGAAAAGTAGGAATCGCCAAGGCGGATTATTTCCCCAGCTTGGCATTACAAGCTTCCTATAATAAAAACAATTTGGATCCGGACACTCCGCCGGAGCGCATAACCACCGGAATACTCGAGTCCGAATCCTGGTATGTCACCGGGGTCTTTTCGTGGAAGATTTTCGATAGCTTCCGCACGCGGAATAAAGTGAAGGAAGCAGAGGCCGGGCTAGAGGAGCTCAAAGCGCGCGTAAAGCAAATGAGAAGCCGTATTTTATCGGAAATAAAGAAGGCCCGGCTGTATTTCCACGCGGCGAAATCTAAAATTAAGGTGGCCAAGGAGCAGGTTGAACTATCGGAAGATAATCTGCGTCAGGTGCTTGAAAACTATCGCAGCGGAATAGCGGGAAATCTGGAGCAGCTTGAGGCGGAAAAAATGTTAAATGAGGCCAAGGCCAATCTTTTTCAGGCCGTGGCGGATCTTGAATTAGCAAAGGCAAAAATCAACCTGGCGGTTGGGAAGACGGTCTTTGCGATCTATTAAATGAAATTAAGAGACGTATTAACGCTGGCGTTAGAAACCCTCATGGTCGCCAAATTCCGCTCTTTTCTCTCGGTGCTGGGAGTGACGATCGGGGTGGCGGCGGTGATCGCGGGGGTGATCCTGGGGGTGGGGAACCGTGAGTCGATTATGCAGAAGCTGGCGGAGTCGGGAGCGGATGTGCTCTGGTTTTACACCAAGCCGGCGGCGGAGGGGATCCCCTCCCTTTCCGATCTGACTTACACGCCGGATCTGTCGATCACCCAGGAAGATGTTGACTACATAAAAAAACAATGCAGTACGGTATCTGAGATCGCCCCCTATCTTTTTTCTTCGGCAACCCTGCGGTACGGCGGAAAGTATCATACGATTAAGGCCATCGGCTTTATGTCTCCGGCGGCGGCCCGCGAAGTTTTTAGGGTCCGGACGGAGCGCGGGAGATTTTTAACCCAGCTGGATGTCAAATCGAAAGAGAAAGTGTGCGTCGTCGAGCAGGAGAAATTCGCTGAAGAAATTTTCGGCAAAGAAATTCCGCTGGGGTCCTATGTTATGGTGGGCGGGGACAAATACCGGATCGTGGGTACGATCCGTCGGATGATCTTCCGTTTTGGATATCCGGAACGATTAATCGTGCTTTTCCCCTCAACATCTTTGCAGGAAACGCTGGGAACCAAAAAATACACCACGGTCGAGCTTCGGGTCAAAAATATCGCGGATGTCCCCAAGGCCCAGTTCCAGCTAAGGCAAGCGCTCTCGCAGCGCTTTGGCTATCCGCTAAAGCTTTATATCTCCGAATTTTCACATTATGTCCAGACCGCCCTGGAAATTGTAAACCTGCTCACGATCTTGATTGTTGGCATCGCGATTATTTCCTTGAGCGTGGGCGGGGTGGGGATCATGAACGTGATGATGACCATGGTGGCGGAGCAGACCCGGGAGATCGGGATATCCAAGGCGATCGGAGCCAAGCGAAACACGATCCTCTATTTATTTTTGGCCGAGTCGATTATGTTGACCATGCTTGGGGGAGGGATCGGCATATTGCTGGGATTGGGAGCAGCCAAGCTGGTAACCAGTTTTGTGCAGATCCCTTTTATCGTTCCCTTTTGGGTAATCCCTTTAGGTTTCTTTCTTTCCGTCATAATCGGGGTAATTTCCGGGTCATACCCGGCCAACCGGGCTTCAAAATTGGATCCGGTCGTGGCGTTGAGAGAGTTCTGATGATCAAACTTAAAAATATTATCAAAAATTACCAGGCTGGCCCGCTGAAGGTTGAGGCGCTGCGCGGCGTTGACCTGGAAATTCAAAAAGGAGAATTTGTGTCTATCATTGGGCCTTCCGGCGCAGGTAAATCGACGCTTCTTCATATTCTTGGATGTTTGGATCGCCCGACCTCCGGGCAATATATCTTTGGCGACCGGGCAGTGGAGCACCTCTCGGATGATGATCTGGCCGTCCTGCGCAGCCGAAAAATCGGGTTTGTTTTCCAGTCTTTCGGCCTTTTTCCGCATATTACGGTTCTCCGCAACCTGGAGCTGCCGATGGCTTTTGCCAATATCGGGACTCCCGCAACCCGGAAGAAGGCGGCCATGGAGATGCTGGGCGAGATTGGCCTTCCCGACAAGGCGCGTTTTACCCCCATGGAGATCTCGGGCGGGCAGCAGCAGAAGGTGGCCATTGCCCGCGCTTTGATCAATAAACCCGACGTCGTGTTCGCGGATGAGCCCACCGGAAATTTGGATAGCGCTTCCAGCAAAAAGGTCCTCGACCTAATTCGCGAACTTAATCAGAGAGGGGTGACGATTGTTCTGGTTACCCACGATGAGCATATCGCAGAGCAGGCGAAGAGAATCGTCTCGGTATACGACGGAAAAATTGTGGATGATAAAGTTTTATAACTTGATAATCCCAGGGTTCTATTGTAGGATTTGATAGGATGATAAAAATAAAACCCAGAGTTGTTATTATCTATTCAGGGCTGGTTATTTTTGCTGCATTTCTAGGATTTTTCTATTCTCTCGAAAATCCGGTCCCCGTCCGCGTTGCCCCGGTTTCTTTTGGGGATATCGAAGCCGTGGTCGAGATGTCGGGCTATATTGATTCGGAGGACACCGAGACAATAATTTCAAATACCGAAGGGATTATTGGCAGCCTGGCGGTCGAAGAGGGGGATCGGGTAACACGCGGCCAAAAATTATGTCTTATCCGAAGCCCCCAGCTGCGTAAAAACCTGCTGGAGATGAAGGCTGAGCTGATAACCGCCCGCACAAATATGAACACGGCCACGACGAGCGCCGCCCGAAATTTGGCCCGGGCCCGCGTCAATTTTATTCAAGCGAATATATTTGATATCGCCGAGACCATGCAGCCCAAAGCGCATATCAACGGTGAGGTGGTCAGGGTAGATGTGCAGAATGGGTCAAAAATTGTTCCGGGGATGAAATTATTTTTCTTGGCGGATGTTGACCGGCCGGTCCTTAAGGCGCGGATGGATGAATCGGATGTCCAAAAAGTCAAAGTCGGCAACCCGATCTGGGTCAGCGGGGATTTTTTGGGCGGCAAAAAACTGCGTGGAAAAGTTGCGGAGGTCAGCGGATTTGTTAACCGGGACGGCGGAACCTATGTCGAGACCACCTGCAAGCTGTTTAATCCGGATAATCTGGTCCTTAAATTCGGCGCCTATGCGGACGTCAGTGTGGTTGCCGGTCGGAAGAAGAACGTCCTGCTCATCCCCAAAGAAGCCTTGATCATGGAAGAGGGGGCGCATGTGTTTGTCATCAGGAATGACCGCGCCTATTTTACCCCAATTGAAGCGGGGATCATCGGCGAAAGCCAAGTTGAGGTGGTCTCCGGGTTGAAGAAAGGGGAAATGGTGGCGACGGTTGGGAGCCTGGACCTAACGCCTGACCGCAAAGTAGAGATTAAATGAGGACCCGGGGCCTTCTTTCTTTTTTCTTATTTATTATGCTTGTTTTCCTCGCCAGCGCCAACATGGCGCTCTTTGCGCCGCACGAGATCCATCTGGCGCACGAATTCGGGGTAAGCATCCTGGCGATTGATTTCATTATGTTTTTGTTCATGGCGGCCGCTTCGGTTTCGCTCCCTCTTTGGGGTTTTTCTTGCGATAATGTCGGCCCGGGCGGAAGAGTCAAATTGCTTTTTGCGGGCACCGCGATCTGGGTGCTCTCTTCGATAATTATTTATTTTACAAGATCCTATATGATGTTATTGCTCGCCAGAACATTGGGTGGGGTGGGGGTGATCGTGATTTATCCGATCAGCTTTTCGATGATCACTGACTTTGTGCCTCCGGAGAAGCGCGGGAAATTCCTGGCTTTTTTTCCGGCGGCGATCGCCTTGGGTATTGCGGTTGGGATAATTCTTGCTAATTCTTTTGGCGGGATGGCCTGGCGGCCATCTTTTCTGGCCATAGGTCTGGCCGGTTTAGTTTTTCTGGGGCTTTCCTTGCTCATGGTCCATGAGCCGGAGAGGGGGCGGTCGGAGCCGGAACTCAGAGAATTGATCAAGGCAGGGTGTAATTACACCCACAAGATAAATTTTGCAAAGCTCGGGCGGACGTTCCAGATCAAGACGAACCGCTGGTTCATTCTCGCTGAAATTGCCTGGACCATTCCCCTGGGGATATTGTCATATAAATTTATTCCCTATCTAGAAATGTACGGTTTCGGCGCCTGGGAGAAGACCCTGCTGACTTTTTGGTTAGGCGTTGGGATCATCGGAGGATATTTTTTGGGAGGGATGATCGGAGACTGGGCCAAGAGCAGAAATATCGGCCGGATTGCGGTTAACGCCGCTTCTTTATCGGTCGCGATTATTCTTTTTGTGGTCGGTTTATCGATCCCGCGAACGGCAGAATTATGGTCGGCCAATACGTCTTTGTTTTTGTTTTTTCTCTTTTTTGGGGCCGTGTTCGCTTTTATAAATGTGCCCAATATTTACGCGATGCAGGGGGCGGTGAATGAGCCGGAAACGCGGGGGATGTTTTTCTCCATTTTTACCGCGCTGGGTTTTATGGGGATGGGATCGGGGGTTTTGTTGGGCGGTTTTTTTACTCAGGCAAACTTGGACTCCTACCGCGGGGTGTTGCTGATGGGGATTTTGATCTGGGTTTTAACGATCCTCTTCTGGCTGCCGTTGGCCAGCAGCATTAAGAAAGATTCGGCGAGGCTGCGCGAGGTCATGGCGCGGCGCGCCGAAGAGATGGCCTAACTTCCGCGGAATCTTTTGGAAATTTTAGAAAGAACAGAATAAAGGTCTACGATATCGCTTTTTTTGCGAATGTGCAGCAGATAGCCGACCCAGCCGACCAGGACATCTCCCACCATGCTCAGCAAAAGGATCAGCCCGCTGTTTATCCATCCCGGAAAATAGATCGGGGAAACGAAGAGCAAGGCGCCGATGGAGAAATCCACCTCATCGTATGGGAGCCATGGCTTGCCGGAGCGATAGTTCAGCTGCCTTTTGAAAAAACTTTCGATCAGGTCGCCGGTGATCGCCCCCAGGCCCATCAGAAAACCGACCTGCATCCAAAGCGCTGAATAATCGACCAGGCAAAAATCTTTTAGATGGGGATAAAGCGCGAACTGGATGTATCCCGTAACGATCCCCATAAAAACCCCAAAAATAAACCCCCCGAAGGTTTTATGCTTGCCGAAGATGGGGTGCCCGCCGACCTCTTTTCCCAGGTCGATGGGAGAGAGAAGCTTGCGCGAAAAAATATGTTTGGCAAAGACCGGGGCCATATTGGCAAAATAGGCGGGGAGCATGAAGTAGGTTAATTTCAATAAAAGGGCAATAAAGGTCATTAGGTTCTGCGTTTCTTAATTTTTTTGATTGTTAATTGAAAGACCACAATTAGGGTAGAGACGCCGATTAAAATTGACCAAGCAATCGCGGCCCAGGGACAACCAATCGGGAAAGGGCGGATGCCCAAGATTAGAGCTGTGATCTGTCCGGCGAGAGATGTAAAAACGGTTATGATAATATCATCCGATAAATATTTGGTGAACATTTCCAATAGAGTGGCGGCGATTACCATTGTTATGATTATGGGAATATTATTTAAAAAGATGAATCCAGCGGCCGCGGAAGTTATAAGCATGGCCAGCGATCCAGCGACGGTTTTGTTTTTGTGCGTGTGAAGACCGGTCTTGCCGGCTAATGTGCCAAAAACAGCTGCGACCGAATCTCCATACATGGCGATACAAATCGCGGTCATGGCAATGTCGAAATCAAAAAAGGCGAGGGCCAGCAAACAGGCAATCGTCGCAACGGTTGTGCCATGAAAACCTTTTGTTTCGTTGGGCCGCATGGGGAATTGATTGTAGAAGAAGGGCATATTGAATTCGACTCGAAGAAAGTCCACAAAAATCGCGATTACCGCAAAGAAAAAGAAGGAGTTTCTGAAAACCTGGAGGCCGTAAGTGTTGTGCAGGAAAGTGCCGAAAATAATCAAAAAAGAGCCGACGAAGACCCGACCTAACTTTCTTTGAAATTCTAGTTTTAAATTATCCGTCATGTCTGCCTTAAATAACTGTTATTTTTTATGCGGGGCTTTATGGATATCCTCTTCGATCTGGGTTACTTCCTGCTTAATGTCTTTGAGCAAGCGGTTGGTCTTGGCAAGCTCATGCCGGGACTGTATCAGTTCCTCATGCAGCCTTTTTTCATAGCCCGAGCCCGCCATAAAATTTTTACCGAACCAGCTAACTAGTTTTTCGAACAAGAAGAACCACCTCCGATCTTATTATAGCATATCACAACTGTCGAAATCTCGACACCCTATGATTAACTTACGACACGCTCGCTCCACTCGCTACAACCAACAATTTACAACTATTTATTATAATATCAGCAAAAATATAGTTGTTAGCTGTAAGTCGTTAGTCGTTAGTTACATTGGCAATAACATTGCTGCTACCCCAGCATGGGCCTCGAAAGCTATCAATTAGGCGTTAAAGGCGAAGAAGCCGCCGAGAAATATCTACAGCAGCAGGGCTATCAGATCCTTGAGAAGAATTTTCACTCTCAGCAGGGAGAAGTGGATATCATTGCCCGCGACCGGGATTTCATCGTTTTTGTGGAGGTCAAGAGCTATTCCTATAGAAGTTACGGTTCCCCGGTGGGGGCGGTGCGTAAAGCCAAGAAGCAGAGCCTGATCCACGCTGCACAAACATATCTTTTTAAAAATAAGATACAGAATACTTACTGCCGGTTTGATGTGATCGCGATTTTTACAAAGTATAACGGCCAGCGGATCATAGAACATTATCGGGACGCGTTTTATGTTAGTTAAAATAAAAAGTGCTGCGGTTTTGGGATTAGAGGCTTATGAGATCGAAGTCGAGGTCGATGCGTGCAAACGGCTGCCCGGGCAATCGATCGTCGGACTTCCGGATGCGGCGGTGAAAGAATCGCGCGACCGGGTGCGGGCGGCAATTGAAAACTCCGGTTTCCAGTTCCCTCCCGGCTATTTTACGATCAACCTGGCGCCGGCGGATACCAAGAAGGAGGGGCCGCTTTATGATTTGCCGATCGCTCTGGGGATGCTTCTGGTTTCCGACCAGATATCGAACAAAAAAATGAATGGTTCAGTGGTCCTGGGTGAATTATCCCTCGACGGCAGTGTTCGCCCGGTCAACGGGGTTTTGTCGATCGCGCTGTCTCTCTCCGGAAGCAAAAGGAGGATCCTGGTTCCCAGGGAGAACGCGGATGAGGCGGCCTTGGTAAAAAATATCCAGGTTATTCCAATAAGCTCACTTAAGGAAGCCGCGGATTATCTAGCTGGAAAAATTAAAATCGGTCTGCACAAGGTCGATTTAAAAGCGCTTTTTCAGACGGACCCGGAGTACGGGATAGATTTCGTGGATGTTAAGGGGCAAGGGCATGTGAAGAGGGCGCTCGAGATCGCGGCGGCAGGATCGCATAATCTTTTAATGGTCGGACCTCCGGGATCCGGTAAGACCATGCTCGCGCGCCGCATTCCGTCGATCCTCCCGACCTTGTCCCTAGATGAAGCTTTGGAGGTCACCAAGCTTTACTCGGTGACTGGCCAGCTAAACGGTAAGGGTTCGTTAATCACTGCGCGGCCTTTCCGGTCACCGCATCATACCACTTCGGATATCGGGATTATCGGTGGAGGCCGGATTCCCCGCCCCGGGGAAGTAAGTCTCGCTCACCTGGGAGTTTTGTTCCTGGATGAATTTCCTGAATTTGAACGGAACGTTCTCGAAGTGTTGCGCCAGCCGCTGGAAGACGGCAAAGTTACCATTTCCCGCGCGCATTCGTCGCTAACTTATCCAGCTCAGTTCATGCTGATCGCGGCGATGAATCCCTGCCCCTGCGGCCGGCTTTACGATGCGCTGCAGGCCTGTACCTGCACTCCTTTGCAGATCCAGCGCTACTGGAAGAAGTTGTCCGAACCGCTGCTTGACCGGATCGATATTCAGCTGGAGGTTCCCCGCTTGAAGCCGGAGGAGATCTCGGCCATGCCGGCCGGAGAGTCGTCGTCGGGAATTAGAAATCGGATCATCGCGGCAAGAAAGAGGCAGATGGAAAGGTTTTCCGGAAGCGGGGTCTTCTGCAACGCGCGGATGCGGCCCAAGCAGATCAAGGAATTCTGCGAGCTTGATCGCGAGGCGGAAAATGTTCTCAAATCTGCGATCGTCCATCTTAAATTAAGCGCGCGGGCTTATGACAAGGTTCTTAAAGTTTCGCGAACTATTGCAGATCTTGAGGGAGAGGCAACAATCCAAGCAAAACACGTGGCGGAGGCCACTCAATATCGTTCCTTGGACAGGAAAGGGGGGTGAATCATGATGTATCGCGTTGTCTATCAGTTGCCGTTCAATAGTATTCGAGAGATTTATATGAAATCAGATGAGTTGCAATCGTGGCTCAGATGGAACTGGCTAAAGGAGAGGATAATTAGTTATGAAAAAGTGTTATAAAGACGATTTTAGAAGAATTCGGATGTTGGAGAGAATTCTGGTTAACGAGAAAACGGATGAGGTTAAGAGGTTACTGGCTTTGGTCGGGCTGGTACAGTTCGCGTCGAGAAATAGGATTAGAGCTTAATCTTTTCCCCATGCACAATCTTAAATAGAACAAGGCCAGAAAGCAATTTCGGGTAGAAATATGTCGACTTATGCGGCATTTTCTCAAGCTTGCTGGCGATCGAGATGATCTCTTCGAGCTTGGTGGGGTTTAAGAAAAAAGCCACCTGGCAATTATGGTTGTCTACGCGATCGACCGCCTCTTCGTCGCCCTTCACGTAGGATACTTTGTCTTCCGTGTCATTAGCAATGCCCAGGATACGATCGAAGACCGAATAATGGAGAACGGTTACGTCCAGATGCTTCCAGGCCTTTGGTTTTTCCTCTTCGGCCATTTCATCAACGATATCTTCATCTTTTAAGACCAGCAGGAAATAACGGTTCTGCCCCAGATACATTCCGAAGACATGCTTGTTGTCGAGTCCCTTCTTAGCCAGGTCTTTTAATAATTTTTTTCTTACGCGCGCAGCTGTCCTTTTGGTCGCTTTGTAAGGAATGACCTCAAAGTAACGCTCGAGGTCGCTTTCAAAGCGTGCCGGATCGAAATAGGGCATATTGTGCAGAACCCGATGGATGGGAAGGACCGCCAGGCCCTTATCTTCGATGGGCGTGAAATACATCATGATGTGGTTATAGGCTTCCTCTTCGGAAAATTTAGTGTTCTTCATCTTGAGCTCGTTCTTAAAGCGGAGCGCGGCTTCGTAGCGATGGTGGCCGTCCGCGATAAAGACAGTTTTATCTCTCATCTCTTTGATGATTTTAGTGATGGCCGGTTTTTTATCGATTTTCCAAAGGCGATGCTTCACTTTGTCCTGGTCCGTTGCCTCAATAACCGGTTTGTTCCGCATATATTTTTTGAGGACCTTGATCAGTTTGTTTTTGGGGTCGCTGAAGATAGTGAAGATTGATTCTAGATTGGCGGAAGTTGCGCGCATCAGCTGCAGGCGGTCGAGTTTGGCCCGTGAGTAGGTCTCTTCGTGGGGAAATACCTTGCCGCGGCCCATATCTTCCAGCCGCAGGATCCCGACAAAGCCGATGCGGGAAAATTTCTTCCCGGCCAGGCTGAATTTCTGCTCATAAACATAAAAAGCGGGCTTTTCATCCTTGGTCAAAATGCGGTGGCGGAGCCAGCCGTCCAGGAACGCGGCCGATCTCACGTATTTATTGTTATAATCACCGTCCCCGGCGAAATCTTTTCCCAGAATAATGCGAATATAGTTAAAATCGTGCAGTTTGTAGAACTCGTCCTGGCCTTCGGGGCTGATAACGTCGTAGGGAGGTGTAAAAACCTTGTCCAGTTTCTTTAATTTGCCTTTATTATAGAGAATGCCTTCGAAAGGAAAAATCTTTACCACAACGTGAGGGATTATAGCATTCATAAGAGAGGCCGTCAAACCTGTGGTATAATTCGAATAATGGGAAATGGGCGAGAAGGAAAAGTAATATTGGTCGATAATAAAGATAATCAAATAGGCGACATGGAAAAATTATCTGCCCATTTGGAAGGAAAGCTGCATCGAGCCTTTTCCATATGTGTTTTTAATTCGAAAGGCGAATTGCTTATTCAGAAAAGAGCAAAAAACAAATATCATTCCGGCGGCCTTTGGACAAATACTTGCTGTGGACACCCCAGGCCTGGGGAAAAATTGATAGGTGCAGCGCGCAGGAGGCTAAAAGAAGAGCTAGGGTTCGACACAGAGCTTAAGGAATGTTTTAGTTTTATTTATGAAGCGAAATTTGAAAATGGCCTGCGGGAACATGAATATGATCACGTGATGAGGGGTGATTATGCGGGGAAAATAATTCCAAACCCCGATGAGATTGAGGATTGGAAATGGATTGCGCTTGATAAGCTGAAGAGCGAAGTAAGGCGTAATCCTGGCAAATATTCGTTTTGGTTTGTGAAAATATTAAATAAGATCGACCAGTTGATAAAATAGCAGATATTTTATATTAATTTGGTATAATACAGCCAGTGAGATTAGAAAGAATATTATTTTCATTTGCATTAGTTGTTCTTATCTCTGTTCCTGCTTTTGCATCTTTTGTTGATGTCCCCAAAGAGAATCAAGCGGCGCCGGCGGTCCAAAAATTGCTGGAGACGGGCATAATTAGACTTGCCCCGGACAGAAAATTTAATGGCAAGTCTCCGGTTACGCTGTATCAGCTGGCGATGATCCTTGACCAAATCATAGATAAGAGCGGGAAGAAAGCGGCGGTCGAAGCCATGCCTCTTGGGGATTTTTTCACGAATATTCCGAAGAGCCACTACGCTTACCAGGCGGTTAGAGACCTGGTCAAATTAAAAGTCTTTTCGGTTCCACAATCCAGGAAATTTTCTGGAAATTTAAAACTTAGCCGCATTGAGTTCTATGCTTACCTGGCAGCTTTCCTCGAGAAGCTCGAAGGGAAAGGCCTGCCGGCGGCCCCCCCTGAATCGGTTTATGCGGACCTCACCAAAGAGCATCCTGATTATCTTTACATCCAGAAATTGGTGGGGGCGGGCCTTTTGAGCGGGGAGGGAAAATTCCGGGAGAACATGATTATCAACCGTTACGAAATGGCAATTTTTATAAATCGAATCATAGATTATTATCTGCAATTGGAGGCAAAGGAGAAGGCGGAATTATCCAGCGGATATATTGATATACCAGAGGATAATTACGCCCGGGAGGCGATCGATGAGCTGATCGCGGCCGGCATTCTCGGGCTTGGGGAAGGGAGAAGGTTTTATGGCGACACGGCAGTTACTCGTTATTACCTGGTGGATTTGATCGCCAAGGCCATTGAAGAAGTGATCCTCCAGGAAGAAGTCTCCCTGGCGCCATTTGCGCGGTCCTATAAAGATGTTCCGGTGAGTTATTACGCTTATCCTTCTATCCAGAAGCTTATTTCCCTGGGAGTGATCCCGCCGGGCAATCGCCTCGAGCTTTTCTATGGAGACCGGAAAATAAACCGGTATCAGATGGTTTATTTTTCTTTTTCCGCCATCGAATATATGCTGCAGGATATTATTGCTTTCCCCGCGGCGCATTCTTCGCTGGGTTACGGCGATGTGCCGGTCGATTATTTTGTTTTTGATACCATCCAGAAGCTGATCTGGCTGGATGTGCTGGAGGGCGGGTTGGATAAGAGATTTGGCGGGGAAGATTATGTCGATCGTTACGAGTTCTGTTCTTTTTTGCTTGATCTGATCGAAGCAGTTTTTGTTAAGATCGAAGAGCTCGAAGAGCTGGCCTATGAAAAACCGGCGGGAGTAGGGATAGATTTTTATTTGAACAGCCAATTTAATGTTTCACAATTGTCAAATAATCCGTCGCCGGGGCAGGAGCTGACGGATGTCAGCGCGTATCAGCTGGTAGAACTCTCGGTTAACCGGAGCATAAATAGGAATATTTCGGCTTATGCCTCACTTTCGAGCTCTTACAATTTTGGGGATACCGCGTCGGCTGCGACCCCCTTTCTTAACCAGGCATATCTTTTGATGGAAAACTCGCCTTTAGTCCTGCAAATTGGCAGAACAAGCTATTATCAGGGATACACACCCTTTGGGAACAGCCTGTATGTCGATACGTCTTCCGATTTGGTTTTCCTAAATTATGATCATCATCTTTTTAGTTTGAATTCGGCCATTGGCAAACTAGCTTATTTGCAAGATGTCAGTGCCGACTCAAATTTTGGTACCCTGGGCATTA